>WNGH01006683.1_pt1 | contig 10977 bp, 7 predicted proteins | sample 5400631 | NCBI WGS metagenome assembly WNGH01 (sample SAMN13153373, study PRJNA577476) | soil metagenome | isolation source: 115 cm soil or saprolite under Garry oak tree replicate 1 | place: USA:California | collected 2016-06-15 | reverse complement strand
GGCGAAGATGGGAGCACTATGGCTCATGTTCATGAGCTGATGGGATGTTTTGCGCTTTCACGCTCAAAGAACAGGGCTCTAGAAAAGCTCGTTGCAGTAATACCTCAATACCATCAGTGGTTGGCCGAACATGGAGAGAGCACTACTATTCCGCAACACGTCGAGCTTAGTGTCGTTGAAGAGGTGGATGCAAGAGGAAGTGCTGGTAGTGCTGGAGGGCCGGACCCGCTGCGTGATTGTGACAGGGTTCCTGCGACCAATCACGACATAGAACGTTGTCTCAAACTTCTGAAGTATACTCGCGACGATCTAAACCAAGTGATCACAAAGTTGCCGAAGGCAGCCTTCCGCTTCAAGCCAACGGGTGAGCCGCGGAGTGTGCGCAACACGCTTAGACACATAGCCGACGTTGATGTCTGGTATCTTTCGAGAATCAATGCTGACCCACCAATAGACGAACCAAAAAGGAGGAACCTTCTCAGATGGTTAAAGTACACTCGATCTCTCGTCGAAGAAACTCTTCCAAACCTTACAGCTGAACAACTTAGCCAAGTATTCTATCCCCGCAAATGGTCAGATGCCACTTGGCCTTGGACTGCCACTAAGGTAGTGCACAGACTGGTTACCCACGAGCGACAACACACTGGTTATCTTAAGAGAATCCTAGATTTGCCCGATAGTCCCCTAAAATAGCGAACTGGGGCGAGGAATCGTCTCCTTCGCGAGTCTACTCATCGCACTATATCACTTGAAGCTAGCTGAAATACTCCTATTACCGGCCCGCCTTCAGCCGTGCTAGGGGATATCCGCTAACCGATTACTCCGCCGTGGTATCGTAGCTCGTATATCGAGAGGCCTTTCAGCGTGATCAATTCGAGCCCATAGAAGCAATCCATCCCTCCAGAACTCTCGTTGGAGTATTCCAAATCAGATTCCACTAGCTTTGCCGGTCCTCGGAAGGGTTCTCCAACTGTAGCGGACCTCAATGCCTTTCGGAGGAACTTGTATACTTGATCAACAGGGAGAGCCTCGGACACCACCTTGCCATAGAAATTCATTGCCCAAACGATCCGGTTTCGGTGCCAAACAATTTCCTCACCAACGAATGGATTATATCCGTAGTACTTGTCTCGGTACTTGAATTCCCCTTCAAGATATACGAACTCTTTGGCACCATCCTCAAGAATTCTGTCATCGCTCTCACCCTTCGCCGCGTAGCTGTTAGTCTTTGCGGCGACAATGAATTCTCTGAGCTCCAAAATCAATCAATTGGGAAATGGTTAGTTAACCTTTGAGGACCTTCAAAGGCAGTTAGCAACATACCGAGAATTTTGGTCGTATAAGTGAAGACACTCGGCATCCTCAATTGCTTGTCATCTTGATTCCAACCAGAAGCCTTGAGAGGATCGAAGGCCCACACGGAAATCCTGAATCCGGGGCATTTGAATGCAAACAGTCCAAATCCACCTGGTTTCAGGGTCTGCGAGCAATGATGTCCTAGGAAGCTCTCGCCATGCGGTCAATTGTTGTTTCGAGATCTTTCCTCGTCTTCCGCGGCCTCCAACCCAAGACTTGTTCTGCTTTCCGTACCGACTCTATTGTGGGACCAGTTAGTGCTGGTCCTCTCACGAGTCTGACTCTGCTCTTCGAACCTAATGACTTCACGACTATCCGACAGACATCTAGGTCCGAGACGTAAGCCGCGGGGTTTGACAGATTAAAGACTTGACCGAAGCTCTTCCTGTTCAAGGTAGCCTGAATGAAGGCCTGGACAACATCATCGACATGTATACAAGCCCCACCTTCTCCCTTCGCCACCTCGATAGTGTCTCCCTGGCGGGCTTTCCGAATTGTCTCCAGACCAAGGTCTTGATACTCGCAGTCATCAAACACAACGTCGATTCTGAAGATGGTGACTGGCAGCCCGTACTCGTGGTAGTGCATTAGGCAGAGTCTTTCGGTCGCAAGCTTAGCGATCGCGTACGCGGGTCCCGGGCCACCTTTCCACAGCTCAGGTCGACATGTAGTCTCCTCATCCAGAACGGGAGACTTTCTCTTCCCATAGACTGCGATGCTACTTGAAAAGAGAATGTGCTTCACTCCAGAAGACTTTGCGGCTTCCAGAAGGTTCCAGGTTCCCCCAATATTGGCGTTGAAGAGTTCGGGTATTGGAAGCGTTCCACGCCAGCTACGACCATCCCAATTAATGGCAAAATGATATACCACATCGACGCCCCGAACAGCTCGCCGGACCAGGTTTCGATCGAGCATACCACCACGCAATGGGTCTGCTCCTAATCCAACAAACTCTAAGTTGGGGTCGTCCACGTGTTTGAGACGTCCGGGCTGAACATCGAGAACTCTCACTCGATGTCCTCTTTCCAAGAGCCGACGGACTAGTCTGGAACCAATGAATCCACCACCCCCCGTGACCAGGGTCTTCATAATTTCTGCCAAGTCTCTCAGTCCCAATAGAAATATAGATTCAAGACTCGAAATAGGGCAGATCTGGTTTGCCCAACCGAGTATCCATTGAGATTCATCCTATCGAGGGAAGACACCCGGCGGCTCAGAAGTCAGAATTCATGAAGAGGGCAACGGAGACGGTCGTAAAGGTCCTCGGCTGCTCTCCAGAAGAAGTCGTGGTGAGCATCATAGAGTACAGGCCCGAGAACGTGAGCAGGGCGGGGACCCCATTCACTGAGAGAGGCTGAGGATTTGCCCACCGTCACGGTTGATCTCCTCGACTCGAAGGTCACATTGAAACAGAAGCGACTATTGGCAGAATCTCTTACGGAGGTGGTGTCGGAGACTCTCAGCTATCCGAGTGAAAGAGTTACCATAGTCTTCCGAAGATCAGCAAAGAGTGACATTGCTCGCGGAGGAAGACTTGGCTAATCCAGAGCAGCAATGTCCCCGATTTCGGAGTTTCGGCACACAGTTGCTTCAACTGGCTTGAGCGTTCGATTGAAGATTCGTCGGCTCCGGTCCTCCGACTACAGGACTGTAATGAGAATTGAGGAATTCATTCTAGATGAATATCGTCAATACCTGAAACGAACACGCGAAAGGGACGAAGTACCGTCAGGGATCCAACCCGCATACTTCAATTACTATGTCAGAACGAAAAGCAGTTTTGCTGCACTAGTTGACGGAGAAGTTGTCGGCTACATTCTTGGTCAGCCAGTGTCTTTCACTGATGGGGAGAAGAAAATTCTCTGGCTTGATTACGTCGCGGTCCTGCCGAAATTCCGAAGAAGAGGCATCGGAAGCTCACTGCTGTCCAAGGTGGCGAACTGGGCGACGCAGCACGGTTGCAGCATGCTATACACAAGTCTGAACCCCAACAACACTCCGTCCCGACTCCTCCTTGGTCGAAGAGGCTTCGCGGTGAGGAATTGGATGAAAGCCGTAAAGGAACTCAGGGGCCGACGTTGACTCTTAGATAGTCCGGATTGGCCCTCTTTTCCGGATGATTTCGCTGGAGTTCTACTGCCGTCCGTAGGCTCAACGAGAGTGGGACCAGTGGTCATGAATCAACCGCCACTGTCCTCCCTTGTTCTCCCATACGCCCGTGAACCTGATATCCGACTCGAAGTTCTTGTTGTTCTTCATCCTGTACGAGATATGTCCAGTAGCAGTAGTCAATGCCATACCGTCTCCGACCACGAGCCTCAAATCATCATTCAGTGTTAGCCCGAGGTTCTCTATTGTGTCAAAGGACCTTTCAATACTCTGCCGGTATTGCTCCCAGCCAAGATGAGTCGGACCTAGGTCAAAGAAGACTAGGTCAGGTGCCTTGGAATAGAATCGTGAAGCAGCGCTGATGTCCTTGGAATTCCATGTAGAACTCCAAGTCTCTACGAGCTCACGCGCCCTCCGTTTGAGTAAGGCTACATCCCCAGATCTCTTGGACACGTTAACCAACCCGTCTTAGCGCAAAAGAAAACCGTCCTTAGAGTTTTCTGCAAGTGTTAGTCATGTGCTCACTCATACCGACAACCAAGCAGAGCAGGGTCCTCATTGTTAGCCGACAAACTTTTCTATAAGATTCTAAGCCTGGTTTTAGCGGATTTTGAGAGCCAAGATCACAGTAGCAGTTCTTCTCGTAACCATCTCTCTATTGACGGTTTCCGTTCACGCTAACGCTGTCAGGCGAAATGTTGACGTGACGGCCAGCAACGACACCGCGGAGCGCCAGCAGGTTGAACCGACGATAGCTGTCGACCCTCGCAACCCCAGCATCATCGTTGCCGGCGCCCAGGACTATCGCCTCCTCAGCGTTGGAGGCCACAGATGGCATGGATACTATCGGTCAACCGACCGCGGATCCACTTGGTCGGTGAGCCTCGTGCCCGGATTCCTTGGAGATGACTCGCCCCAAGGACTCTCCTCCCCCCTGCACGCTTTCCAGTGTACTTCGGATCCTGTTCTGACCTTCGACCGGAACGGAAACGTCTACTACGCTGGCATAACCTGCTCCACGCCAGGCTTCACCCTGTTCGTAGTCAAGTACACAGATGACGGCGCTATCTATGCCAGTACGACCGTCTTTCCGATCTCAACCTACCATCATGCCGACAAGCCCTGGATCGCCGTCGATACATCCGGCGGCCAAAACGACGGGAACGTGTACTTAACCTACGACGTAATATTTGCTCAAGGTCCGCAAGGCGCGACTCTCGTCAGCTCAATAGATGGCGGTCAGACATGGTCGCTCCCCATGGCGGTCAATCCTGGCGGCTTCGACACGGGGATCACTGTGAACCAGAATGGGAGAGTATTCGTCTCCAGCCTCAGCAGCGGTTTCCCGCATGCATCTATGTTCATGAGCATATCCATCGACGGGCACCATACATTCACAACACACAGGATTTTCGATGTGACAGAACTCCCCCGGAGTCTGCCCGGCAACGCTTTCCGAACTTTCACAACCCCGCAACTTGCCTCAGACGGTAACGGTGTCTACGTGATCTGGGACGATTATGGGCTAGGGAATAGCGACGTAATGTTCTCTAAGTCAACCGACGGTGGGGATACTTGGACCACCCCAATCAGGGTCAACGACGTCATCACCGGCCAACACTTCTTCTCCAGCATCGCCGCGAGCGGCGGAACAATCAGCATCATCTGGTACGACAGCCGTAATGGCCAGCAACCCAACGGGACCATAACAGGCCTCGACGTCTATTACGCGGAGTCCACGAGCATCGGAGCCAGCTTCTCAACCAACCTCCGCGTCACCTCGACCAGCTTCAACCCGAATATTGTCGAACGGGCAGATTTCGGAGACCCTGAGATTTTCATGGGAGACTACATACAAGTCGCAGCCAGCCCAGGAATGGCCCACGCAATATGGGCCGACAATAGAAACGCCTGCGACAATATTGTCCAGCCCTATGGCTGCACTGACCAGGACGTTTTCACGGCGACAATCACAACGCGAACGTAACCCGACCCGCCGCAAGATTCCCTTTGCCCTTTCTTGAAGCCTCTTGCGCATGGGTCGTCCCTTAACATCTCGTTACAGACCGCGATGAACATCACCAATCGATACACTGTCTCTTCATGCTAGACCCATTTCTCCAGAGTCTCTCTCCCCGTCTCCGGCTCATCTTTCACGATAGGATTGTGGTGTGTAGCCGTATCTGTCAATAGACCCTTGAGAATCCTGAAATCCGAGGCGAGGACCTCTTTGAGGCTCGCGTCATATAGCGCGGCTGCAGGGTGATACATCGGCAGAATCGTTATGTTGTCCCTTGGCACGGGTTTTCCATGCGCCTTGGTGGCTGAATATTCGTCGCCTAACAGTGTCGTTATCGCTGGCGTTCCTAAGGCGCAGACTATCCGAGGATTGATCAGCCTAATCTGGCTCTTGAGATATTGGTTGCAGGCGTCAATCTCAGACCTTCGCGGCGCCCGATTACCAGGAGGTCTACACTTGACGATGTTCGTGATGAAAACTTCAGCTCTGCTGAGCTCGATCGACTCCAAGAGTTCCGTCAATAGCTTCCCCGCGGCCCCGACGAAGGGTCTGCCCTGCTCGTCCTCATTCAGGCCTGGACCCTCGCCCACGAACATTATCTTGGCATCAACAGGACCCTCTCCTGGAACAGCGTTCTTTCTGCTCGTGTGAAGCTCGCACTTGGTGCATGTCATGATTTCCGAATGAACAGTGGCCAGTTCGGCTGATCCATCGTCTCCCATCTGAGATTGGCTCCACTACTTTCTCGAGATGTCCAGATCTCCGGTCGCGGTGAGGGCCCTGTAACAGTTCAACGTGACCCACTTGCTAGGCTTCCAAAGCTCTTCGACATCCACCAAGGCCTTTCTCTTGTTCGTTTGCGCTTCCGGCTCCCTGGACCAGTCGCCTTCCAACAGCCACTTCCCGTCCGGGGAACGCTTCGACAGGATCAGGTGGACAGCGTCCCTGACACGCTCGTCGTCCCCATATCCCAGTTTTGCAAGGACCCTTAGCCCGTGAAGCACGTCGTAATAGTAGTACATTGGAAAGTGGAGGCTCGTGGCGAATGGTAGGCTGTGCTTCCAGTGATGATGGTCACTCTTGTAGACTCGGTGCATCAGCAAGAACTCTGCACCCTGCTCAACGGACCGCTTCATCTTACGCGTCCATCTTGCACCTGGAATCTCTGAGTAGGCCCAGAGTGGCTCTATGGTAGACATGAAGCTGCTGTGCTTCACCTTCTTCTCGGGATAGTTGCAGTTCCAGCCTCCATCGTCGAGCTGATGCTCGGGCATCCAATCGATCGCCTTCTTCACCCTCCTGTCTTCTCCGTACCCGAACACGAGCAGGGTCCGGATCATGTTGCCAGTGAGGCAAGGTTCCTCCCAGCGGTTGGCCTTCTTCCCAGGGTGCCGCCTTTTCCAGCGCTGCACCTCGAGAGGGCTGGGACATGTGAAGGCGCCGTTGTCCAGCTGGTGGAGGTCTAGAAGTTTCTCGCTGGCCCGCTTAACGCCTTCGTCCGGAGCGAACCCCATCTCGCCCAGAAGCGTCAAGGGCCAAACCGTGGATGTCCATTTGGGAGTGTAGAACGTCTCCTTTGGTGGCCAGTATCCCTCCTTTGTCCGAGCCCTCAGAACCTTTCGTACCGGGGAATAGTTTCGGATTCCTGCTTTGGCCTCTAAGACTTCCTTGCTGGTAGGAGATCGTCCAAGAATCTCCCGAAGAGCAAAGAATCGAATGGGAGCGTCCTCTTTCTCCAAGAGCCAGTCCAGACCTGATAATTTCATCGGCCCAACTTTGCACCTGTAGCTAATCAGGTTTTCATGGACGAGGATTCAGTCCTTGGGCCGAGAATAATGCAATGCTGGAGAGGTTGAAGTTGATGCGACTATTCCGTGTACCTTAGTGCTTCAGCGGGCGGAATCCGGGCCGCACGTCTACTGGAGCTCACTGTAGTGAGGACTGCGAGCCCGTAGCTGAAAGCGATTATTTCGAGGAGCGATATCCATGGGATGACGAAGCTGACGCCGGAACCCGGGCTAGTCGCAATAGCATAGCCCAAGTCTATTCCGAGAATTATTCCAATCATTATTCCTAGGAGCGCTACGTAGCTATTTTCGAGGAGGAAGGCTGCGAGTATCATCCTCTTTCTGAATCCTATTGCGCGAAGTACTCCTATCTCTTTCCGCCTCTCGACCACAGATCTTATCGAGATTATTCCCAGACCCGCAATTCCCACCACCAGGCCAAGAGCGAGGAAGGCCTCGAAGACTCCAAGAAACGATTGGCCGATCTGTATGAATTGGCCGATTACGACAGCTATGACCGTGGTAGACATGCCTAGTCCAGCGAAATCTCTCTTCATGATATTCGCAACAGAGATAGCGTCGGCGCCACTGGCGACCTTCACCAACCCAAACTGTCCCGATCCTACGTGGAAGTTGTCCCAGAGCAATTGACTTGTACCTACGATTCCTCCACTGAACAAGAAACTGCTCATTACGCCAACAACCGTAACTTTGACTGAGAAAATTGTCTTCTGGTCCGGTGACCAATAGAGTTGGAGCTGATCTCCCGCCGTCGGGGTTTGAGATGTTGTCGGCGGTCCTCGTGTATTTCCCTGCCCGGAAGCCCAGACCACTCTAGAGTAGTTGCCGGTGACCGCGCTCCATACATCCGTTGGAGTCTTGTAATTACTTGCCATTTGTACCATGTCGAACGTGTTGCTAGTGAAGAAATTGCTCGAGGGAGGAGCGTTCGGATCAGCTCCCACTGCTAACACCGGACCAAGATCCTGTCCGGAGGTTATGTCACGGACGATGACCTCTGTTGTGTTGAATGAAATTACAGCGGCTACCTTCCCAGTCAGGCCGGGGTCAGAGTTCAATTGAGTAGCTAGGTTCGTGACGTTCACCAATGTCGAGGCTACGATGTCATATCCGCCAGACTGTTGCGCAACTATTTTGTCGAGTGCAGCACTTTGTTCTGCGGTGAGGAATGCAATCGTGGTCACCGAGAGCAACACCAAGGCGAACATCGCTACTGTTGCTCCGGTTCTGAATCTCTTGTTGCTCGGGTAGGAGAGCGCTGTCTTGAAGATGACAGTCATCTTTTTCCGGCCACGATAGAAGACCCGGAGTAGCTTCAGAATCACATCCGTGTTGTAGAGCGCGAGAAGGATGGCGCCGGTCACCATGAACATCCCCCCTACGATTAGGATCTCGGGTCCGAAACTGTAGTTCTGGATGATACTGCTATTGAAGGAAAAGCTGGGTACGCCCCACTGGACAAGCAGTGCTATGCCCGTCATAGTGAAGGCGTACCGGTTCAGGAGAAACCTGGCCAAGACCAGTCCGGCACCGAAGATTACGAGGCTCGGCCCTACAAGTGCCTCTATCGCGGATTTGGCGGCAAATGAGGCCTGGAAGATTATGGACCCGATTATAGCCAGTGCAATCCCGACGAAGAAGAGCTTCGTGTAGGTTCTTACTCCCTTGGGAGGCTCTGGAATGTCTCTGACTGCTCGGATGATGTTGAGTCTGCTGACCCGCCATGAGGTCAATAGGATGGTGAGATATGTGATGAAGAGACCTTCCGTAAAGGCCGTGAAGAGGCTGGTCGGAGTGAACGTGAAACTGTCAAGCACCTGGGCCAGGCTGACAGGAAAGAAACTGCTGATAATTTTCCCGAAAGCGTAGAGTATCCCGTATGCTATGCCGATGCCGACGAAGATCCCGATCAGAGAGGCGCCGGCAGCATAGAGGGTTCCTTCGAAGAGAAACAGCTTGGTCAGCTGACCTCTCTTCATGCCCACAGCGCGGGCCATTCCCATCTCTGACTTGCGCTCTTCGGCGAGCATGATGAACATGTTAATGATCAGCACAACGCCCGCTAGGATTGTGATGGTGCTGAGAACGGAGAATAGATTTGATAGGCTCTGAGCTCCAGTCGTGGCGCTGTTGACTGAGGCCATTTTTGCTCCGTAGGCGCAGAGAATTGGTGTGGAATTGCCGGGCGCGTTGGGACTTGTCTTACACGCGAAACCCGAAGATTGCTGTCCTTGAATGGCGTTGAGCGTCTGGTTGGCAGCTATTCCTACAGTGGAAGTATACTGGATGGAACCGCGCAGTCCGCCAATGTTTGTTATCGCAACGTAGTCCACAGACCCGGGATGAACCGTGACTATTTGGGCCGTGTTCAGAGTTACGAAGATATTGTCTCCTTGAGAGAAATCGCCCCTCGCATCTGAGACGGCGATACCAACGATACCAACCGAAACGGACATTGTCCGATTCGCCGGTGAGAGAATCTTTAGCTGGTCCCCAACTGTGGCGTTGAGGTCCCGCGCCGCTCTATCGTTAATGATGGCCTGACTGTCAGAGATGCTGGATTGGATCACTGATCCATCACTCGCGTGGAAGTCGCCGAGAACTTGCGAGGCGTTGTCGTAAGTTCCGATCAGTGTCGCGCCTGACTGAATGACACCATTGTGGGTATCGTTTACCGTGACGGCGCTCAGTATCTCCGGCGTCACGCCTCTGACGTATGGGCCGGCAGTTGGGCTGGTGGTGAGGTTCTGGTAGAGGCTTTGGGCGATACTGATGCTGAAGAATTGAAATCCGTTCGCGGTCTGAGTGTAAACGACTTCGTCGGCGTAGCCATAGCCGTTGTAGGCGCCCCTCGTGAAGAGATTGCTCAGAGTGTCTCCAGTGACTAGGGAGCCGGATATCATTGCGGTGCCGATCATTAGCCCTGCGATGACGATGGCCATGTTGGTCTTTCTGCGAGTGAAGTTTCTGAGACTCATCTTGACCGTGATTCTGTCTCTCGCCATCATTCCGAGGGTGATGAGGAGGAGGACGCCGACACCATAGGCCTCGAGACTCGTCAATGAGCCGCCGGAGAGCGGGCTGAAGATCATGACCCAGAGGATCAGCGCAACGAATCCCGCAACCAGCGGGGATAGCGAGCTCAATCGAAGAGATAGACGTCCCAGCCTTCCTGTGGGTTTTGCGGTCGACACCTTGTAGGCGAGGAAAGCGCAGCCTGCGGCGACAAGCACAAGGCCGATGGTCTGTTCGTAGAGTAGTGAGCTATTGTTCGAGACGTATTGTCGCAGGTAGACGTTGTTCTGATAGTCTAGAACGAGGGCTAGAAGTTCTCCGAGCACTATAATCAGAACAAGAATTGTCAGGCCTATTAGGGTCGATCTCGAACGAGACCCGCTCAGACGAACAGCACCTCTGCGCTAACTAGCCATGATCGCCGGTTTGACGTCACTCTCGATCTGGCCATTCCGCATGTGAATAATCCTGTCTGTCTGCTGAGCAATCTGAGGATCATGACTGACCAAGACCAGGGTCAGGCCGTACTGCTGGTTCAGGCTGCGTAGAAGCTTGATGATCTCCTGAGAATTCTCCGAGTCCAAATTGCCGGTTGGCTCATCAGCCCATACGATAGCCGGCTTGTTCACCAACGCACGCGCAATGGTGACCCGCTGCTGTTGTCCGCCG
>WNGH01006682.1_pt1 | contig 10977 bp, 10 predicted proteins | sample 5400631 | NCBI WGS metagenome assembly WNGH01 (sample SAMN13153373, study PRJNA577476) | soil metagenome | isolation source: 115 cm soil or saprolite under Garry oak tree replicate 1 | place: USA:California | collected 2016-06-15 | reverse complement strand
TTACTTCCACGCATGTTCTCATCGACGTCGGATACAAGTCAGAGGGCGGGATCCCCATTCAGGAGTTCAGTGACCGGCATGGTAACCTGCAAGTCAAGGTCGGCGATGAAGTGGACGTCTTTTTCGACTCGTCTGAAGGAGAAAACGGTGGGATCGTCTTGTCCCGTGAGCGCGCTGAGAACATAAAGTTGTGGGAAGAGATCGAAAAAGCCTACAACGAAGGGCTAGGGATTGAGGGGCGTATTGTCGGCAAGGTTAAAGGTGGATTCAGAGTGGATGTTGGGGTTCCGGGCTTTCTTCCAGGATCGCACGTCGATATCCGCCCCAGCCGCAACTTGGACCGCTTTATCGGGACGACGGACAGGTTTGTAATTCTCAAATACAATCGAGCGCGGGGAAACGTGGTTCTCTCCCGTCGGGCGCTACTGGAAAAAGAGCGGGATAGTCTCAAAAAGGAAATCCTCAAGGTTTTGGAAGAAGGGGTCATTTTGGAAGGAACGGTCAAAAATATTACGGGCTACGGAGCCTTCGTGGATCTGGGCGGCATCGACGGGATTCTTCACATCAGCGATATGTCATGGGGACGTATCAATCATCCATCCGAGGTCGTGCACGTCGGAGAAAAACTCAAAGTTGTGGTATTGAAATTCGATCCAGAGAAAGAACGCATCTCCCTCGGCATTAAACAGCTGACCCCTGATCCATGGCACACGGTTGCGGAAAAGTACCCACTGGGTTCTCGCGTCCAGGGAAAAGTCATCAGCCTCATGGATTATGGTGCATTCGTCGAGCTGGAAAGCGGCATCGAGGGCCTCATTCATATTTCAGAGATGTCCTGGACAAAGAAAGTGTCCCACCCTTCCAAAATACTTCAGGTCGGCCAGACGGTCGAAGTCGTTGTTCTCAACGTCGACCCCAGTCATCGCCGCATCTCCCTCGGTCTCAAACAAGTCATGGCCAATCCTTGGGAGACGGCCAAAGAAAAGTATCCGGTGGGTAGCGTCGTCAAAGGGCCGGTGCGCAATATCACCGATTTCGGGATCTTTGTCGGAATTGAAGAAGGGATTGACGGCCTGGTTCACATATCGGACCTTCACTGGAGCAAAAAAATTAAGCATCCCTCCGAGCTGTACAAAAAAGGCGACCTCGTCGAAGCGAGGGTGCTGGGCGTGAACGTCGAGAACGAGCGCTTCTCTTTAGGGATCAAACAGCTCACACCCGATCCGTGGAAGGTGATCGCGGAGCGCTATCCGGCGGGATCGAAGGTGAAAGGGCATGTGACCAGTGTTCCGGACTTCGGTGTCTTTGTCCGTATCGATGAAGGCGTGGAAGGATTGATTCATGTGTCGCAGTTGAGCGTGGAGCGGATCGATAAGCCGTCGAGCCTTTACAAGGTGGGTGACGAAGTGGAAGCGGAGGTCATCAACATCGACGTCAATGAAAGAAAAATAGGGCTCAGCATTCGGGCGCTGCGAAAAACCGAAGAGCGACAGGAGATGGAAAACTATCTTAAGAGGGAAAAAGAAGGCGGTCGCTTCTCTTTTGAATCGTTGCTCAACGACGAGCTCCGTCTCGATCGGGACGAAGAAGGACAGACCAATCGCAAAGGTAAAGGAGGCAATCCGTAAATTTCCGACGGATGGATTTGACCATGGCTACAAGACATCCCCTACTGAAAGGGTTGGGAATTTTGGGCGTTTTTATTTTGCTCGTCTTCGTCGGTGTGTTCTTTTTTGCCTACCTGACCGGGGGAGATTCCAAAGTCCTTTCCATGTTCGCCGGCGAGGGCATCGGCGTGTTGCAGATCGAAGGGACCATCGACGACTCCCGCGACGTCTTGAATGAATTGAAGCGCTTCAAAGAGGCGCCCTGGATCAAAGCTATCGTCGTGCGCATCGATTCACCGGGTGGTGCTGTGGCGCCAACCCAGGAAATTTTCCAAGAGATTCAAAAGACCCGACAAAAGAAGCCTCTGTTCGCGTCCATGGGTGGAATGGCGACCTCGGGCGGTTACTATATCGCCAGCGCATGCGAGAAAATTATCGCCAATCCGGGAACCTTGACCGGTTCCATCGGCGTCATTATGCAACTCACTAACTTCGAAGACGTCATGAAAAAAATCGGCGTGAAAGGATACAATATCAAGAGCGGCGCCAATAAAGACATCGGCTCTCCCTTCCAGCCTCTCTCGCCCGAAGGACGAGAAATATTGCAATCTTTGGTCGACAATGTGCACAGCCAGTTTGTCACCGCAGTCGCCAAGGGTCGGGGGATGGACGAGTCCAAAGTGAGAAAGCTCGCCGACGGACGGGTTTATTCCGGAGCGCAGGCGAAACAGTTGGGTTTGGTAGACCAGTTCGGGACTTTGGATGATGCCATCGAGTTAGCCGCGGGGCGAGTAGGGTTGGAGGCGAACCCGGCGGTCTATTATTCTCGTGCGGAGCAGGAACGTTGGTGGGAGAAGATGTTTTTTGGCGTGTTTGGAAGGCGCCTGCCGACGGGGGAACGGGGCTGGTTGCGCTATGAATGGTCGCCGTCGTTACTCCGTTAGCGGCGGAACGGCTGCGATTGGCAAAACTGAATTACCTTCTTGTGTCGTGAGGGAGAATGTTTATGACAAAAAGAGATTTGATCGATGAGGTGAACAAACGATTTCCTCATCTTTCGCGAAGAGATTCTGAAGTGATCATTAACGCGATTTTTGATTCCATGGTGGACGCTCTCGCGCAGGGAGACCGGATCGAGATCCGTGGATTCGGTAGTTTCGTCGTTAAGCACCGCCGTGCGCGCCAGGGACGAAACCCGAAAAGCGGCGCGCTGGTCTCCGTGGCTGCCAAACGAGTTCCGTTCTTCAAAGTCGGAAAAGAGCTACGTCTTCGAGTTGACGGAAAGAGCGTAGAGCTCGAGGACGGAGTTTCTGAATGAAACAACTGTGGGCTCCTTGGAGAATGGCCTATATCGACCAAGACTCAAAGGAGGACGGCTGCATCTTCTGTAACAAACTCGAGGAGAGCGACCGCCGCGCAGCGCTTGTATTGGGTCAGACTCGTCATTCGGTGGTCATGCTGAACAAGTATCCTTACAATAACGGCCACTTGCTTTTGGCGCCCAAGCGCCATGAGAAAAATCTTTCAGCCCTCTCGGCCGAGGAATACGCGGATCTAAACGAAGCTTTGCGGCATTCCGTCGACATTGTGCGCCGAGCGTTGAACCCCGGAGGCATTAACCTCGGAATGAATCTCGGCAAGTGCGCCGGGGCAGGAGTCGAAGATCATCTACACTGGCACGTTGTGCCCCGTTGGGAGGGAGATACCAATTTCATGCCCGTCGTGGGAGAGACCCGCGTGATACCGCAACATCTCCTCGATAGCTATGATCGACTACGGGAATATTTCCAACAAATCTCAGCCTGAGGATTCCTCCACTATCAATTAAATAACCCAAGTATGGTACACTACAATGTTAGTACGCTAGAACTTTGTAAAGAACTCTTCTAAAGGGGGACTGGTTCACGTGAGCGAGGCGAAAACACTGGGTGAGTTCAAAAAAAGCGGCGTTGCGGTCTTGTCGGTTCGCGAGGAGATGCGCAAGAACCTTGTCCATTGCTTGGAAAGTAACAAGCGTATTCTGCCAGGGATTATCGGATACGATAATACCGTGATACCGGAGATCGACAATGCGATTCTCTCCGGGCATCACATGGTCTTTCTCGGTGAGCGGGGCCAAGGCAAATCGCGCATCATCCGAGGACTCGTGAGCCTGTTGGACGAGCGCATCCCCATCGTTGCGGGCTGCGAGATCAACGATAATCCTTACAAACCTATCTGTCGGGTTTGTCGCAACAAATTGGCCGAGTTGGGTGATGCCCTGCCGATTCAATGGATTGATCGAGATCATCGATACGGAGAAAAATTGGCCACGCCCGATGTTTCCATCGCCGATCTCGTCGGCGAGATCGACCCGATCAAAGTCGCTGAGGGGCGTTATCTGGCGGACGAAGAAACCATTCACTATGGTCTGGTGCCACGTACGAACCGCGGCATTTTCGCCATCAACGAATTGCCCGACCTGACGGAAAAAGTGCAAGTCGGTTTATTTAATCTGATGGAAGAAAAGGACGTCCAGATCAAGGGCTATAAGATTAGGCTGCCGCTCGACGTGGTCATCGTGGCCAGCGCTAATCCGGAAGATTACACCAGTCGGGGTCGAATCATCACGCCATTGAAAGACCGTTTCGACGTTCAAATTCGCACTCATTATCCGAAAACTCTTCAAGATGAACTTGCGATTATGGAGCAGGAGGCGGCCCCGGTGGAGCATCGTAGCCGGAAGGTGGAGGTGCCGCGTTTCATGAAAGACATCCTCGCGCATCTAACGTTCGAGGCCCGGAAATCCAACGAAATCAATCAAACTTCCGGTGTCAGCGTTCGGGTGACAATCAATAATTTTGAAAGTTTGATCAGCAACGCGGAAAAACGCGCGCTCCGATGCAAAGAAACCGAGATCGTCCCGCGGGTCAGCGACTTGCACGCGTTGTTGGCTTCCACCAGCGGGAAAATCGAGATGGAGTATGTAGGCGAAGATAAGAAGGAAGACGAATTGGTGGAAAAACTCATCAACCGATCGATCCTCAAGGTTTTTGATCAACACTTCACTCTGAATTCGTTGCAAAAAGTCGTCGAATATTTCAATTCCGGTTGGGGCGTCGAGGTCTCGGACCAGATGGCATCACAAGATTATCTAGAGGACATCAAAGAGATTCCGGGATTAAAGGAGGCGATTCGGTCCCTGAAAATTCAAGAGTCCCCGAGTCTGATGGCCTCGGCAACCGAATTCGTTTTGGAAGGGCTTCACCTGCACCAGAAGCTCAATAAAGAAATCCAAGGAGGTAGGGTAACCTACGGCAACAGCAAGTAAATCGTCGTCGCCAGTATAGCCTGGTAAATACTGATCATGGTGCACATACGTTACAGCCGCTGGGATGCTACCTTACGGGATTCCTTCGACTCGGAGACCGTCTTCGACCAGCTGAACGAATACATGAATGACACGGGAGACCTGCAACAGGCTATGCGCCGGCTGATGCAGAAAGGCATCAAGCAAGGGGAGAAGCAGAGCAAGGGCATCGACGAACTGTTGGCGCAGGTCGCGCGGGAGATGCGCAAGCTCTACGACGAGTACCGACTCCAGTCAGCCATGGACGAGGTGCAGCAGCAACTGGAATCGATCGTCGATCAAGAGCATCGGACCCTCGAAGAGCTTGACCAGGCCGGTCAAGACACGCAATCCAAACAGCAGTTTCTGAACGACTTGCCTGGCAAAGTCAGCGAAGCCGTCGAAAAACTTAGCGCCTACCGCTTTGAAAACTCCGATGCCGAGAGAGAGTTCCAGCAGCTGGTTTTGCAATTGGAGCAAATCCGTAAGCTGGAAAATTGGCTGCGCCGGGAAGGAAGTCTTTTCCGGGGCCAAACTCCCATGCAGTTCTAGCAATCCCAGGAGCTCATGGAGCGCATGGAGGAGCTGCGCCGCTTGGAAGGACAGCTTTCTAGCATGCAGCTCCGCGATGTCGATAAGGAGCTGCTTGAAAAATTACTTGGCGGTGATCCCAAGCAGGATTTTGAAGGTGTCATGCGAATGCAATCCTTGCTGGAAGAAGGGGGTTATGTTCTCGAACAGGGGGATCGTTTTGAGTTAACCCCGCGTGGCGTTCGGCGCGTCGGCCAACTCGCGCTCAGGGATATCTACCAACAGCTCCGTCGCGACGGAATGGGCCGGCACTCGACTCGTCACCAGGGGAGCCAAGAGTTTCTGACCGAGAATAGCCGTCCCTATGTTCAAGGCGATCCGCTCCATATCAACATGATTCATACGCTCAAAAATGCGCTGCTGCATGGCGGAGGCGTTCCGGTTCGGATTCATCCCGGAGATTTCGCCGTCTACGAGTCCGAGCATACGACTCGGGCCGCCACGGTCCTGCTTTTGGACATGAGTTGGTCCATGAGCTGGGAAGGTCGTTTTGCGGCGGCCAAAAAAGTCGCTTTGGCCATGGAGAGTCTCGTGCGCTCGCTTCATCCGCGCGACTATTTCGGGATCGTGGGATTTTTTACGCGGGCCGTAGAACTGAAACCGAAAGATCTGCCGCAAGCCACCTGGAATATGGGTGATCCTTTCACCAATCTGCAGGATGGACTGCATCTCGCGTCCGAAATGTTGGATAGAAGGCCGAGCCCCAATCAACAGATGATCGTGATTACGGACGGTCAGCCGACCGCTTATTGTCGCCAGGGACGGCTCTACTGTGAATGGCCGCTGAGTTTCGGCGGGATCAGCCAGCGAGCCGCCGAGGAGACGCTGAAGGAAGCGGAGCGCATTACCCGCAGAGGCATTACCATCAACACCTTTATGCTGGACGATAGCCCGGTGCTTCGGGGATTCGTCGATGACCTCACCCGCATCAATAAAGGCCGCGCCTTCTACACTCGGCCGGATCGGCTGGGAGAATATCTCCTTGTCGATTATCTCTCCCACCAGCGAAAAAAAGTTTAATCAGCGCTGATGCGCTTCTGGTTCAAACGGTTCAAAGCGTTCAATCCGTTCAATTTCGCGCGCCTTGCATCTGGGATCTTTTTGAACCGCCCGTAATACATATTAGACTCATAGTAGCGCCTGCGCTTTTAGTTCTGATTTCCCGTTTTTAACTCGAAACCCGAGACCCGAAACCTTTAAACCACATCGTCTTGACACCTGAAATTATTTTCAGTATATAGCCTTTATGCCGACTGCGCTGACTTCCAGGCAAAAAGATATCTATGATTTCTTGCTCAAGACGATTCGGGAGAAAGGCTATGCCCCGTCGATTCCGGAAATCGGCCGTCAATTTAAGATCGCGTCGACGAATGGAGTTTCCGATCACCTGAAGGCTCTGGAAAAGAAAGGTTATATCCGTAGAGTCGGCAAACGCGCCATCGAAGTTTTAACGGCTTTGGGCCAGCCGGTTCTGACTTCACTTCGTGATGTTCCGGTTTTGGGAAGAGTTCCCGCCGGCAAACCTTTTTTAAGCGAAGAAAACGTCGAAGGGCTTCTGACGATGCCGAGCGATATGGCTTCCGGAAAGCTCTTCGCCCTGCAGGTCAAAGGGGACAGCATGATCGGTGCCGGCATTTTGGACGGCGATCGGGTGATCGTGAAGCAGCAGGGCACGGCGGAGAACGGCGAGATTGTCTGCGCCTTGATCAATGGCGAAGCGACGTTAAAACGTTTCTATAAGAAAGCCGGCATTATTACCTTAAAAGCAGAAAATGAAAGATACCCCTCGATTACCGTCTCTGGGGGAGATTTTCGTATCGTCGGGCGGGTGGTGGGACTGATGAGAAAATTCTAGGCACGGTTTCGAGTTTCGGGTCTCGTGTTAACTCGGGACTCCAAACTCCAAGACTCGAAACCGATATGCTTCGAACGAAGCATATCGTGGCGGAAGCTTATCATCGCTTTCAAATACTTAAGAGTTCATGGCGCTTTCTCTTGTTGAGAATTTTCAACCCGAAGTTGTTCGGCCGACTTTCTGGACTCTGCCGGAAATCACCGGCCGGTTGGTGGAAATTTCCAGCGCCGGAGCTTCTGCCTCATTGACGGTTGCTTTTAACTTGGTGCGGGAGGCGCAAATGAGGGGAGAGCCGGTGGGCTGGGCGACATCCATGGAAAGTTTTTTTTATCCACCCGACGCGGCTCAAGTCGGCGTTGATCTGGCGGCGCTGGTGATTGTCCGCGTGCCGAAGCCCGAAAGTATCGCCCGTGCAGGAGAGAAACTTTTACGGTCGGGCGCTTTCGGTTTGATCGTGCTCGATCTCGGTATTGCCGATATTTCCATGCCGCTACAAACTCGCTTGGCCGGGTTGACGCACCATCATCATGCGGCGCTGGTTTGTCTCACCGAGAAAGAAGATCGAGCCTTTTCGCTGAGCTCGCTAATCTCCTTGCGGCTTCATGCGGAAAAAAAACGCACAGCCGAAAGCCGGTTTGCTTGCGGATTGCGGGCCCTCAAAGACAAACGTCGCGGACCGACCTGGACCTACGAGGAGCTCTGCCATGGAGCGGCTGGCCTGTGTTAGTCTCCCGGCTTTTCCACTTCAGCTTCTGCTCCGGAGCCACCCCGATTGGGCCGGCTATCCCGCGGTTGTAATCGACGAAGATAAACCTCAAGGATCCGTTCTTTGGGTGAATGATACGGCTCTGCGAGCGGGCGTATTTCCCGGCCACCACTATGCCGCGGCTTTGTCTCTCGCTGCTGGGCTTCGTGCCGGCGAAGTCTCGCCGGCTGAAACCGCGCAAGCGGTTGCGGCACTGACCCGCCAATTGATGCGCTTTACTCCTGAAGTCGAACCTTCCGCTCAAGAGCCCGGAATTTTTTGGCTCAATGGCAGCGGCCTAAAGCGTCTCTATGACTCTCCGAAAATATGGGCGCGGGCATTTCACACAGAAATCAAAGCGCAGAATTTTCAGGCCGATGTCGTCGTCGGCTTTACCCGCTTCGGCACCTATGCGGTAGCCAAGGCGATGAGGGGAGTGACGGTTTTCCGCGATCCCTCCGAAGAGCGGCGAGCGGCGCAAAAAATTCCGTTGGATCGTTTGGATCTCGATCCGAATTTCCGCGCTACGCTTTTCAAGCTCGGGATAAAAACGGTCGGCGCCTTGCTGTCTCTTCCGCCGGTCGGATTACGTGAACGTTTCGGACCGAAGGCCTACCGTCTCTACCGGATGGCGGCCGGCGAGCTGTGGGCGCCGCTGGAGCCATGTCCACCTGAAGAGCCCGTCAGACAACGGCGTATTCTCGACGACCCGGAGAACGACAGCACGCGGCTTCTTTTCCTCATCAAACAACTGCTCCATCCCATGATGGCGATCCTTGCCGCGCGCAGCCAGGCCCTGGCCGCCCTCTGGCTTTCTTTTCTATTGGATAGAAACGGCTGGCTGAAGGAACAGATTCGCCCGGCGACGCCCACTCTCGATTCGACGCAAATTCTCGATCTGATTCGTCTGCGCCTGGAGTCCGTCAAATTCGCCGCCGGCGTGATCGAGATCGAGCTTACGGCGGAAGAATATCCGGCCACGCGCGAGCAACTTCGCCTTTTCGCCGAGAAGCCGACGCGCGATCTCGACGCCGCCAACCGGTCGCTGGCTCGCTTGCGCGCCGAGTTCGGCGACGACGCTGTGGTGCAAGCGAAATTAACGAACGGACACCTTCCCGAAGCATGCTTTACTTGGGAACCTCTCAGCCGCGTCAAGCTTCCTGAACCACAAAAGGAAAGCAGAAAAATTCTCGTGCGCCGAATCTTGGCTAAGCCGGCGCTTTTGCCTGCCGCACCGCGCCGCACTCACGAAGATGGCTGGCTCATGCTGGGACACCAATACGGCAGCGTCGACAAGCTTACCGGCCCTTACGTCTTTTCCGGCGGCTGGTGGAACCGAGAGATCCAGCGCGATTACTACTTCGCCGAAACCCGCCGCGGCGCCATCGCCTGGGTCTATTATGACCGCGTGCGCCGCAGGTGGTTTTTGCAGGGATGGGTGGAGTAACGCGCCGGGAGGCACGTTCCAGGTTCAACGTTCAAAGTTCAAAGCGAAAGGCGGCTCATACGTTGAACCTTGAACTTGGAACCTGAAACTTTGAACGTCATCAACACAGAGAGGAGACAACATGGAGAATCACAACATTCGAAACCTAACGGATTATCGATCTCAACTTGCAACGCGGGATCGGAAACCTGTGCTGACTAATTCCCTGACTTCAAGTGCTCCAAAACCAAAACTGCTCGACCAGGTCCGTCAAGCTATTCGTACGCGGCAATACAGCTATAAAACCGAGAAAGCCTATGTTAGCTGGATCAAGCGGTTTATCTTTTTCCATGGGAAGCGGCACCCGGCGGAGATGAGCGAGCCCGAGATAGCCAGCTTTCTATCTAGCTTGGCTACCAACCGTCATGTCAGTGCTTCCACTCAGAATCAAGCACTTAATGCGCTTTTGTTTCTCTATCATCAAGTCCTTTTTAAAAAGGTCGGTTACGTGCAGGGAGTCGTCAGGGCTCGACGACCCCGCCGCCTGCCGATAGTATTGACGCGGGAAGAGGTCCGGTCTATTCTCGGCCAACTTCACGGTCCTGATCGGATCATGACCACGCTGCTTTACGGGGCGGGTCTTCGACTTATGGAGTGTCTGCGTCTGAGAGTGAAAGACATCGATTTTACTACGAACCAGATTATGATCAGAGATGGCAAAGGCCAGAAAGATCGCGTGACCATGCTGCCTGCGTCCGCTAGGGAACCGCTTCAGCAACACCTGCACGAGGTCAAGGCGCAGCACCAGAACGACTCGGAGAATCATTATGCGGGCGCCTCTCTCCCGTACGCTTTGGAACGAAAATATCCCAACGCTTCAAAAGAGTGGGGATGGCAGTATGTTTTTCCCGCTTCGAGGCTCTGTGCCGATCCACGATGGGGACTTACTCGACGCCATCACCTTCACGAGTCCGTCTTGCAACGTTCGGTCAGGGATGCTTTGAGGAATGCTGGGATTGCAAAACTTGCGGGGTGTCACACGTTTCGCCACTCTTTTGCCACTCACCTGCTAGAGGACGGATACGACATTCGCACTGTGCAGGAGCTTCTAGGGCATAAGGATGTCAGTACCACGATGATTTATACGCACGTTCTGAATCGAGGAGGCCGCGGTGTTTTAAGCCCGGCAGATCGGCTGTGATTGAGTTTGAATGGCTACATAGCCCGCGGGCTGATAGCTGCCTAGCCAGCAGGCCCCGCTGGCTATCACGGCCCGAGAAAATTTTGTAGAGGTTTAATAACGGTTGAATCATGCAGGTTATTTTCCCAAATCGAAGCTGTGAAGTCCGGCGACCTAGCCAGCAGCTTCTTTGCAGGCTAATTCGCAGCTCACTTAATAGTTAGGCTCCTAAACACACTGTGCCA
>WNGH01011680.1_pt1 | contig 10978 bp, 6 predicted proteins | sample 5400631 | NCBI WGS metagenome assembly WNGH01 (sample SAMN13153373, study PRJNA577476) | soil metagenome | isolation source: 115 cm soil or saprolite under Garry oak tree replicate 1 | place: USA:California | collected 2016-06-15 | reverse complement strand
GTAATCGGCGTTGGGGAGGGAGCCCTCCGGGACCGGCAGGTGCTCGCGGTACCAGGCGTGCTGGTGAATCGCCTTGTAGTGGAGGCCGGAACCGATGTTGAGCTCCTTCAGCTCCGCCATGAAACGGTCGCGGTCGATGGCGAGCTTTTCCACCCGGATGAGCGGGGTGTAGAGGTGCCAGGCGTGCCGCTGCGGGTAGGGGGCGAGGACGGGGGCAAGGAGCTCCGCCACATCGGCGAAAGCCTCATTGTAAAATGCGGCGATCTCCGTCCGTTTGGCGATGAACCCGTCCAGCTTGCCGAGCTGGTGGAGGCCGATGGCAGCCTGGATGTCCATCATGTTGTACTTGAAGCCGGGGAGCATGATGTCGTAGCTCGGGTTCCCCTGGGCGGAGAAGCGCCGCCACGCCTCGCGATTCATGCCATGGAACTTGAGGAGCGAAATCTCTTCGGCAATAGCCTCGTCCGGGGTGCAGACCATTCCCCCTTCGCCGGTGGTGATGTTCTTGTTGGGGTGGAAGGAGAAGATGGAGATCGAGTCGAGGGAGCCGATCTTGTGCCCCTTGTATTCGGTGCCGACGGCGTGGGCCGCGTCCTCGATGACCGTCAGGTTGAATTCTTTTGCCAGGGCGCGGATCGGGTCCATGTCGCACGGCTGGCCGGCGAAGTGGACCGGAATGATGGCCTTTGTTTTTACGGTGATCTTCTCCCGTATTTTGCCTGCGTCGATGTTCAGGGTACCGGGCTCGATGTCGACCAGAACAGGCTGTGCGCCGCACAGGACAATCATGCTGACCGTCGAGGCGAAGGTCATGGGGGTAGTGATGATCTCGTCTCCCGGCTGGATCTTCAGCGCCAGGAGCGTCAGGTGCTCACCGGCGGTGGCGGAGCTCAAGGGGACCGCGAAGGGTGCCCCCACGTACGCCTTGAAATCCTCCTCGAAGCGCTTCACCTTGGGCCCGGTGGTGATCCATCCGGAACGGAGCGAATCGACTACTTCGTTGATCTCGTCATCCTCGATGGTGGGGGTGGAAAAGGGGAGAAACTCTGTGCGCACGCCTGCCTCCGGCCAGTTTGGAATAAACCCGTACTATTGCACAAAACCCGCCCTGCTGCAAACACTTTCAGCGCGGGAGGCTGGAAGCGCGGAAGGCTGGAAGGAGAATCAAAGACTTTAACTTCCGCGCTCCCAGCCTTCCGCGCTTCCGCTCTATCTGTTGGTGATCAGCACTTTTCGCCTGTTCTGCCCCAGCACCGTGATCGGCGCCTTGACGGTCCCCGTGAGGTGGGCAAGTTCTGCTTCTTTCAGGAGGGCGAAGACGGGGGTCGAGCCGTCCCAGAGCTCACGGAATCGCGGCAGATCGATGAACCAGGCGGACTGGTCCCCCTGGTGGCTGCCGAAGTCGAGTTCGTTCCGGTCGTCGACCACCACGACCCGCCGCTCCGCATAGAAAGGGAGCCCCTGCTCGTAGCCGAAGGAGGCGACCACCGCATCCCTGCCGGCTGTCCGGGCGACCTGAAGCGCCAGCTCTTTGGATGATTTTTTTTCTGCTATGCCGGAGAGGATGATGGGTGGGCCGACGATCCCCAGCAGGTAGGAAAAGAGGCAGAGGGAGGTAAAGAGGGCCAGGGTGTTCCCCTTCCGGGCTGAACCGAGGGTGGCCACCCCTTCGCCGAGGAAGAGGAGCCCCAGCACCGCTCCTGCTGCGCCGCTGAGCTGAGGCTTCGGCGCCAGGTGGGGATAGAGGAACAGGCCAACGCCGAGGGTGGCGAGGATACCTCCCGCCAGCCAGGCGTGGCGCCGCAGGGAGGTGAACTCCCCGTCGAGGATTTTTGACAGGGCGTCCCCCATGAGCAGAGCCAGGGTCGGGAAGACCGGCAGGATGTAGGGGATCAGTTTGGAGTCGGACTTGGAGAAGAACAGGAAGATGAAGGCGGCCCAGATCAGCAGATAGAGCCGGGAGCTCCCTTCCGCGCCATGCCTCTCCCGCCAGACGCCGCGGCAGGCGGCGGGGATGAAGAGGGACCAGGGGAGCATGGTGACGATAAGGACCGGGATGAAGAACCAGAACGGCTGATAGCGGCCGTGGACCTTGGTGAGGAAACGCTCGAAATGCTCGTGGATGAAGAAAAAATGGGCAAACTCGGGGTTTCGCATGGAGACCAGGACGAACCAGGGGGCGGCGATCAGCAGGAACAGGAGGATGCCGGTGGCGAGACGCATCTCCCTGAGGAGCCGCCAGCGCTTGGCGAGGAGGAGGTAGAGGAAGATGATGGCGCCGGGAAAGACGATGCCGATCAGCCCCTTGGCCAGGACCGCCAGGGCCGCGCAGAGGTAGCTTGCGTAGTAGTAACGCCCCTTGTGCCGTTCATCCTCACGGGCCGCCACGATGAAGAAGGCGAGGGAGGCCGACAGCGTGCAGGTGAGGGTCATGTCGGTGATGTTGAGCCGGGCCTGGGCAAGGAAGCCGGTGCAGGTGCCGAGGATCAGGGCGGCCAGGAGCCCGCTGCGCCGGCCGAACAGCTTGCGGCCGATGTGGTAGGTGAGGAGTACTGCCAGAAGGCCCATGAGCGCCCCGGCAAAACGGGCGGCGAACTCGTTCCGGCCGAAGATGCTCATGAAGAGGGCGTTCAGCCAGTAGTGGAGGGGCGGTTTTTCGAAATACTTGACATAGTTGAGGAGCGGGCGCGGGGATGGAGGTCCTGATCCGGACCCGCTGGTTCGGCTGGGCACCCTGGAGCGGCTCTCCCGCTTCGTCCGTCATCTCCCGCCGGATAAGGGTGGCGGCCGTCATGCTGCGGCCGATCAATTCGAGGGTTTCTCCGGCCTCCAGGCGGTTTCTCACTCCTACCAGGAGCGAACCGTCGGGAAGGGCCTCTTCCACGACCCCGACAAAGTCGTGGGTCCTGATGTAGCGGGAGTGGGACTCCAGATCGAGGTCTCTCGGGATGCCGAGAAGAAAGCCGGAGGTGTAGCCGCGGTGGCTGATCTTGCAGAGCTCCGCCAGCCATTCTTCCCGGTAGTGGTAGCTGGCCGGGTCGTCAAAGTAGCGGTCGAGGGCCTCCCGGTATACCCGGACCACCGAGGCGACGTAGTTGATTCCCTTCATCCGCCCCTCGATCTTCAGGGCGTCAACCCCGCTCCCCACCAGCTCGGGGAGGTAGGGGAGGAGGCAGAGGTCCTTGGAGTTGAAGATGAAGGACCCCTGCTCGGTTTCCATGACCGGGAAGTATTCGCCGGGGCGGGTCTCCTCAACGAGGGAGTAGCTCCAGCGGCAGGGATGGGCGCATTCCCCCCGGTTCGCATGCCTGCCGCTCATGACGCTGGAAAGGAGGCAGCGGCCGGAATAGGAGATGCACATGGCGCCGTGCACAAAGGCCTCCAGCTCGATATCGACCCGCTCCTTCACTTCCCGGATTCCTTCGAGGGACATCTCGCGGGCCAGGTTGATCCGTGTGACCCCCTGGCGCCGCCAGAAGTGGGCGCTCTTCCAGTTGGTGGTGTTGGCCTGGGTCGAAAGGTGGAGCGGGCGTTCGGGGGAGACCTCGGTGATCATCTCGATCACCCCGGGATCGGCGGCTATGTAGGCATCGAACGGGATCTGCGCCACTTCTTCCAGGTAGTGGTAGAGCGGGACGATATCGGAGTTGTCCGGATAGCTGTTGACGGTGAGGTAGACCTTTATCCCCCGGTCGTGGGCGTAGCGGACCCCCTCCTCCATTTCCGCCGGGGTGAAATTGTCCGCCAGGTTGCGGAGGCCATAGCTCTTCCCCCCCAGGTAGACGGCGTCCGCACCGTAATGGATGGCGATCCGGAGTTTTTCCAGGTTCCCTGCCGGGGCGAGGAGTTCGGGTTTCTTCATAACTTGGTGCCTTGGAAGTTGGGTTGGCGACATCGCATAGGGTGCTATCATTATTCATCTTGTTTCAAGTTTCAAGTTTAAAGTTTAAAGTTCTGAGCCTGAACCTGAAACTTTAAACTTGAAACCTGCAACTTGAGACGGGCGCTTTATCCTTGACAAAAAAGGGGAAATGGCTTTAATTATGTCTAATTACGGCGTAAGGGAGGAGCAATGGCTCTGAAACTCTGGCTACCTGCCGCGGTTTTCTGTCTGGCGGCTTCCGGGTGCAGCACCAATGAGATCCTTATAAAAAAACAGACCGAGATGGAAGCCCGGCTGGAACAGCTGATCCAGGGGAATGCGGGGACCAATGCCCGCCTCGCGGAGATGACCACCGAGCTGAAAGAGCTCCGGAACCAGGTCAAGGCCAATTCCGCTGATCTGGCAGAGCTGAAACCCGGCTACCAGGAGTTGAAATCGTCAGTGGCGGGCGTGTCCCAAAAGGTTGAGGGGAAGACCCCTCAGACCGCCGCGGCCAAAATCGTGGTCGTCAATAAGGGGAACGTCCCCGGCGACCGGGAGTCCGTTGAGCAGGACGCCTACATGAAGGCGTTCGGGCTGTTCAGCACCAACGATTATAACAGCGCCATCGAGGCCTTCGAAGCTTTCATCACGACCTACCCGGCCAGCGAATACGCCGGCAATGCCCGGTACTGGATCGGCGAATGCTATTATACACGGGGCGACTATGTAAAGGCGCTCGAAGCCTTCAACAAGGTCATCGAAGGATTCCCTAAAGGGAAAAAGGTCTCCGATGCCATGCTCAAGGTGGGCTTTTCCCTGATCAGTCTCAACCAGCCCGAGAAGGCACGTGCGGCACTCGAGGCGCTGGTGGAAAAATACCCGAAGAGCCAGGCCGCCACGAAGGCCCGGGAACGACTGGGTCGTAACTAAATCCCCGCGAGGTGTCTATGAAAAGGATGCTTTTCACCGTGTTGCTGGTCATGACGGCAGTTGCCGGTTCCCATCAGGCCTTTGCCCAAGGCGAGGAACCGACCGTCTATGTGGTCAAGAAGGGGGATACCCTTTGGGGTCTTTCCGACCGATTTATCAAAGACCCTTACTATTGGCCGAACCTCTGGGCCAATAACCCGATCATCACCAACCCCCACCTCATCTTTCCCGGAGAAAAAGTAAAAATCTATCCTGACCGGATCGTTTTTGAGGGGGCACCTCCGGCTCCGGCGGCACGGGAAGTCAAGCCCGAAGTCCCGCCGCTGCCCACAAAGGCCGGTGCCGAAGAGATGACCCCGGAGAGAACTTTCCTGGTCAGGGGGGGGACGGGATTACTTCTGGAAAAAGAAGTCAAGCCCGCCGGCTACATCATCGCCACCCATCAGAACCGGCAATTGATGGGGGAGGACGATATCGTCTATACGGACATCGGGCGGTCGCAGAAGGCAAAGGTCGGCGACCGGTTCTCCATCTTCAAGAACATGGGGCCGATAAGTCATCCGGTGACCAATTTCATCATGGGGGACAAGATCATCCCGCTCGGGGCTCTCCAGCTTTCCGAGATGGAAGAAAAGGCCTCCAGGGCGATCATTACCAGGTCGTTCATGGAGATCGGTGCCGGCTCCTACCTGATGCCGTACCGCGACAGGCGGCGGGAGGTGGTCATGAAGGCCTCCACCCGCGAGTTGTCAGGCTACATCATCGACACCCAGACCGGCAGCAAGGCTATTTCCGCTGGGGACATCGCCTTCCTCGACCTCGGCTCCTCACAAGGGGTTGAGGCGGGCAATCTGCTCTACGTTGCCCGTGAGGTCGTCCCCGATCAGCAGTATGTGCACGGAGCCGTCGATAAACTGCCTGCCGAGGTGGTGGGGGCGCTCGTGGTTGTGGAAACGGGAGAGAAGACTTCCACGGCGCTGGTCATAAAGAGCATAGACACCATTTATATCGGCGACCGGGTAGAACTCAAGAAGAGCAAGTAACCCCGGTGGGAGGACCGGCCCCGGGCCGGTCCTTTTTTTATTTTTACGACGTCATGCTGCAACGTCAGATTTGAGATGATCGCAAGGCGGCGAGAAGGAGGCCCCGGAAGCGTACGGATAGTACGCTGAGGAGGCAGACGACGAGCCAACGAAGCGAGCGCTCAAATATGGCGTTGTGTAGAGACCGCGATGGACCATTACTGGTGGTTTGCCCTCAAATCTGTTCCCATGGTGGGGAATGTCACCTTCCGCCGCTTGCTGGAACAGTTCGGCACCCCCGAGAAGGTCTTGCGGGCCACGGAAGCGGAGCTTGTCCGGGCAAAAGGGGTTGGCGCCGCGGCGGCTGCCGCCATCGGTTGCCATGACTGGCGTCCCTTCGCCGAGCAAGAATGCGAGAAAGTGGCCCGGAGCGGGGCGCGGGTCATCACCTTTCTCGCCGAGGAATACCCGAAGGTTCTCCTGGAAATATCCGATCCTCCTCCCTACCTTTACGTCAAGGGGGAACTGCGTGGCAGCGAGACCGCCGTTGCCATTGTAGGTTCGCGGCGGGCATCGACCTATGGGATGCTCACCACCACGCGGCTGGCGACGGCACTGGCCGACCATGGCATCACGGTGGTGTCGGGGATGGCCCGGGGGGTTGACACTGCGGCCCACCGCGGGGCGCTGTCCGGCGGCGGCCGGAGCATCGGTGTGCTCGGCTGCGGGGTCGACGTCCTCTATCCGCCGGAAAACCGGGGGCTGTTCGAGGAGATGGCGGAAAAGGGGGCGCTCGTGTCCGAGTTCCCCCTCGGGACCCTTCCCCTGGCGGAAAACTTCCCCCGGAGGAACCGGATCATCAGCGGCATCTCCCGCGGCGTGCTGGTGGTGGAGGCGATGGAGAAGAGCGGCTCCCTTATCACCGCCCAGTATGCCCTGGAGCAGGGGCGGGAGGTCTTCGCCATCCCGGGAAACATCAACTCCGGCGCAAGCAAAGGCACCAACCGCCTCATCAAGCAGGGGGCGAAGCTGGTGGAATGCGTGGAGGACATCCTGGAGGAACTGCCGGATCGGCCGGGCAGGATCGGCATGACGGCGGCCAAGCCCGATTTCGGCCTCACCCCCCAGGAAGCCGCCGTCTATATGTTGCTGGCCGAGTCTCCCCGCCATATCGACGAAATCATAGTAAAAAGCGGATTGACAGTGGGGGATGTTTCGGCTATTTTACTCCGCCTGGAGTTGAAGGGGGCGGTGATCCAACTGCCCGGCAAGCATTTCACCGTCGCGTGAACGTGACGGTGGTTTCAAGTTTCAAGTTACAGGTTTAATGTTTTGCCGTAAACTTGAAACTTGAAACCTTAAACTTGAAACTTTTTTAAGGGGAATACATGTCCCATAATCTAGTCATAGTCGAATCACCCGCCAAGGCGAAGACCATCGAGAAGTTCCTCGGCCCCGGCTACCGGGTGCTCGCTTCGTTCGGCCATGTCCGGGCGCTCCCCAGCAAGCAGGGGTCGGTGGACATCGAGCACGATTTCACGCCGAAGTACGCCGTTCTTGCCGACAGTAAAAAGCATTTGGACGCCATCAAGAAGGAATTGAAGGACGCCACCACCTTGCTGCTCGCCACTGACCCGGACCGGGAAGGGGAGGCGATTGCCTGGCACCTGCTGGCCGCCCTGGGACTGGACAAGAAGAAACAGCCACTGCCGGTACGGCGGGTCGTGTTCCACGAGATCACCAAGGACGCCATTGTCCACGCGGTCGAAAATCCCCGCGACATCGCCCTGGACCTAGTGGATGCCCAGCAGGCGCGGGCGGTGCTCGACTACCTGGTCGGCTTCAATCTTTCCCCGTTTCTCTGGAAGAAAATCCGCTACGGCCTCTCCGCAGGGAGGGTGCAGTCGGTGGCGCTCCGCCTGATCTGCGAGCGCGAGAAGGAGATCAAGGCATTCAAAGAGGAGGAGTACTGGACCATCGCCGCCCAGCTCGCAACCGCTGCCGGCCAGGGCTTTACCGCCAACCTGGTGGAGGCCGAAGGGAAAAAACTCGGCAAGTTCGACATCCCCAACCAGGAGGCCTCTGACCGGATCGTCGCCGCCCTGGACGCATGCCAGGCAGATCCCTCCTGCGCCTACCGGGTGGAGAAGATCACCAGGAGCGAGCGGAAGCGGACCCCCTCACCACCCTTCACCACCTCCACCCTGCAGCAGGAGGCGGCCCGCAAGCTCGGTTTTTCCGCCAAGAAGACCATGGCCACCGCCCAGAAGCTCTACGAGGGGATTGATGTCGGGGAAGGGTCGGTGGGACTCATCACCTACATGCGTACCGACAGCGTGGCCCTGTCCAACCAGGCACTCACCGAGGCGCACGAGGTGATCACCGCCCTCTACGGCAAGGAATACGCCCTGGCCAAGCCGAGGTTCTTCAAGAACAAGGCGAAAAACGCCCAGGAGGCCCACGAGGCGATCCGCCCCACCTACCTCGCCAAGACCCCGGCGGAAGTGAAAAAGTTCCTCACCCCGGACCAGTTCAAGCTCTACGACCTGATCTGGAAACGGACCGTGGCCTGCCAGATGGCCGAGGCGCTCCTCGACCAGACCTCGGTGGAGATCGGCGTCGGCCAGGGTTACCGGTTCAGGGTGGCCGGCACGGTGATCCGCTTCCCCGGCTTCATGAAGCTCTACATCGAAGGGGTGGACGACGACAACGAAGAGAAGGAAGGGGTACTGCCGCCGCTCACGGAGGGGGAAATCCTGCAGCTGCGCAAGCTCCTCCCCGAGCAGCATTTCACCCAGCCACCGCCCCGCTACTCGGAGGCCACCCTGGTGAAGACCCTGGAGGAGTACGGGATCGGCCGACCCTCCACCTATGCGAGCATCATGAACACCCTGATCGAGCGGAAGTACGCCCGGCTCGACAAGAAGCGCTTTTTCCCCGAAGACGTCGGGATGGTGGTGAGCGACCTCCTGGTCAACCACTTCACCCGCTACGTGGACTACAATTTCACCGCCTCCCTGGAGGAGGAGCTGGACCAGGTTTCCCGCGGCGAAAAGCAGTGGAAACCGCTCCTCCACGAATTCTGGGAGCCCTTCATCTCTTTGCTGAAGCAGAAGGAGGGGGAGGTCAGCAAGTCCGACCTGACCACCGAGGCGACCAGCGAGATCTGTCCCGACTGCGGCAAGCCGCTGGTGGTGAAGCTCGGCAAGTTCGGCAAGTTCTATGCCTGTTCCGGCTACCCCGAGTGCAAGTACCTCCGCAATCTGGACAAGGAGAAGGGGGAGGCGGCCGAACCGGTCTTCTCCGAGGAGAAGTGCGAGAAGTGCGGCAGCCTGATGCTCATCAAGGACGGGCGCTTCGGCAAATACCTGGCCTGCTCCGGCTATCCCGCCTGCAAGAACATCCAGCCGCTGGTGAAACCGAAGGGGACCGGCGTCGTCTGCCCGGAGTGCAAGGAAGGGGAGCTGATCGAAAAAAAATCCCGCTATGGCAAGATGTTTTACTCCTGCAACCGCTACCCCACCTGCAAGTTCGCCCTCTGGGACCCGCCGGTGGAACGGAAATGCCCGAAGTGCGGCTTTCCGCTCCTGGTGAAGAAGGTCTACAAGCGGGAAGGGGAATTCGTGAAGTGTCCCAAGGAGGGATGCGATTTCAAGGAAGGCGGCAAGGAGAAGTAGGAGTGTCTCCTTATAAAGGCCTATGAAATGCGGAAAGGCGAGGATTGATTCTCGCCTTTTTTGCTGCCGAAAATTCTTAACCAACCTTGCTGACAAATCCGCCCGCCGCCGTTATCGGCTCCATCGTTGGGAAAACTTGCAATTCACACCCGCCGCGGCTAAGATAGCCGAAATTCCAACGATTGGTCGATCATGCACATAAACAGTGTCTTTGAGCAGCTTGCCCTCTGGAATCCTCACGGCACTCATCCGCAGGAAGCTTTGTCCTCGGGGAGAGAGCGTGGGGCCGTCTATACCCGCCGGGAGACGGTCGATTTCATCCTGGACCTGGTCGGCTACCTTCCCGACAGACCCCTCCATCAATTTGCCCTTCTTGAGCCTTCCTTCGGCAACGGCGACTTCCTCGTTCGGGCTGTCGAGAGACTTGTGACATCATACCTTCGCACAAATACCCTTGATACGGCCGTCGCCGACCTGCGAAATTCGATCGTCGGAATCGAGATCGATCCTGACGCCGCCGCGGAGACGGTGGGGCGGTTGACGGAGCTGCTTTCGCGGTTTGGCTTCGACCAGGAACAGACTTGCGCTCTTCTCGGCGCCTGGCTCAGGAACGACGACTTTCTCCTCGCCGACATCCGCTCGCGGTTCGACTTCGTCGTCGGCAATCCTCCCTACGTCAGGCAGGAGCTGATTCCGGACCGGCTGATGGCGGAGTACCGCTCCCGGTACGAGACCATCTACGACCGCGCCGACCTCTACATTCCCTTCATCGAACGGGGCCTGAAGCTCCTGAAAGATGGCGCGGTCCTCGGGTTCATCTGTGCCGACCGCTGGATGAAGAACAAGTATGGCGGGCCGCTCAGGGCGCTGGTTGCCAGGGGATATCACCTGAAATACTACGTTGATATGGTGGACACTCAGGCGTTCCTCTCCGACGTCTCCGCCTACCCCGCCATATTCGTCATATCCCGGGAACGGGGCGGCAAGACGAGGATCGCGCACCGGCCGAAGGTTGAAGCTTCGGTGCTGGACCGGCTTGCCTCGGTACTTGCCGGAGGAGAAGGCCCCTCGCCCGTCCCGGTTATTGAGGTTGGAAACGTCATCAACGGCAGCGAACCATGGATTCTCGACTCGCTGGATCAGTTGAACATCGTGCGGCGGCTTGAGGCGTCGTTCCCGCTGCTGGAGGAGGTTGGGTGCAAGGTCGGGATCGGCGTTGCCACGGGAGCGGACAAGGCATACGTTGCGAAGTTCGATGCGCTGGACGTCGAGCCGGACAGGAAACTGCCGCTGGTGACGACCAAGGATACCGTGTCGGGGGCCGTGCAATGGCAGGGGCTGGGGGTCGTGAACCCTTTCAACGACGACGGTACCCTCGTCGATCTCGACAGCTATCCGAGGCTGAAGAAGTATTTCGAGGCGAGGCGGGCGGTAATAGCCGAACGGAACTGTGCCAAGCGGAATCCCCATGCGTGGTACCGGAC
>WNGH01009231.1_pt1 | contig 10978 bp, 9 predicted proteins | sample 5400631 | NCBI WGS metagenome assembly WNGH01 (sample SAMN13153373, study PRJNA577476) | soil metagenome | isolation source: 115 cm soil or saprolite under Garry oak tree replicate 1 | place: USA:California | collected 2016-06-15 | reverse complement strand
TCCCTACACCGAGGCCAATCTGAACGAGAAGGATGTCCGTTCTTTTTCACAACATGCATGGGTCATGATCGCGAGCGACGGCGGGCTCGGAGTTGAGCGTCCGGGCAGCGCCGGTGCCTTTCCGCGCGTGCTCGGGCAATACGTTCGTGAAGAAAAAGTACTGACGCTCGAGCGCGCGATCCGCAAGATGACCGGCCTTCCCGCATCCCGAATTGGATTGAAAGAAAGAGGTGTTTTGGCGAAGGGCGCTGCCGCCGATATCGTCGTCTTCGATGCTTTACAAATTCGCGACAACTCCACGCCGCAGGACCCGTTTGCTGTTTCCGTTGGCATGAAGTACGTCTTCGTTAACGGAACGATGGTTCTAAAGGACGGCCAACCCACGGGCGAGCGTCCGGGGCACGCCTTGCGCTAGGTAATGAAAAATGATCCATTTCATAAGCGGAGAGGGTGGGATTTGAACCCACGGTGGAGTTACCCCCACTCCGGTTTTCGAGACCGGCCTGTTCAACCGCTCCAGCACCTCTCCGAAGTCTAGTCGCGGGCTTCAGCCCGCGCTGGGCGACAAGAATTACATTGTACGTGCGTCAGATCCGCAGCCGCAACCACGCTTCACAGCCATGGCCAACTTCGCGGTTTGCGAGCGTGAGCGAACCGCCGTGGGCTTCGGCAATCTGCCGGCTCAAAATCAACCCGATGCCCGAACCGCCGGGCTTGGTTGTGAAGAAGGGAACAAAGAGGTTGGCGGTATTCGAGAGTCCCGGACCTTCATCTTGAATACGGATGTCCAGGTAACTGCCGGATCGTTCCCAGCTCAATTGGACGCCGCCATTCGCTTCCAATGAAGCATCGACTGCATTGCGAATCAGGTTAATGAGGAGTTGTTCGAGTTGATCGCTGTCGGCTTGGATAATGAGTGGCGCACCGGGCTCCAGTGAAACCTTCAGACGCGTCTCCAATCCAATCACTCGCCGTACTAGCGCGCCGATGTCCACCGGTTGCATCTTAGGTTGCGGCAGCTTGGCGAGCCGCGCGTATGCTTCCATAAACCGGCTGAGCGATTCGGATCGCGATCCGATGATAGCCAGGCCCCGCTGCATGTCGTCTTCCCAGTCCGTCGGCCGCGAGTCGCGATTGAGTAACGACTTCAGGCTTCCCGAAATCGACTTGATTGGGGTAAGCGAGTTGTTCAGCTCGTGACCAATGACACGCACGATGCGTTGCCAGGCCTTCAGTTCTTCCTCTCTCAAAGCGCGGCTGACGTCCGATAGAACAAGTAACCGATGAGGCAAGCCACCCTGCCGGAACGTGCTTCTGCGCACCTCCCACCGTCCGGATCCGCCGGGAAACACCCCATCCATCACTCGCGGGCTTTCCTCGCGCAGACACTCTGCCAGGCCAATGTCTTCAGCGCTCAGGCCAAGCAACCGTTCGGAAGGCATGTTCAGAAGGCGCTCGGCGGCGCGATTCAAGAGGCGCAGTCTGTGTTCGCCGTCGAACGAAAATACGGCGACATCGATTTCCTCCATTACCTTGCGAAGCAGTGCCGTTGCTTCCAGTGCGTCCAAACGTTGTTCGCGCAACGTGTCGGCAAGCGCGTTGACCTCGCGCGTGACTTCGCCGAGCGCGTCACTCGAACGGGCGTGGCGGCCTCGGATCGAATAGTCGCCTTCGCGAAGGGCGGCAAGGAGGTTCGATAACGTTTGTAATGGAAAGACAACGCGCTGCCGAAGTCCGCTCACAAAGCCCAGCCAAACGGCGACGATCAAGATCGTGAGCGTCCACTGAACCTTTGGCGTGAAGGATCCCATCCACAGCAGGATCAAGGCGACAAGCACTGCCGGCAAACCGGCAGCAGCGGCCATGAAGAAGACCCTACGGTCGTGCCCAATCCTCCAGGACATTTCGGATTTCGGACTTCGGATTTGAGATTTGCTGAGCACGAGATTAAATCCCATAACGCTGGATCCTACGATACAGCGCGCTGCGGCTGAGTCCCAAGGCGCTTGCGGCCTGACTGACGTTGTTGTCGTAGCGGGAGAGCGTTTTGCGGATCAGGAACGACTCCACTTCTTCAAGGCTCATGTCCTCAAGCCGGCCCGAGGACTCGCTTTTCGGGTGGAGTGCAAGATCCGCGGCGCCCACGGTGGTTCTCCGCGCCATCAAAACGGCGCGTTCCACCGCATGATCGAGCTCACGCACATTGCCTGGCCAGGAGTGCTCGATCAAGACCTGCATGGCGGCGCTGTCGAACCCCGCGAGGTCCTTTCGATATCGCTGGGCGTGCGCGCGAAGAAAGTGTGTGGCGAGTGCCCGGACGTCTTCGCGGCGTTCGCGCAGCGGCGGCAAATGAATCTCAATCGTGTTCAAACGAAATAGCAGATCCTGCCGAAAGCGGCCGGCCGACACTTCTTCGTCCAGGTTCGCATTCGTTGCGGAGAGAATTCGGACATCGACGCGGCGCGTCCTCGAGGATCCCACGCGCTCAAGCTCTCCGGTTTCCAGCACGCGCAGCAGTTTGGATTGCTGATTGACCGGTACATTGGCGATCTCATCGAGAAAGAGCGTTCCCCCATCGGCTAAGTCAAAACGCCCGACGCGGTCGGTTTTGGCGTCGGTAAACGCGCCTCGGACATGGCCGAACATTTCGCTCTCCAAAATACCCTCGGCGAGGCCACCCACATTCACAGTAACCATCGGCTTCGATGCGCGCGAGGACAATGCATGAAGCGTTTGAGCGATGACTTCCTTTCCGGTTCCATGCTCGCCCATGATTAAAACATTGGCGTCCGACGGACCCACGCGCGCCATAAGCTGAAGCACAGGTTGCATCGATGAAGCCTGCGCGATGAGTGCTGGACGCCCTTCGGCTCGAAGTAATTGGTTTTCGGCTTCGAGGCGCACTTCTTTGCGGAGACTCCGGCAAAGCTCGATTTGGGTCCGCAGGATGGTCAGCAGCCGTGCGTTCTCCCAGGGCTTTTGGACGAAGTCGCGCGCCCCGCGCCGCATCGCCTCAACGGCAAGCTCGATGCTGCCCCAGGCCGTCATAACGATTACCGGTAGCGTCGAATCCATCGCATGAATGCGCGACATCACATCCAGGCCTTCCTGACCCGACGTCGTGTCGCGCGCGTAGTTCAAGTCCATGAGCACAACATCGAACTCGCGCGTTTCGACCAGTCTCATGATTCCCGCTGGGGAATTGACGGCTTCAATTTGATAGCCCTCACCTTTCACCAGAAGCCGCAACGCTTCCATAACGTCGGGTTGATCATCGGCGATAAGAACACGAGGCGATGTGGCTTTCATAAAAGACAATCTGAGCCTCGAATCGCAATTCGCGGCTCCGAATTGTACCTTTTCATGGCCGATTCTTTTGCTATTCTCTTCCTTTGGTCCGAACTACGGAGAAAGGAAATACCCGATGAAGAGACTGCCCAAGTCTGCTGGCAAAGTTGTCGTTCTCGAAAATAGTGAGCCGATTCGAGTGGAAACCGCGCAGATGGAAAGCCGGATTCGCGAGCGGGCGTACGAGCTTTCGCAAACCCGCGGGCATTCCGGACGTCACGTCGAAGACTGGCTGTCAGCCGAGTCCGAAATTAGGTCGGTCCCTCCGGCTGAGGTGATTGAAAGAAACGGCGAGTATCAGGTTCGGCTTGCAGTCGCCGGTATCGATCCTGATGACGTGAACGTTATGGCGTCGACAGATCAATTACTTGTCAAATGCGAATTCCATCACGATCACAGTTCCGAGTCTGGAATTGTTCATTTTTGCGACTTCAAGCCGGTAACGGTCTTTCGCGCGCTCCGGTTTCCGTACGCCATCGACCTGATGAGCATGAAGGTTCAGTTTGAGGACGGAATGCTCCGGATCACCGCCGCCAAAGAAGGGGCTGAGCAAGCGTCACAGCGTCAACCGGTTCGGAGGCCCGCAGCCAGAAAAGGCACAAAGAAAACCTTAGGCGCCGCTTAATTCAGATGAAGGTCGTTAGAGATCTGGGGGCAGACCCCGAATTCCCACCTCGAATTTCGCAGATCTTGCGGCGCGAATTCAGGGTCTGTCCCCAGATCTCTTCCATTCTGGCTTCAGGCTTCCTCGGCTTCTGGCTTCCCTTTTCAACTTTTCTGCCGCCGGCTGCAGAATACAGCTTTCGCGTGGTGAAGGTTTATCCTCACGACCGGACGGCATTCACGCAGGGTCTCGAGTACCGCGATGGGTTTCTCTACGAGGGAACCGGTCTTGTCGGGCGCTCGGCGCTGCGGAAGATCAATCTCGAAACCGGCAGGGTTGTGCAGAATTTCGACGTGCCTCAACCGTTTTTTGGCGAAGGCATCACGATTCTCAATCAGCAGATTCTGCAGCTCACATGGCAGTCGCAAACCGGCTTCGTCTACGACAAGACGAGTCTTCGCGTATTGCGAAGCTTCAGTTATCCAGGTGAAGGCTGGGGCATGACCAATGACGGCAAGCAAATCTACATGAGCGATGGGAGTTCGCAGATTCGCGTATGGGATCCGGTGACGCTCAAGGAAGCGCGGCGCATCAAAGTCATGGACGGCGCCCAACCGATTTCCGCGCTCAACGAATTGGAGTTCGTTCGCGGCGAGATTTTCGCGAACGTGTGGCAGACGGATCGTATTGCCCGTATCTCTCCCGCCGATGGACATGTCCTCGGCTGGATCGACCTCGGCGGACTGCTTCCGAAAGAGGATCGCACGGGAGCGGATGTTCTCAATGGCATCGCCTATGACAGCGCCGGAGACCGCCTCTTCGTCACAGGCAAACTGTGGCCGAAGCTGTTTGAGATCAAAATCATTCCAAAGAAATGAAAAGCGGCCGCGATTTACACCAATTGCGCCAAATCAATTCGTGTAATTGGTGTAATTCGCGGCTGGTCCCTGATCCTTCAACCATCCATCCAACAGGTTGATGATCTTATTCCCGTAAGTCGCGTTGGATTCGGAGTGCGTGACCTGAACGATCGTCGTGCCTTCGTTGTTCAGGCGTCTGAAGAGCTCCATGATCTCTTTGCCTTGAGTCGAATGGAGATTGCCGGTGGGCTCGTCGGCCAGGATCAGCCTGGGGTTGGCGATGACGGCGCGCGCGACCGCCACGAGTTGTTGCTGTCCGCCCGAGAGCTGGTTGGGATAAAGGTCTTTCTTGCCGACAATCTGAAAGCGATCCAGGATGTCCGCCACAATGGATTCGCGCTCGCTTCGCCGGATGTTCCGATAGGAAAGTGGGATGTCGAGGTTTTCGTAAACCGTCAGGCTGTCTAAAAGGTGATATTGCTGAAAGACGAAACCGATGTATCGCTTGTTCAGTTCGACTCGATCCTTCGGTCTCAGCTTGTGTACGGGCTCGCCGAGGAAGTAGTACTCGCCAAGCCAGTTGCTGTCGAGCATTCCCAGGATCGCCAGCAGCGTGGATTTCCCTGCGCCCGACGGGCCCATGATGGTGAGAAAGTCGCCTTGCTTGATGTCCAGGCTGATGCGGCGCAGGACGAAGGTCTTGCCCACACCAGTCTCGTAGAATTTTTCGAGGTTTCGCAGTTCGATCATTATGGCTTTACGGCTACTTTACCACGTTCTCTTCAAGGAACTTTTCATCAACCACGCGGCCATCGAAGAGGTGAATGGTGCGGTCGGCGTAGCGAGCATAGCGTGGGTCGTGAGTGACCATGCAGATGGTCGCTCCTTCACGGTGCAGCTCGCGCAAAAGCTCCATCACGGCTTCGCCATTTCGCGAATCGAGGTTTCCCGTGGGCTCGTCCGCGAGCAGGATGGCCGGCTGCCCGCAGAGAGCGCGGGCGACAGCGACGCGCTGCTGCTGGCCGCCCGATAGCTGCGAAGGATAGTGTTTCATGCGGTGCGCCATTCCCACCTTGTCCAACGACTCTTGTACCCGCTTCTTGCGCTCAGCCGAGGGCATACCCCGATACGTGAGCGGGAGCTCGACGTTCTCGTACACAGTCAAGTCGCCGATCAAGTTGAACGCCTGAAAGATGAAGCCGATCTCGCGGTTGCGTACGCGTGCACGCTCACTCATAGACAGATCCTGCACCGGCTTTCCATTCAGTTGGTAGGAGCCGTCGGTGGGGGTGTCCAGCAGTCCGAGAATCGACAGCAGCGTGGACTTGCCGCAACCCGATGGTCCGGAAATGGAGAAATATTCTCCTCTCTTCATTTCAATATGAATGCCTGAAAGCGCATGTGTTTCTACCTCATCGGTCAGAAAAACCTTGGTCACCGCTTCCAACTGAATCACCGTATCGTTCACGTTTTACTCCTTGATTGGAAAAATGGGGACACAGGGCTGCGTCCCCATTTTCCTAATTGATTCTCAGCCGGTCAAACGCGTCCCAGGCCGACATGTCGGAGAGGATCACGCGATCACCGATCTGCAGGCCATCCTTAATCTCGATGGTGTTGACCGACGCGCGGCCCAGCCTCACCTGAATCCGAACCGCTTCGCCGTTGGGCAGCCATTTAAACATGGATACTGTGCTATCGGCCTGGCCATAGGCTGGACGGCCGACGTAAAGCACGTCGGCGAGGCGTTCGACCTCGATCGTGCCGTCCACGCTCAGGTCCGGCCGAACTCCTTTTGGATATTCGCCATTCAATTGCACATCGACTTTCACCGTACCATTGACGGAAGCGGGATCAATTCGGATGACCTGGCCCGGAATAATTCCGTTACGTGTGTCGATGGAAGCAATCTGTCCAATGCTGACGTCCTTCACTTGAGTTTCCGCGATTTGCAACTCCGCTTTGAGCCGGCCCGGTTCTGCGACTTTCGCGAGAATCGTACCGGGCGCAACGCGCTGTCCCGCTTCGACCGGCACTTGCTGCACGACACCGGCAGCGCCCGCGCGGACGTTTAATTCTTCGACCTGCTTCTGGCGCAATTGAAACGCAGCTCGAAATTGATCCACGCGCGCTTGCTGAGCCGCGATCTGAGCCTCGGCGGACCTCGAGTTGACGTCGACTTTTTTCTTTTCCATGTCGTTCTTCCCAGCAAGCTCCTGAGCGGTGACTTGAGATTTCTTCAAGATCAGCTCCGAAACCAGACCATCCTTGGCAAGCTCCTGGTTGGCCTCAAAGTCCAGCCGCGCCCGATTGTAATCCGACTCGACGCTGGCTTGCTGGGCTTGCTGGTTTAAGATCTGGTTCTGCAACGTCGCGCGCAGGTTCGCCAGGTCCGCCTCGGCGCCTCTTAACTGGAGTTCAGCATCCAGGGCCCTCTGTCGAACGTCAGGATTGCTCATCACCAGAATGATGGAATTGGCCGTGACCGTGTCGCCCGCCCGGGCCTTACGGTCTTCGATGATTCCGTCCGTGGTCGCCGGGATCCAACGCACTTCTTCAGGCACCAGTGTTCCCAGGCCCCGCACCTGACGTAGCATCTCGCCTCGCTTCACGGTGTCCGGCCAAAGCGTCGCACCTTCGACGGTTGGCGCGGCCGGCGACATTCGAGAGAGCCCAAGCGTGACGACCGAAGCGGCAATGAAAAAAAGAGCAACGTAAATCAGCCGTTTGATCTTTTTATTACGGATAACGGACTTTGGCCGCGCGACATCCATAAATACCTCCCTCTGCCAGAGCTGAGCATAGCATTCCCCGCCTTGGAGCTTTGCACCACGAATCGCCGGCGCCGAAAAGAATGCTTTGCAATGCCAGTCAAGGCGCAGACGGGAGTGGTCAGTCCATAAAACTTTTCTCCGGTATGACCACCCCGTCTGCGCCTTCAAGAGTGGCTTCGCAACTTTTTATTGATGGCGCAGCCACCCCTCCTGTTTCAGGAGGGGACTTCGGCTCCGGTCATCCCCCGCGATCTGCATCTGCTTCTCAATCTCGATATTGTTTTTCCGGAGCGTCCGCCCAACCGCCTTGTCGTAATCCACCAACGCCTTTGCATAGTTCACGAGAGCCTGAATCTGCGACGTCTGCGCCGCCGTTACATTCCGTTGCTCTTCGAGAACAAAGCGAATCTGTGACGTGCCGAGTTGAAATTTTTTCTGCTCTGCTGCGAGCTGCATATTCGCGAGCTGAAGCGCCTTCTCTGCAGCTTCAATTCGTGCCCGATTCATATCCACCAAACTCTGCGCATTTCGGACATCCAAAGCAATCTGCTGCGACAGCCTGTTGCGTCGCGCTTCAATGGCTTGCTTGTTGGTTAGAGCCCGCGAATACTCGGCTTGAACCGATTTATTGCTGAGCGGAATCGAAAGGTTGAACCCGACCGAATAACCGGTGAAGTCATAACCGAAGAGTTGCCCGAACGCATCAGCGAGACCGCCACGAGTAACCGACAAAATGGGCCCGCCGCCCAATCCCGATCGGATCGTTTGCACACCGCCGACGCCATTTTGCGTATAGCTGGCATTCACATTCAACGACGGCAGCAACTGGTTTTTGTTGTATTGCATTTCGACTTCGCTGTTCTGAAGCTGGAGGCTGAGCTGCCGGAGTTCGGGACGGCTCTCCAGCGCATACTTGATGGCATCTTCCAAACGCATCACGTCATTCGGACCGGGTCTCTGTGGGGGCTCCATGGGATCAAGCTGCGCGGCGACCATTGCGGGATCACCCAGATTCGTGATGAGCCGCTTGATGCGGTCTTGAGTCTGGTCGGCGGTGTAAGAAGTCGTGACCATTTGCTCCTGCCGTTGCGCTACTTCCGATTCTGCCTGCACTACTTCGATGGGGGCCATAGTCCCAATCTCCACCTGGCGCTTATTGTCCCTCAGAGTTTTCTCGGCCAGTTCCAGGGATTGTTTGCGAACCTTGATGTCTTCGCGTTGAAAGACCAGATCCCAATAAAGGTTCTGCGCGTTCGTGACCAATTCAATCATCTGCGTCTCGAAATCAATTGCGGAGAGATTCAGGTTGTGCCGCGCGATGCGGATCTGTGCGCCGTTAATGTCGCGGCCAAAATTGCGGAGAAGCGGTTGGTTGACGGCATACGTGATGTTACCCGAGTAAGAAGGGTTGAATGTGCTGAACACGCTGTTGGAAGAATTGCGATTAATACCGAAGGACACGTCGAGCCTGGTGCCTGCCTGCAGAGTCTGGCCATAGCCGATTGCGTATATGTGGTTCAACTGAGTCAGGGCTGCCGCGCCTACAAGTTGCGATGCGGTCGGCACAGTGCTCCGGCGAACCGTTGCCGAGATATCCAGTGTTGGTTCGAATGGACGGAACAGCGTCTGGATGAGGTATTGAGTTGCGAGTGGAGAAAAGCGGTTCACCGTCACGTCGAGATTACTGCCAAGCATCAGACGGATGATATCCGTGACGGATATGAGTATCCGACACTTGAGGCGTCAAGGTGGATGCCGGATCAAGAATTGGCGGCCGGTATCGATTCAAGAATTTTTCGACCCAGTTGGATTGAGCTGTAGCCGTCATCGTAAAGACCGTGAGTAGCAGACCCGCAACAAAGACTCCTGTTTTCATGTGCCAGCCCCTTTTGACATTACGCGAAGACCGCGGGATAGGTTCCGCAGAATGCACATGCCATTCCAGGAGTGAGCCCAATGAAATCAACGAAGCGAGAGGCCGGTGGTGTTCGCCTTTGAAAAATCCGGTCCCAATATCGGGCAGGGGGTCTCTCGGGTAATACCCGCGGCTTATTTCTTCGGGTCGAGCTTTAGCGCAACCGAATTGATACAGTAGCGCAGGCCTGTCGGTTTCGGCCCATCGGGAAAGACGTGGCCCAGGTGCGCGCCGCAGGCACTGCACATGACTTCAGTCCGCCGCATGCCATAGCTACTGTCTTCTTCGGCGTCGACGTTCTCTTCGGACAGGGGCTTGTAAAAGCTCGGCCATCCCGTTCCCGAATCGAACTTTGTATTCGAGTCAAACAGCTCGTTGCCGCACGCCACGCACTTATAGATACCGGGTTCTTTGGATTGGTAATATTCGCCCGTGAACGGACGTTCCGTACCTTTGTTCCGGCACACTTCGTACTGCTCTGGCGTGAGTTGCTTCTTCCACTCCTCTTCTGCTTTTTGGACTTTGTTCTTCATGCCCGTCATTGTACTTCAACTCAGGAACACATCCGTGCCCAACAAGGCACTGAAGTACGAGCCATAGGAAGCGAAACGTCTGCCCACAAGTGCCGTTGAGATTTGCACATCTCCGTTTTTTTGGTTCCTAAGTACTGCATTTGTATCCGACACTGCCGGCCCATTTTTCAAATTCTGCCTAGTTGGTATGGTGTTGGTCTTGAGAACCTTCGATTACGAATTCGGGGTTGGCTGGGCGGCAATTCAAGCGACTCTCGGCAAGATGCGCAGAGCACGCCGAATTACCGGTAACCGTGACCAGCCCCGGCCAGCTCTTCTACCGGCAATACGTCGAATTCCCCTCCTTGGAAAAGGAGGGGTGGGTGTCGCGGGGTAGTCCCCGCTTCTAGTTGGTTAAAGTCCAATCCTCGTCGAAGCCCTACGGACGAGGTAGCCAACTGGCAGTGCGTTCCCGTGAGGGAAGGTGCGGTGGGCCAGGAGGCAAAGAACCGAGCTGTAAGCCGAGAGGTTGAACCGGTGGATAAGGCCGAGGGGAGAGCGTGGCCAAGCTGCCCACCATGTGGAAGCCCCCTGTCGTGACGGGGAGAGGGTGCCACACCGTCACGGACGTCCCCAGGTTGTGCCGGATTGCGCGGTTCGGAAGAAGCGAGAGGCGAACCCAGGAGACCTCTTTCATGTCGATGGCCAGAAGTTCCGGCGTGGCGCACCGGGTGACCAGAACGCGTCAAAGCGGGGCCGAGCCCGAGTATCGAGGCGAAGCGATGAAGCCCGAAACGATACAGCCATCGACACGCCGGAAGTCCGGTGGGGAGAGGAGTCAGAGCGTCCATAGTACCGAACCCCTGCCGGTGCACGATTGGGCGGCAGGAAGAGGATGAGAAAGCAAAGCTCGTTCGAGGGAAGGGAACGCAGGAGTTCAGATGAAACCAAAGTTGGCATGGGGC
>WNGH01006676.1_pt1 | contig 10980 bp, 12 predicted proteins | sample 5400631 | NCBI WGS metagenome assembly WNGH01 (sample SAMN13153373, study PRJNA577476) | soil metagenome | isolation source: 115 cm soil or saprolite under Garry oak tree replicate 1 | place: USA:California | collected 2016-06-15 | reverse complement strand
GGCCGTGGATAACTCTCCGCCACGCCAATCCGACACGATCGTGAACACCCAGGCTACAATTTGAACCCCGCGCAACCCCACCTCGACGACCGTTCACGTTCGACCGAAACGGGTGTTCATCTTCAGCGAAATGCGCAAGACAGTGGCGCCGTGCAATCATGCGTTCTTCGGCGTTGCGATATGCCCGTCATCGCCGTGTTGCTCAAGTTGGCAATGATCGTCAGCCGGCAAGCGGTCACCGCGGAAAATCGTCATTTCGGGGCTGCCAATCCGGGCAGAACCCGGAATCCAGGGGGGCTTTCGGACCTGTTGTCTGGATTCCGGGTTCCGCTTCGCGGCCCCGGAATGACGCGCTGGGTCTTGTCGCTATTCAAGCTGTCATGGCAACTGCCCCGCAGGCGACGGGGGCTTACTCGATTCCCTGCATCAGCCGCGAACCGTGACTGCCCGGATGGATCGGCAGGATCTTGTAGAACTCCAGCCGGTCGGGCGCGGCGCGGGCTTCGAGGTCGGCCCGGCGGTAGTTTTCAGGGAGCTGGTCCTCGGCGCCGGTTTCCCTGGTCATCTTGAGGAACAGCAGCTAGGCCAGTTCGGTGACGTACTGGTGACAGGTGACGCCATCGTCCTCGAGGACATTGCAGAGGTTCCAGAGCTTGGCGACGATGTCGGAGGTGGTCATGAATTCAGGGTGTCGATGAACTGTTCGGCGGTGACGATGGGGCAGGCGAAGCTGCCGGCGAGGCTGAGCAAATCCTGGTCGCCGGTGATCAGCGCCCGGGCCTTGCCGGCGATGGCCAGCTGAAGAAAGGGAACATCGAAGGCATCGCGACAGGCCGGCGTTTTCGGCGGCGGCTCGGGAATGCGGATGGTCTTGCAGTAGGGCAGATAGTCGGCCAGCAGCTCCTGCTGTTCCTCCGCTGTGAGCTTGACCTTCGGGTAGGCCAAGACCCGGATCAGCTCGGCCGCCGTGGCGCGGCAAACAAGCGGCTGGATGCGATGGGCCTGCCAGGCCTGGCGCAGCGATGTCAGGCGGCCCTGGGCGAACACCAGTGCCGACAGGACCAGATTGGTGTCGATGACGACGCGGGACGGAGCCGCCGCACGCGTCATTTCTTGCGCGATGTCTTGGCCGGTGCCTGCCGCGCCCATTTCACGGCGTCGGCGATGTCCTGCTCTGCCAGCCCCAGTTCCGCCAGCTTGGCGCGCACAGCGTCGCCCCGCTGAATGCGCACCGGCGTCAGCACGATCTGGCCGTTGCGGGCTTCCACTTCGAAATACTCGGGGGAATCGACGGCCGCCGTGATGCTCTTGGGCAGCGTCAGCTGGTTCTTCGAGGTCATCTTGGCAAGCATGTCCGTCACCTTCCGCCAAAGTAAGGAACCCTTACTTTACGCGATTCGCCGCGCCGCTTCAAGCGGCGGTGGTTTGCCGGAGGGATTCGTTGGAGGCTTCCAGTACCTGCCGGCCAGCAGCTTTTGACGACGAGCGGAGGCGCGCGCCAACACCCGCACACGTTGCGGCGGCGACAGGCGCGTCTGCACAATGCACCCACGACCGGCACGCGATGCCGCGCCGGGGCGCGCACAAGCGCTCGAATCCTGACTTGGAAACGGCCTCGAATGGAGGGACTTACTCGATGCCCTGGCTGGCCAGGTATTCCTCGTAGCTGCCGCGGTAGTCGATGATCTTGTGATCCTGGCGAATCTCGATGATGCGGGTGGCCAGCGAGGAGACGAATTCGCGGTCGTGGGAGACGAAGACCAGGGTGCCGGCGAATTTCTCCAGGCCGGTGTTGAGCGACTCGATCGATTCCATGTCGAGGTGGTTGGTCGGCTCGTCGAGCAGCAGCACGTTGCGCCTAAGCAGCATCAACTTGCCGAACAGCATGCGGCCCTGCTCGCCGCCGGAGACGACGCGCAGCGGCTTCCTCACGTCGTCGCCGGAGAAGAGCAGGCGGCCCAGCGTGCCGCGGATCAGCGTCTCGACGTCGCCGCCCTCGTAGCCGCCGGCGCGCACCCACTGCACGATCCACTCGGCCAGCGTCGTGTCGGAGGCGAAGTCGGCGGCGTGGTCCTGGGCGAAATAGCCGGGCTTGGCCTTCTCGGCCCACTTCAGCTTGCCGTGCTGGGGGGCGAGGCCGCCCAGCGCCTCGCCAGCCAGCAGGCGCAGCAGCGTCGTCTTGCCGACGCCGTTCTCGCCGATGATGGCCACCTTGTCGCCGGCCTCGATGGTCGTCGACAGGCCCTTGATGACCGGCGTCTTCGCCTCGTAGCCGAACGTCATGTTGTCGACCTCGACGGCGTGGCGGTGCAGCTTGTCGCGCTCGTCGTAGTCGAAGCGGATCCACGGGTACTGGCGCGACGAGGGCTTCATGTCCTCGATCTTGATCTTCTCGATCAGCCGGGCGCGGCTGGTGGCCTGGCGGGCCTTGGACTTGTTGGCCGAGAAGCGGCGGACGAATTCCTGCAAGTCGGCGACGCGCTCCTTGGCCTTGGCGTTGGCGGCGGAGAGGCGGGCCCGCGCCTGGGCCGACGCTTCCATGTAATCGTCATAGGTGCCGGGGTACACCTGGAGGCGGCCGTAGTCGAGGTCGGCCATGTGGGTGCACACCTGGTTGAGGAAGTGGCGGTCGTGGGAGATGATGATCATCGTGCTGTCGCGGTCGTTGAGCACGTTCTCCAGCCAGCGGATGGTGTTGATGTCGAGGTTGTTGGTCGGCTCGTCGAGCAGCAGGATGTCCGGGTCGGCGAACAGCGCCTGGGCCAGCAGCACGCGCAGCTTCCAGCCCGGCGCCACCTCGCGCATCGGCCCGTCGTGCCGCTCGGTGGGGATGCCCACGCCGAGCAGCAGCTCGCCGGCCCGCGCTTCGGCGGTGTAGCCGTCGTACTCGGCGAACTTCGATTCGAGCTCGGCGGCGTGCATGTAGTCCGCCTCGCTGGCCTCGGGGTCGGCGTAGATGGCGTCCTTCTCCAGCATGCAGGCCCACATCTGCTCGTGGCCCATCAACACCACGTCGAGCACGCGCTGGTCCTCGAAGGCGAACTGGTCCTGCTTGAGAAAGGCCATGCGCTCGCCGGTGTCGAGGGCGACGTTGCCGGCGGAGGCTTCGAGCGCGCCGGCGAGGATGCGCATGAAGGTCGACTTGCCGGCGCCGTTGGCGCCGATCAGGCCGTAGCGGTTGCCGTCGCCGAACTTGACGGAGACGTTCTCGAAGAGGGGCTTGGCCCCGAACTGCATGGTAATATTCGACGCGACGAGCATTGGCTGTCCTGCCTGATGATTACCCGGCGCACGACCGGGAAAAACTCGCCATTCTACCGTTTCCGCGACCCATGCGCCCCGAACTCGACGTCGCCCGCCGCGGCCAGGTATTCACGCCGGCCGAAATCGTTGACCGTATGGTCGGCCTGATGCGCCGCCGCGGCCGCACCCTCGAGCCGGCCTGCGGCGACGGCGCCTTTCTCGGCCGCCTGCAAGAGTCGCTCGAACATGTCGTCGGCATCGAATTCGACCCGCGCCTGGCGCCGACCGGGACGCACATCCTCGACTTCTTCGCCTATCCCGAGTCCGAGCGGTTCGACACCATCATCGGCAATCCGCCCTACGTCAAGGCCCGCGATATCCTGCCGGAGACGAGCCGGCACTTGGGCTCGCAACTGCTCAACGGCCACGCCAACCTCTATCTGCACTTCATCGAGAAATGCGTCCGGCATTTGAAGCCCGGCGGCGAGCTGATCTTCATCACGCCGCGCGACTTCCTCAAGGCCACCGGCGCCGCGCGGCTCAATACCTGGCTGTTCGACCACGGCACCATCACCGATTTCATCGACCTCGGCGATGCCCGGATCTTCCGCGATGCCGTGCCCAACTGCGCCATCTGGCGCTTCGAGAAGGGCAACATGACGCGGCGCACCGCGGCCGGCCGACGCATGGTCTGCGCCGCCGGGCAGATCCTGTTCACCCACGGCATCTACAGCGTGCCGCTTAGGAGCGTCTTCACCGTCCGGGTCGGCGGCGTTTCCGGGGCCGATGCCATCTTCGCCAACGCCGCGCTGGGCAATGCCGACTTCGTCTGTTCGCGGACGGCCCAGACCGGCGAGCTGCGGCGGATGATCTTCCTCGAACGCGAGGGGCCCTTACCCTGGCTCGAACAGTTCAAGGAGCGGCTGCTGGCGCGGCGCGTGACCAAGTTCGACGAGAACAACTGGTGGAAATGGGGCCGCCGCCATCCCGCCGGCAATGCGCCGCGCATTTATGTCAATCAGAAGACGCGGCAGGGCCGCCCCTTCTTCGTGAACGCCTGCAACAACTATGACGGCTCGGTGCTGGCGCTCTTTCCGCAGCGCCGCGACGCCGACCTGACGCAGCTCGCCGAGCGGCTCAACGACGTCGACTGGGGCGAGCTCGGCTTCGTCTGCGACGGCCGTTTCCTGTTCGCCCAGCGCAGCCTCGAACAGGCCCTGCTGCCCGAGGACTTCGCGGCCTGGAGCGGCGCGGCGATGGTGTAAGATCGTCGCGAAAACAGACTTCGCCAAGACGACGATATGGTTCCCCATCTGACCACGGCGCTGACCGGTCCGCTGCTCGACCTCGAGCGCCGCTTGCTCGACAACCAGACGACCATCGAGCAGTGGCTGCGCAGCCAGTGGCTCGAGCACACGCCGCCCTTCTACGCCTCGGTCGATCTGCGCAACGCCGGCTTCAAGCTGGCGCCGGTCGATACCAACCTGTTTCCCGGCGGCTTCAACAACCTTAGTCCGGCGCTGCTGCCCCTGTGCATCCAGGCCGCCATGGCGGCGATCGAAAAGATCTGCCCCGAGGCGAAGAACCTGCTGCTGATCCCCGAGAGCCACACGCGCAACGTCTTCTACCTGCAGAACGTGGCGCGGCTGGCGGCGATCCTCCACCACGCCGGCCTCAACGTGCGCATCGGCAGCCTGCTGGCCGAGATCACCGCGCCGACCACGCTCGAACTGCCCGACGGGCACACGCTGACGCTCGAACCGCTGCGCCGCGTCGGCCCCGAGGGACGCCGCTTGGGCCTCGACGGCTTCGACCCCTGCGCCGTGCTGCTCAACAACGATCTCTCGGCCGGCGTGCCGGAGGTGCTGCAGGACATTCACGAGCAGTTCGTCATCCCGCCGCTCTACGCCGGCTGGCACGCGCGGCGCAAGTCGCGCCACTTCACCGCCTACCAGGAAGTGGCCAACGGCTTCGCCGAGCTGCTCGGCATCGACCCGTGGCTGATCAATCCCGACTTCGCCACCTGCGGCGCCATCAATTTCCAGGAGCGCACCGGCGAGGACTGCCTGGCCGCCAACGTCGACACGCTGCTCTACCGGATTCGCGCCAAGTACGCCGAATACGGCATCGAGGCCAAGCCCTTCGTCATCGTCAAGGCCGATGCCGGCACTTATGGCATGGGCATCATGACGGTCTACGCCGCCGCCGAGGTGCGCGGCCTCAACCGCAAGCAGCGCAACAAGATGAGCGTCGGCAAGGAGGGCCTGCAGGTCACCGAGGTGATGATCCAGGAGGGCGTGCCGACCGTCGAGACGGTCGACGACGGCAACGCCGAGCCGGTCGTGTACATGATCGACCGCTACGTCGTCGGCGGCTTCTACCGCGTCAACACGGCGCGCGGCGTGGACGAGAACCTCAATGCTCCCGGCATGCACTTCAAGCCGCTCGCCTTCGACACCTACTGCACGCTGCCCGACAGCGACCTCGGCCCCGACGCGCCGCCGAACCGCTTCTACGCCTACGGCGTGGTCGGCCGACTGGCGCTGCTGGCGGCCTCCGTCGAGCTGGAACGGAGCGCGCCGGAATGAGCGCCGCCCTGCCGCCCCGCGCCACGGCGAGACAGACACAAACCGGAGCGGGCGCAGCCCGCGACCCTAAGTCACCCCCTTCCCCGGGAAGGGGGCCGGGGGGAAGGCAGTCCAGTTCCCCTGCGGGAGGCGCCTACGCCTCGCGAGGGGGAAGGCGATGAGATTTGCCTTCATCCTCGATCCCCTCGAGCGCCTCAAGGCCTACAAGGATTCGAGCGTGGCGATGATGCGCGAGGCGGCGCGGCGCGGCCACGAGATCTGGACGATGCCGCGCGAGGCGCTCTGCTGGCGCGACGGCGTCGTCGCCGCGGCGGCGCGGCGCATCGCGCTAAGCGACGACGATCACCACTGGTATGTCGCGCACGAGAGCGCGACGCGGCCGCTGGCCGGCTATGACGCCGTGCTGATGCGCCAGGACCCGCCCTTCGACTTCGAGTACATCGCCGCCACCTGGCTGCTGGAGCGGGCCGCGGCCGGCGGGGCGCGCGTCTTCAACGATCCGCGGGCGATCCGCGACCACTCGGAAAAACTGGCCATCGCCGAGTTTCCGCAATTCACCGCGGCGACGCTGGTGGCGCGCGATCCGGCCCTGCTGCAGGCCTTCATCGACGAGGTCGGCGACGCCGTGCTGAAGCCGCTCGACGGCATGGGCGGCAGCTCGATCTTCCGCGTGCGGCGCGACGATCCCAACCGCAACGTCATCGTCGAGACCCTCACCGCGCTGGGCAGCCGCACCGCCATGGCGCAGCGCTACATTCCCGAGATCGCCGCCGGCGACAAGCGCATCCTGCTGATCGACGGCGAGCCCGTGCCGCACTGCCTGGCGCGGATTCCCAAGCCCGGCGAGAGCCGCGGCAACCTGGCCGCCGGCGGCACCGGCGTGGCGCGGCCGCTGTCGGCGCGCGACCGCGACATCGCCGAGACGCTCGGGCCCGTGCTGGCGGCGCGCGGCCTGCTGCTGGTCGGCCTCGACGTCATCGGCGACTACCTGACCGAGATCAACGTCACCAGCCCGACCTGCTTCGTCGAGATCGCTCGCGATACCGGCATTTCCGTCGCCGCCCTGTTCGTCGATGCCCTGGAAGGCCGCTGCCGGGCCGGCTGAGGCCGGCCTCGGTTACAATCGGCATTGGCTCAGGACGGACAGGCGGCGGCGATGATCGGCATCCTACTCGTGACCCATTTCGGCCTCGGCGAAACGCTGATCCAGTGCGCCTGCCACGTGCTCAACAAGCGGCCGGCGCAGATCCAGCAGCTCGGCATCGCCGCCCAGGACGATCCGCTCGACGCCCTGCCGCTGGCCCGCGAGCTGCTCCGGCTGGTCGATTCGGGGCGCGGCGTGCTGGTGCTGACCGACATCTTCGGTGCGACGCCGTCCAACGTGGCGGTGAAACTCCTCGAGCCGGGACGCGTCGAAGGCATCGCCGGCGCCAATCTGCCGATGCTGCTGCGGGCCCTGACGTACCGCGACAAGGACATGGAAACGCTGATCACCCGCGCCGTCGCCGGCGGTCGCGACGGAGTGCTGAGCATGCACCGGCACTGAGCGCGCCGGCCCGCCGGCAGCGCCGCGCCGGCGCCGCCGCGAAATCACTGTTGCCCCGCTCGCCGGCGGGGAGGGGAAAGGTCGTCGATGCCGCGCCAGGAAATCGAAATCACCAACAAGCTGGGCCTCCATGCCCGCGCCTCGGCCAAGCTGACCCAGCTGGCCGGCAGCTTTCCCTGCGAGGTGTGGATGGAGCGCAACGGCCGCCGCATCAATGCCAAAAGCATCATGGGGGTGATGATGCTGGCGGCCGGCTGCGGTGCCCGGGTGATCGTCGACACCGAGGGCAGCCGCGCCGACGAGGCCCTGGCGGCGATGCTGGCGATGATCGCCGACAAGTTCGGGGAAGGCGAGTGAAGCGCCGCCCGGGGCCATCCGGACGGCGGCCGCCGTCATGACGTTCGCATTACACGGCCTGGCCGTCTCGGCCGGCATCGCCATCGGCCGGGCGCAGCTGGTCTCGCACGCCACCCTGGAGGTGGCCCACCACGTGCTGCGCGAACGCGACGTCGTCGGCGAGATCGCCCGCCTCGACGCGGCTCTGGCGGTGGTGGCCGGCGAATTCAACGAGCTGCGCCAGGAGGCGGCGGCGCCGGGCACGCCGGCCGAGCTGGCCGCCTTCGTCGACGTCCATTCGATGATCCTGGCCGACCCGAGCCTCGCCGAGGCGGCGCGGCAGGTGATCCGCGAGCGGCGCTGCAATGCCGAGTGGGCCATGGTGCAGCAGATGGAGCAGCTCGTCGCCCAGTTCGAGGAATTCGACGACCTCTACCTGCGCGAGCGCAAGAACGACATCGTCCAGGTCGTCGAGCGGGTCCTCAAGGCCCTGCTCGGCAAGCCGCGCAAGCTGTCGCGGCGCAAGACCGAGCGGCCCGACGAGGCCTTCATCGTCGTCGCCTACGATCTGTCGCCGGCCGACACCCTGCAGTTCAAGAGCCTCAAGATCGGCGGCTTCGTCACCGACGTCGGCGGCGCCACCTCGCACACCGCGATCCTGGCGCGCAGCCTCAACATCCCGGCGCTGGTCGGCCTGCACCACGCCCGGCCGCTGATCCGCGACGACGACCTGCTGATCATCGACGGCCGCCGCGGCGCCCTGATCGTCAACCCCGACGAGCGCGTCCTCGAGGAATACCGGCTGAGGAAGAGCGGCCTGGAGCTGGAGCGGTCCAAGCTCAGGCGGCTGCGCTCGGCCCGCTCGACGACCCTGGACGGCGTCGACATCATGCTCCAGGCCAATATCGAGCTGCCCCAGGACATGGAACAGGTCCGCGACGTCGAGGCCGGCGGCATCGGCCTGTTCCGCACCGAATTCCTCTTCATGAACCGCGACGAGATCCCCGGCGAGGACGAGCAGTTCGAAGCCTACCGCCACGTCGCCAAGGCCATGCCCGGCAAGCCGGTGACCATCCGCACCCTCGACGTCGGTGCCGACAAGACGGCCCGGGCGCTGCGCCGCGCCCAGCGCCTGGCGCCCAACCCGGCGCTGGGCCTGCGGGCGATCCGCTACTGCCTGACCGAGCCGAAGATGTTCCTGGCCCAGCTGCGGGCGATTCTGCGCGCCTCGAACTACGGGCACATTCGCCTGTTGATCCCGATGCTGGCCAATGCCTACGAGATCGACCAGAGCCTGGTCCTGATCGACCAGGCCAAGGCGCAGTTGCGCGCCGCGCGGATAAGGTTCGACGAAAGCATCGAGATCGGCGGCATGATCGAGATCCCGGCGGCGGCGCTGGCCTTAGGGCCCTTCATCAAGCGGCTCGACTTCCTCTCGATCGGCACCAACGACCTGATCCAATACACGCTCGCCATCGACCGCGCCGACGAGGCCGTCGCCCACCTCTACGACCCGCTCCATCCGGCCGTGCTGAAGCTGGTCCACCAGACCATCCAGGCCGGCGCCCGGGCCGGCCTGCCGGTGGCCATCTGCGGCGAAATGGCCGGCGATCCGCAACTGACGCGGCTGCTGCTCGGCATGGGGCTGCGCGAATTCTCGATGCATCCGTCGCAGCTGCTGTCGGTCAAGCAGCAGGTTATGACAAGCGACTCGACGCAACTGGCCACGCGCGTCGCGCGCCTGCTGCGCATCGAGGAGACCGGCCGCCTGCGCGACCAGCTCGGCCGGCTCGACGACTGAGGCGGCCGAGCGGCCTGCAGCCGGCGCTGCGGTTCGCGGCGCGGCGCCGATTGACAATCCCCGGGACGGCCGGTAGCCTTCGCTGCACGCGCCGATTTGCACTCTGCTTGCGGGCGCGCAATAAATCCGGCTAAAGCGAGGTCGCATCGACCCGATTCGCGCTTTTCGCCGATCGGGTCTTTCGTTTTGTTGGGTTGGGGAAACGGATGAGCGAGGCGGGGCGGGGAGTCGGCGAAGTCAGGGCCCAGCTCGCCCATTTCAGCGAGCCGCTGCCGCTGCGCAGCGGCGCCGTGCTGCCGGCCTACGATCTGGTCTATGAAACCTACGGCACGCTCAATGCCGCCGGCTCCAACGCCATCCTCGTCTGCCACGCCCTGTCCGGCCATCACCACGTGGCCGGGTATACCGCCGGCGAGCCGGACAACGTCGGCTGGTGGGACAACATCGTCGGCCCCGGCCGGCCCCTCGATACCGAGCGCTTCTTCGTCGTCGGCGTGAACAACCTCGGCGGCTGCCACGGCTCGACCGGGCCGGCGACGCTCAACCCGGCCACCGGCAAGCCCTGGGGCGCCGACTTTCCGCTGGTGGCGGTGATCGACTGGGTCCACGCCCAGGCGCGCCTGGCCGACCGCCTCGGCATCGACAGCTGGGCGGCGGTGATCGGCGGCAGTCTCGGCGGCATGCAGGCGCTGCGCTGGACGATCACCTTTCCCGAGCGCATCCGTCATGCGCTTGTCATTGCCGCGGCGCCGCGCCTGACGGCGGAGAACATCGCCTTCAACGAGGTCGCCCGGCAGGCCATCCTCACCGATCCCGATTTCCACGGCGGCCATTTCTACGAGCACGGCGTCAAGCCGTTGCGCGGCCTGCGATTGGCGCGCATGCTCGGGCACATCACCTATCTGTCCGACGACCAGATGGCCGAGAAGTTCGGCCGGCGGCTGCGCCACGGCAGCTTCTCCTTCGGCTACGAGGTCGAGTTCGAGATCGAGTCCTACCTGCGCTACCAGGGCGACAAGTTCGCCGGCTACTTCGACGCCAACACCTACCTGCTGATGACCAAGGCGCTCGATTATTTCGACCCGGCGCGCGAGGACGACGGCGACCTGCGCGCCACCCTGGCGCGGACCCGCGCCGGCTTCCTGGTGATCTCCTTCACCACCGACTGGCGCTTCAGCCCGGCGCGCTCCAAGGAGATCGTCCATGCCCTGCTGGCCGGCGGGCGCGACGTCTCCTACGCCGAAATCGACCTCAACAGCGGCCACGACTCCTTCCTGATGGTCGACCCGCAATATCACGGCGTCATAAGTGCTTACCTGGAGCGGGTCAAGTCATGAGACACCCTGTGTCAACCTATAGCAGTTTGGAAGTCGCGTTGAGCGCCGCGATGAAGGGCCGGATCGTAGGGTTTGCGGTCGATCCAGGCGCGCCAAAGGATGCGCACCCAGGCCCGGGCGAGGATGCGA
>WNGH01018074.1_pt1 | contig 10981 bp, 8 predicted proteins | sample 5400631 | NCBI WGS metagenome assembly WNGH01 (sample SAMN13153373, study PRJNA577476) | soil metagenome | isolation source: 115 cm soil or saprolite under Garry oak tree replicate 1 | place: USA:California | collected 2016-06-15 | reverse complement strand
CGCATTTCGCATTCCGCATTCCGCATTCGGGGTGGGGCGGTGACCGCCTGGGATTCGGCGTCGGTCGCGAGAGCCCTGAGCGTGTCGGGGCCCCGAGGACTGCGCTTCACCACGGTGAGCACCGACACGCGCGACCTGACGCCCGGCACCCTATTCGTCGCCCTCAAGGGCGATCGGTTCGACGCCCACACGTTTCTCGCTCAGGCGAGGGCCAAGGGAGCCGCTGCCGCTGTGGTGCGCGCCGGCACGCCTCCCGTGGACGGATTGCCGTATTTCGAGGTCGCCGACACGCTGGCCGCGCTCGGTCTCTTGGCGCGCGCCCGGCGCCGGTTGCTCGCACCCGGGAGCCCGGTCGTGGCGGTCACCGGCTCGAGCGGGAAGACCAGCACCAAAGAGATGATCCGCGCGGTGCTGGCCACCACCTATCGGGTGCATGCGACGAGCGGCAACCTGAACAACCTCGTGGGTGTGCCGCTTACCATCCTCGCCGCACCCGACGGCGTCGAGGCGCTGGTAGTGGAAGCGGGCGCGAGCGTGCCGGGCGAGATTCCCCGGTTGCGCGACGTGATCGAGCCCACGATCGCCGTGATCACGAACGTCGGCTACGCGCACGTGGAGGGCTTCGGCTCACTCGCCGGGGTGATGCAGGAGAAGCTCGCCCTGGTCGAGGGCGTGCGGGTGGCGGTGGTCGGGACCGACCCACCCGAGCTCGCGGGCGAGGCACGGCGCCGCGCGCCGACCGTGGTGGCCGGCACCGGCGCGGGCGCGCAAGTGCGTCCCGACGCCGCCGAGCTCGACGAGGAGGGCCATCCCCACGTCACGTGGCGCGGGCAGACCGTCACGCTGCCCGTGGTGGGGTTTCACCAGATCGAAAACGCGATGCTGGCGCTCGCGGTGGGGCGGGAGACGGGCGCCGACCCGGCACGTGCGGTCGCGGCCCTCGCCGGGGTGCGGCTCCCGGCCGGGCGGGGGGCCGTCCTCTCGCTCGGTGGTCTGACGGTGATCGACGACACGTACAACGCGAACCCCGGCTCGCTCCGCTGGGCGTTGCAGTTCGCGCACTGGCTCGCCGACCGCCGGCGGCGGCCGCTCGCGGTGGTGGTGGGCTCGATGTTGGAGCTCGGGTCGGAGAGTGCCAGATTGCATGCGGCCGCCGCCGCGGAGGTCGTGGGGCTCCGGCCAGCGCTCGTGGCGGCGGTGGGCGAGTTCGTGCCGGCGTTCGAGCCGCACCGGGCGGTGCTGGGAGAGCGGCTGATCACGGCCCCCGACGCGGACGCGCTCGGCCCGCGGCTGAAGACGGCGCTCTCGGGCAACGAGATCGTCCTGCTCAAGGCGTCGCGTGGAGTGGCGCTCGAGCGGGTGCTGCGGCACCTGAACTGAGGATCGCACGTGCTCTATCACTTGCTCGCGCCGCTGGCGAAGCAGCACATCGTGTTCAACCTGTTCAACTATCTCACGTTTCGCGCGGCGGGCGCGGTCGTGACGGCGCTGCTGCTCGCGTTCCTGTTGGGTCCGGCCATCATCCGCCGGCTGCGCGAGCGCAACGTGGGACAGGTGATCCGCGCCGAGGGACCGGCGAGTCACCACACGAAGCGCGGTACACCGACCATGGGCGGTCTGATCATCATCCTCGCGACGGTGGTGCCGACACTGCTGTGGGCGCGGCTCGACAGCCGGTACGTCGTGGTCGCCCTCGTCGCCATGTTGTGGGCGGGAGCGATCGGGTTCCTCGACGATTACCTGAAGATCGTGCGCGGCAAGTCCCAGGGGTTGGTCGCGCGATGGAAGCTCATCGGCCAGGTCACGTTCGGCCTGGCGCTCGGCGTCGCCCTGATCCTGTGGCCCCTCGCCCCCGACCTCGCGGCCACGTCCACCCAGCTGCCGCTGTTCAAGTACTTCCTGCTGGTCCTCCCGGCGCCGTTGTACCTGCTGTTCGTCACGGTCGTCGTGACGGGCACCTCGAACGCCGTGAATCTCACCGACGGACTGGATGGCCTCGCGGCCGGCCTGACGGCGATCCTCGCAGGCACCTTCGCGGCGTTCGCGTACGTGTTCGGCCGATTCGATTGGACGCGCTATCTGCTGGTGTACTTCCTCCCCGGCTCCCAGGAGCTGACGATCTTCTGCGGCGCGCTCGCCGGCGCGGCGCTCGGCTTCCTGTGGTTCAACGCCCACCCCGCGCAGGTCTTCATGGGCGACACCGGCTCGCTCGCGATCGGCGGCGCGCTGGGCGCCGTGGCCATCATGCTGAAGGCCGAGTTCCTGTTGCTGATTGCCGGGGGGGTGTTCGCGGCGGAAGCCGTGTCGGTCATGCTGCAGGTGTGGGTGTACCGCTGGCGCAAGCGACGCAACGGCAAGGAGTACGCGGACGCCCACAAGGTGTTTCGCATGGCGCCGCTGCACCATCACTTCGAGAAGCTGGGTTGGGCCGAGCCGCAGGTCGTGACCCGGTTCTACATCCTGGGCGTCATGTGCGCGGCGATCGCGCTCGCCACGCTGAAGGTGCGATGATACCCGAGGCGTGGCGCGGGGAAGGCGGCGTGGCGGTCATCGGACTGGGGAAGAGCGGGGTCGCGGCCACGCGGCTGCTGGCGCGGGAAGGGGTGCGCGTGTACGCGAGCGACGCGTCGGACCATCCCTACGGGGGCGATGCGCTCGAGGGGCTGCGAACGCTGTCCGGTGTGACCTTGGACGTCGGGCGGCACGACCTGACGCGGATCCGTGCCGCCGCGGCGGTGATCGTCTCTCCGGGGGTACCGCCGGAGGCGCCGCCGCTCGCCGCGGCACGCGCGGCTCGCGTCCCGATCCTGTCCGAGATCGACCTCGGTTTCCGGGCGCTGGCGGGATCGGGGACGCGCTGCATCGCGATCACGGGGACGAACGGCAAGACGACCACTACGGCGCTGGTGGCGCACCTGTTGCACGCCGCGGGGCTCCGCGCGGAAGCAGCCGGGAACATCGGTCGTCCGCTCGCGGACATCGCCTTGCAACACGACCGCTACCAGTGGCTCGCGGTGGAGGTCTCGTCGTTTCAGCTCCACGACAGCCCCCACTTCGCGCCGGAGGTCGGCATTCTCACGAACCTCGCCCCCGACCACCTCGATCGCTACGCCAGTGTGGAGGCCTACTACGCGGACAAGCGGTTCCTCTTTCAAAACGCGGGGCCGGCGCATGTCTGGGTGTTGAACGGGGATGAGCCGGCGGTGCTCGAGCTGGCGGCGGGGGCGCCGGGCCGGCGCATGCTGTTCTCGCTGCGGCGCCCCGCGGACGGGTGGTACGACGCGGCGACGCGTCGCCTCCACCTGGGGCGTGAGCCGCTGCTCGCACGTGCGGAACTCGCACTGCTGGGCGACCACAACGTCGCCAATGCCCTCGCCGCCGCGCTCGCGGCGCGGGAGGCCGGTGTCACCCCGGGCGTCCTCGGGGATGGGCTGCGCTCGTTTCGCGCGCTGCCCCACCGGCTCGAGCCGGTGCGCGAGGTTCGTGGCGTCCGCTGGATCGACGACTCGAAGGCCACGAACATCGCGTCGACCGTGGTCGCCGTGGAAGCGATGGATCGGCCGTTCGTGCTGCTGCTCGGGGGCCGGCACAAGGGGGAGCCCTACACCCGGTTGGCGCCGCTGCTCACGAGCCGGTGCCGGCTGGTGATCGCGTACGGCGAGTCCGGCGAGCTGATCGAGCGCGATCTCAGCGGCCACGTGCCGCTCGAGCGCGGGACGACGTTCGAGGACGTGGTCGCACGCGCGCGCCGGGCGGCGCGCCCGGGCGATGCGGTTCTCCTGTCCCCCGCGTGCTCGAGCTACGACATGTTCAAGAATTACGAGGAACGGGGCGCCATCTTCCGGAAGCTCGTGGAGCAGATGTGAGAGACACGCGCTGGGAGACCCGGCTGCTGACGCTCGTCGCCGCGATCCTCGTCGTGTTCGGGCTGACGGCCGTGTACGGGGCTTCGAGTCTCCTGACGATCTCGGATGGGCCGGTGGGCTCGAGCTTCGCGCTCAAGCAGGCGCTTGGCGCCGCGGTGGGGGGAATCGTCGCGGCGCTGTTGGCGCGTTCGGATTACCGCAAGTGGCAGGGGGCCGCGTGGCCGGTGCTCGCGGTCGTCGCGGTGCTGCTGGTCCTCCCGCTGCTCCCCTTCACCTACGCAATCGCCCCCAGCATCAACGGCGCCCGCCGCTGGGCGAACCTCGGGTTCGTGACGGTGCAGCCCTCCGAGCTCGCCAAGTTCGCGGTCGTGGTCTGGACGGCGATGCTCGCGGCCAAGAAGGGCGAGCGCATCCGCACCTTCCAGTACGGCCTGCTGCCCTTCATCGTCGTGCTCGCGCCCCTGGTCGCCTTGATCTTTTTCGAGCCGAATCTCTCGATGGCCCTGCTGGTCGGGCTGCTTGCAGGGGTCGTCCTGTTCACCGCCGGGGCGCGCATCGGCCACTTCCTTGCGGTTGCCGTCGTCGCGACGCCCATCCTGTTCGGCGCGGTGGCAAGCGCTCAATACCGCCTCGCGCGCGTCGTCACCTTCCTGAACCCCGGGAGCGCGCCCTCGGAGGCGACGTGGCAGGTGCACCAATCCCTGGTCGGGATGGGAGCGGGGCGCCTGTTCGGCGTCGGGTTGGGGCAGGGGCAGCAGAAGCTCGGCTATCTACCCTACGCCTATTCAGACTTCATCTTCTCGACGATCGGCGAGGAGTGGGGCTTTCTCGGCGTGCTCGCCATCATGGTGCTGTTCGGCACGTTCGCGTGGCTGGGCTTCCGCATCGCGAAATCGGCGGGTGACCCGTTCGGCCGGCTGCTCGCCGTGGGACTGACGGGGATGATCGGGATCACCGCCGTGCTTCACATCGGCGTGACCCTCGCGCTCCTGCCTGCCACGGGCATCACGCTGCCATTTATCTCGTATGGGCGCTCGAGCCTGTTCGTCGCTCTCGTCGCGACGGGAGTGTTGGTGAGCGTGGGCCGGGGTCGGAGAGTGCAATAATGCGGAATGTGGAATGCGGAATGCGGAGTGAACCCAATGCGGAGTGCGGAATGCGGAATGCGGAATGGCAGCGCGAGTTTCGTTTCGCGATTCGACCCTCCCTTGACACTCCGCATTCCGCATTCCGAATTCCGCATTCGGCGTGCCGATGAAGGTCCTCCTCGCGGGAGGTGGAACAGGCGGCCATCTCATGCCCGCACTCGCCCTGGCCCAGGCCCTGCGAGACGCAGGAAAGGGGATCGAGCCCGTGCTCGTAGGCGCCGAGCGTGGGATCGAAGCGGAAGTGTTGCCCCGTTATCCCTTCCGCCATCACCTGCTGCCGATGGAGCCAATCTATCGGCGCACGTGGTGGAAAAACCTGAGCTGGCTGCTGATCGTGGGACGGGCGTGGCGCGCTGTCGGGCGCGTCCTCGAGGCCGAGCGGCCGATTGTCGTCGTGGGGACCGGGGGCTACGCGGCGGGTCCTGTGGTGTGGCGCGCGCAGCGCGCCGGCCTGCCAACCGTGCTGGTCGAGGAGAACGCGTTTCCGGGCCTGACCACGCGCTGGCTCGCCCGGCGCGCGCGCCAGATCCATCTGGGCTTCCCCGAAGCGCGGGAGCAGCTGCGGCTTGGCCCGGACACGGCCGTGTTCGCGCTCGGCAACCCGATCCGCCGGCCGGAGCTCGGCAGTCGCGAGGCCGCGCTCGACGAGCTCGGGCTCGCGCCGGAGCGGCCCACGCTGCTCGCGTTCGGCGGCAGCCAGGGGGCGCGGGCGATCAATTACGCGGTCGCGGGCGCGCTCGAGCGTCGTCTGCTCGACGGCGTGAACGTGGTGTGGGGGACGGGGACGGCGCACGCCGACGCGCTGGCGCGCTATGCCGTGCCGGGACGGGTGGTGGTGCGCGGCTTCTTCGATCCGATCGCCCCTGTCTACCGCGCGGCAGATCTGGTGGTGGCGCGGGCGGGCGCAATGACGGTCGCGGAGCTGTGTGCCTGGGGTAAACCGAGCATCCTCGTGCCGCTCCCCACTGCCGCCGCCGACCACCAAACGCACAACGCGGCCGCGCTTGCGGCGGCGGGCGCCGCAATCCACCTCCCCGAGGAGCGGCTGACGCCCTACACACTGGCCCAGGAGGTGACGGCGCTAGTCGCCGACCGATCCCGACTCGAGGCGCTCGGCACGAGGGCGCGAGGCCGCGGACACCCGGATGCAGCCCGTGAAGTCGTGTCGAAGATTTTGACACTCATTCCGTGAAACATTCGTGGTCTCTTTCGCAAGTTTCGTAGATTCGCTATATTAGCCCCCCACTAATGACCTTGTTTACCACGGTGGATCCCCACCCGATCCACTTCATGGGGATTGCCGGAGCCGGCATGAGCGGCTTGGCGCTCCTCGCTAAAGCGCAAGGCGTACCGATCACCGGTTGTGATAACGACCCCACGGGCGCCGCCGATTTGGCAGCCATTGGGGTGGAAATATCCTCGGGGTCCCGGTGGTACGGCGGGCTGACGCCCTCAGCCAGGCCGTCGCCGGAGGAGCGGTGGTCGCCGTGGCCGGCACGCACGGCAAGACGACCACCACGGTGATGGTCACGGAGGCGTTAGCGGCCGCCGGGCGAGATCCTACGGGACTCGCCGGCGGCCGTGTCGCTCGGTGGGGCGGTAACGCGCGCGTCGGGGGCCGCGAGCTGTACGTGGTGGAGGCGGACGAGTACGACCGCGCGTTCTTGTCGCTCACGCCGGCGATCGCGGTGGTGAACAACGTCGAGGCCGACCACCTCGAGTGCTACGACGGCAGCGTGGCGGCGCTGGAGCAGGCGTTCGCGCAGTTCGCGGGTAGCGCGCGGCGCGTGATCGCGGGCGGAGACGACTCGGGCGCGCAGCGGGTGATGACGGCGGTACGAGCGCCCGTCTGGCGTGTGGGGCTCGGGGCGGACGCCGACGTGCGGATTGTGGGGCTCGAGCTCGACGAGCACGGCTCCATGGCGCGGATCGAGTTGCCGGGCGGGCGTGCACTCGTATTACGGTTGCGCGTGCCGGGACTCCACAACGTGCGCAATGCGGCGGCGGCGCTCGCGGTGGCGCACGAGCTGGGAGCGGATCTCGAGCGTGCGCTCGCGGCGCTCGCGGAGTTCACCGGGGTGGGGCGCCGGTTCGAGCGGGTAGGTGAAGCGTGCGGTGTGACGGTCGTGGACGACTACGCGCACCATCCCACCGAGGTCCAGGCGACGCTTGCGGCGGCGCGCCAGGCGTTCCCGCGGCGAAGGGTGGTGGCGGTGTTTCAGCCGCATCTGTTTTCGCGCACTCTGCTGCACGGCGACGCGCTCGGCCGGGCGTTGGCCGCGGCGGACGTCGTGGTGGTGGCGCCGATCTATGGGGCTCGCGAGCAGCCGCTGCCGGGCGTGAGTGCGGCGCTGGTGGCGCGCGGTGCGGTGCGGGCCGGCGCGACAACCGTCGCGCTGCGCGAGCGGGCGACGCTCGCAGATCGGGTGGCGGAGAGGGTGGAGCCGGGAGACGTCGTGTTCACCTTGGGGGCGGGCGATATCACGCGTGTGGGACCAGAGCTACTTGCACGCCTCGGGACCGGGGCGTGACCCGACGCTGGCCGCGCTGGCGGCAGCGCGCGCTGCTGGGCGTCGCGGGGTCGGCGCTGCTCGTGCCGTGCTGGCTCGGGGCGCCGCTCGTGCTGCGGCGGCTTCCGATGTTTCGCGTGCGCCAGATCGAGCTCGTGGGTGTGCGCAACCTGGCGCCGGATGCCGTGATTGCGGCGCTGCGGCTCGGACCTCGGGCGAGCGTGTTCGGCGACACGCGGTTGCTCGCCGATCGCGTGCGGGGATTGGCGGGCGTGGCCGAGGCGCGGGTGGTACGGCGGCTGCCTGCTGCGCTCTCGGTGGTGCTACGGGAAGTGGAGCCGGCGGCGCTCGTGGCCGCGCCGCGCGGATCGGGGCGAGGCCTCGTGGCGGTCGACGCCGCGGGTCGCCCGCTGCCGTTCGACCCGGCGCGCTCGGGCCTCGACCTGCCCATCGTGGTGAGCGACGATTCGGGAGTGGTGGCGGTGCTGGCGCTGATCCAGTCCGTGGATCCGGCGCTGTTTCAAACCATCACCGGCGCGCGGGGATTCGCGCGCGGTGGCGTGCTCCTGGAAGTCGGGCCTCGTCACGTGCTGGTGGGGCGGGATGCGGGCCCGGAGGTCATACGGTCCGTGGTGCTGGTGGCGCAGGATCTGGCCGCGAAGGGGCGTGCCTACCGGGAGCTGGACGCCCGCTTCGCCGGCCAAGTGGTGGTACGCCGCAAGGCGAGCGGGAGCGGTGAGGGGGCGTGAGCCGGGATCGTCAAATCGTGGCCGGGCTCGATCTCGGCAGCACCAAGACGTGCGCCGTGATCGCGGAGGTGGTGGGCGAGCTGCCGCGCCTGCCGCTCGCCAAAGTGTTGGGCGTGGGGCTCGCGAAGAACGCGGGCGTGCGGCGCGGCATGGTGCGCGACATCGACGAGACCAGCCGGTCGATCGTCGCAGCGATGCGCGACGCCGAGCGCATGGCGGGTGTCAAAGTCAGCGCGGTGACGTGCGGCATCGCGGGAGAGCACGTTTCGGCGCGCACGTCGCCGGGAGTCGTGGCGGTGTCGGGCGACGAGATCACGGCGGAGGACGTGGCGCGCGTGAACGAGGTGGCGCGCGCGGTGTCGCTGGGGCGCGACCACGAGCTGCTGCACGATATCCCGCAGGAGTACCTGGGAGTCGCCTTGGTGGAAGTGGGAGGGGGGTCGACGGGTGTGGCGATCTTCCACGAGGGGAAGATCCGGCACCTCGCGTCGCTCAAGTATGCCGGCACGCATGTCACGAGCGACCTGGTGGCGGGGTTGGGGGTGACGCAGGCGGATGCGGAGCGGCTCAAGGAGCGTCATGGGGTGGCGTATCAACCGCTCGTGGACGCGTCGGAGATGATCAACCTGCCGTCTACGCCGAGCCAGGGGGCGCGGCAGGCATCGCGCGAGCTGCTGTCGCACATCATCCACCAGCGGGTGGACGAGATCTTCCAGCTGGCGCAGCGCGAGTTCGAGCGGGCGGGGTACGGGGGCGGACGGCTGCCGGCCGGGGTGGTGCTCACGGGCGGGACGGCGCACTTGCCGGGGATGGTGGAGCTGGCGCGCGAGGCGTTCGCGGTGCCGGTGCGGGCCGGGACGCCGGAGCAGGGGATCTCGGGGCTCGTCGACAGCGTGCAGGCGCCGCGCTACGCGGTGCCGGTGGGCCTGGTGCTGTACGCGGCGCGGCGACTCGCGCAGGGGGGGGGCGGCGTGCCCAGCGGCTCGCTCGCCAGGAGTGCGGGCGTCGAGCGGTGGTTCGGACCGTTGAAGCGGTGGTTGCAGGACTTCTTCTGATCGGTCACCCGAGGGAGCCATGATCTTCGAGCTCGAAGAGACGGTATCGCAGAACGCCCGGATGAAAGTCGTCGGCGTGGGCGGCGGCGGCGGCAACGCCCTGAACCGCATGGTCGACGAAGGACTCCAGGGCGTCGAGTTCATCTCCGTGAACACCGACGCGCAGGCCCTGCTCAACAACAAGGCCGACGTGAAGGTGCAGATCGGCAAGAAGCTCACCCGCGGCCTGGGCGCCGGCGCGCGCCCGGAGATCGGCCGCCAGGCCATCGAGGAGAACCGCGACGAAGTCCTGCACGGCCTGCAGGGCGCGGATCTGGTGTTCGTCACCTGCGGCATGGGCGGGGGTACGGGGACGGGGGCGGCGCCCATCATCTCACAGATTGCACGCGACCTGGGCGCCCTCACCATCGGCATCGTCACCAAGCCGTTCCTGTTCGAGGGCCGCAAGCGGATGCGGCAGGCGGAAATGGGGATCGCCGAGATGCGCAAGCACGTCGACACCATGGTGGTGGTGCCGAACGAGCGACTGCTCGCCGTCGTGGGCAAGGGGATCCCGTTCCAGGACGCGCTCAAGAAGGCCGACGAAGTGCTGCTCCACGCGACTCAGGGCATCTCGTCCCTCATCACCGTCACCGGCATCGTGAACGTAGATTTCGCCGACGTGCGCACCGTGATGCAGAACGGCGGTGCGGCGATCATGGGTACGGGTATGGGGCGGGGCGAGAACCGGGCGATGGAAGCGGTGCAGCAGGCGATCTCATCGCCCCTGCTCGACAACATCTCCATCACCGGCGCCACCGGCGTGCTCATCAACATCACCGGCGGCGAAGACCTGACCTTGGGCGAGGTCACCCAGATCTCGGACGTCGTGAAGGACGCGGCAGGCGAGGAGGCGGAAATCATCTTCGGGACCGTGAACGATCCGGCGATGCACGGCGAGATCCGCGTGACGGTGATTGCGACCGGGTTCGACAAACCGGTCGCCGGGGTGGAGGCCGGCGCCCGGGCTGCCCCCGGCGTGCTGCCGTTCCGCGAGCGCGGCGCGCGGCCCACGCCCGTCCCGCCCGGGGGCTACATGAAGTCCGGGGAGCAGGCCGCCCGGCGCGCCGCGCCGCCGCCGCCGTCCGAGCTCAACGAGCTCGAGATCCCCACCTTCATCCGGCGGCAGATGGACTGATGCCCGCCTCCTGGCGCGCGAGCCATTACGCCGTCGCCGGCGCGCTCGTCGTCGGGGGCCTCGCCTGGGCGACACGCGACGCGTGGCCCTGGCGACGGCCGCTCACCGCGTCGCCCATCGTGGTCGATGCGGCCTACGCGGATCTCACCGCGACACTGGGCCGCCGCGAGACGCTGTCCGACGTGCTGGCGCGCGGCGGCGTGACGGGGCGCGACTACGCGGAGTTCCTCGCCGCCGCGAAGAGCCTGCCGGTGCGCCGGCTCCGGCCCGGACTCAAGTTCGAGCTCCGCCGCCTGAAAACCGAGAGCGTCGCGAGCCGCGTCACGGTGCGGCTCTCGGCCGAGCGGCGACTCACCGTCGTCCGCCGGGAGGGTGATGCGGGCTGGGTCGAGACGCTCGAGGCCATCCCCTGGGCCATCACCCGGCTGCGGGTGACCGGCACCATCGAGTCCTCCCTGTACGACGCGCTCGACAAG
>WNGH01006672.1_pt1 | contig 10982 bp, 8 predicted proteins | sample 5400631 | NCBI WGS metagenome assembly WNGH01 (sample SAMN13153373, study PRJNA577476) | soil metagenome | isolation source: 115 cm soil or saprolite under Garry oak tree replicate 1 | place: USA:California | collected 2016-06-15 | reverse complement strand
GCCGCCGCGCTGCGCTCCTTCTTGCCGAACTCCCGGATGTTCCAGGTGGCGATGTTGAGCGTTTCGTCGAGCTTCGAGGACGGGATCGCGGCGTTCGCGATTCTCGACTGCAGGACCTTGAGGCCCTTGGCGATTTCCGGGGAAATATTTCCGTGGTTCATGATGATCCCCTTCCAAATGAGCTGTCATTCTGAGGGCCCTTCGCTTCGCTCGAGGGTAAACTCCGCCCGAAGAATCTGCTTTCGACTATCAAAAACAGATCCTTCGCTTCGCTCAGGATGACAGCAGGCCCTTTGCGTCCCGGATCGCGCGCCACAGGCGGTCCGGAGTCGCCGGCATGTCGAAGCGGGTGACGCCCGCCTGGCGCAGCGCATCCGATACCGCGTTCATGAGCGCGGGGAGCGAGCCGCTCACGCCCGCTTCGCCCACGCCTTTCGCGCCGAGCGGGTTCGTCGCGGTCGGCACCGGATGCTCGTGGATCGCGAGCCCCTCCACGAGGCCCGCGCGCGGCATCGGGTAGTCCATGAAGCTCCCGCTCAAGAGCTGGCCGGTGTCGGGATCGTACACGGCGTGCTCGCCGAACACCTGCCCCGCCCCTTGAGTGATCCCGCCCTGCATCTGGCCTTCGACGATCTGGTGATTGACGATGTTTCCGGCGTCGTCCACCGCGGTGAAGCGCACGATCTCGGCGATTCCCGTCTCCGGCTCGATCTCGACTTCGGCGACGTGGCAGCCGTTGGGAAAGGTCACGCCGAACCTGCCCTCGCTTTTCACGTCGAGCGCATTCGCGGTGCCGGCGTATTTCTTTGCGAGTGCCGCGAGGCTCACCGCACGGTCGGTGCCCCTGATTCGATAGGAGCCGTCCGCGAACTCGATGTCCGCTGCGGCCGCCTCGAGATCCCTGGCCGCGAGCGCGAGGCCTTTTTCCACCACCTGCTTCGCGGCGAGCTGCATGACGCTCCCCACGCCGAGGAGCGAGCGCGAGCCGCCGGTCGCGTTGCCGATGAGGCGCACCGCGGGGTCGCCGTTCCGGAGGCGAAACTTCTCCATCGGCACGCCGAGCACGGAGGCGACGATCTGCGCGTAGCTCGTCTCGTGGCCCTGTCCGTGCGAGTGCGAGACCGCGTACAGGGTCACGCCGCCGTCCGCGCCGAAACGCAGCTCGACCTGGTCGGAGGGCGCAAAACCCCCGCCGCTCGCTTCGATGTACGCGGCCATGCCGCGCCCGCGAAGTTTTCCGCGCGCGGCAGCCTCCGCCCGCCGGGCGGGGAATCCGGCCCAGTCGGAAGCTTGCAGCGCGTCGGCGAGCACGCCCTCGAAATCGCCGCAGTCGTAGATGATTCCGTTCGCCGCCTTATACGGAAACTTGTCCTTGGTCACGAGGTTCTTGCGACGCAGCTCGGCGGGATCGATGCCCAGCTCGACTGCGGCCTCGTCGACTAGGCGCTCGAGCATGTACGACATCACCGGGCGGCCCGCGCCGCGGTAGGCGGCGCCGGGCGCCTTGTTCGTCACCGCGAGCTTGACCCGGGCGCAGGCGGCCGGCACCGCGTACACGCCTGTGAGGCACGCGACCACGCCCTGCGTGTTGATGAAAGGGCCGGTCGGGGCGAGATAGGCGCCGAGGTCGGCGATGTAGGAGAAGCGCAGCGCGAGGAATTTCCCCGAGCGGTCGAGCGCGAGCTCGCTCGTGCTCGCGACGTCCCTGCCCTGCTCATCCGACAGGAAAACCTCCGAGCGGCTGCCGGTCCATTTCACCGGGCGTCCGGTCTTTTTCGCTGCGAGCAGCACCGCGCAGTACTCGGGATACACGTTGAAGCGCACGCCGAACCCGCCGCCGACGTCCTCCGCGATGACGTCGATCTTGTCGTCGGGAACGCCCATCGTGTAGACCAGCTGCCCGCGCATGCCGGCGGTCCCTTGAGTGCAGGCGTAGAGCGCGTACTTCTGCGTCGCCGCGTCGTAGGTCCCGGCGCAGGCGCGCGGCTCCATCGGGTTGCCGACCATGCGCGGGTTCTCCAGGGCGAGCTTCACCACGCGGTCGGCCGCGCGGAACGCGGCCTCGGTCGCGGACTCGTCGCCGGCGACCCAGTCGAAGGAGAGGTTTCCGGGAAGCTCGGCGTGGAGCTGCGCAGCGCCGGGCGCGAGCGCCTTGTCCGCGACGGTCACCGCGGGCAGGTCGCGGTATTCGACCGCGATCAATTCGGCCGCGTCCTGCGCGAGCTGCGCCGACTCGGCGACCACGCAGGCGACGCACTCGCCGACGTGGCGGACTTTCCCTTGCGCGAGCACCGGGCGCGGCGGTTTCTTGAGCGGCTCGCCGAAGCGGTCCGCAACGCCGAGGTTGGTCGGGATCGACTTGTAGCCGGCTTCGGCCACGTCCTTGCCGGTGAGGACGAGGAGCACTCCCGGGGCTGCGAGCGCGCTTCCCGCGTCGATGGAAACGATCTCCGCGTGCGCCCGGTCCGAGCGCAGGAACGCCGCGTGGGCCTGATTCGGAAAATTCCAGTCTGAGATGAAGCGCCCCTGCCCGGTGAGCAGACGCCGGTCTTCCAGTCTTCCCTTCATGTCGGAGTGGAGAATACCAGAACCGCCGGAGGGTTCAGGGGTGGGGCTCGGTTTTCCGGGCCTTGCAGTAAACTAGCGCGCTTCACAGGGGAGAAGAACGATGAAGCTCGCCAGCTACCGCACTCCCAAGGGCGCCGGGTACGGAGTCATCGCCGGCGACGGAATCGTCGATCTCACGCGGCGCATCGGCAGGAAATTTCCGGACCTGCGCGCCCTGCTCGCCGGGAGCGCGCTCGCTCAAGCCGAAAAGATCGCGAAAGCCGCGAAGAAGGCCGATCTCAAGCTCTCCAAGGTGACGTTCCTTCCGGTGATTCCGAACCCGGGAAAGATCGTCTGCGTGGGCCTCAACTACGAAGAGCACCGTATGGAGACCGGCCGCGACAAGACCGAGAACCCCGCGCTCTTCATCCGCGTCGCGGAATCGCAGGTGGGGCACCGGCAGGCGATCGTCATGCCGCCCGAATCGACCAACCTCGACTACGAAGGCGAGATCGCGGTCGTCATCGGAAAGTCCGGGCGGCGCATCTCTCAGGAAAAATCCTGGCAGCACGTCGCGGGCTATGCCTGCTACAACGACGGCTCGGTGCGCGACTGGCAGCGCCATACGCTGCAGTGGACCGCGGGCAAGAACTTCAGCCGCACCGGCGGATTCGGCCCGTGGATGGTCACGCGCAGCGAGATCGCGGACGGCGAGGAACTCACCCTGGAAACGCGGCTCAACGGCCAGGTCATGCAGCACGCCACCACCGAGCAGATGATTCACCGCATCCCGCGGCTCGTCAACTACATCTCGGCATTCACGACCCTGGAGCCGGGCGATGTCATCGTCACCGGCACCCCGGGCGGCGTCGGCGCGCGCCGCAACCCTCCGGTGTGGATGAAGCCCGGGGATACGGTGGAGATCGAAGTGAGCAAGGTGGGAGTGCTGGTGAATACGATCAAGGCTGAATGAGGTTCTTCCCTTCGGCGCCGACAGACGCCGATTTTCCGTACACAGCTCACGTAACCAGCCGAGCGCAGAAATCGAGCCTCACTATGAACACCTATCTTCGAATTGCAGTAGAGGGGATCATCTGTTGGGGTGGCATTTTCGGCATCCTGTTCGTGATGAACGCAGACAAGGCGGTGTTCCCGGCAACGCTTGTTGTTATTCTTCTACTCATTGCCGCAGTAGTGCGAAAAGCAACTATTTCGACGGTGATAAAGCAAGCAAGCCTTCGCTTAGTCGTGCTCGGTAGTGCTTTTCTCTTGTTGTTCGCGATTGAACCAATCCTTCGCAGCTGGCGAGAGAACGTCTACATAATTCCTGTCGTGATAGCGGCAGTGGTTCTGGTAGTAACCTTGAACCAGGTCATTCGGGATAGAACACGATCTAGAGCTAAAGAGGCCAAAGTCGGGGACTAGACACCGCGGACACCTTTGACAAGTGGCGGCGCCGTGCACTTGAACTTGAAGTCGCAGATTGCGACCTCAAGATGGCAACCTCATGATTTGTCAGGTGGAGTGAAGATCAATCCCTCGTCTGCGCCACAAAAATGCTGCACGGCGCATGATCTAGCAGCGTCTTTCCCACCGACCCGCGCCACCAGCGCGAGCCGAAGGAAGCCTTCTGCTGGTGGCCGACCACGATGAGGTCGCACTTCAGCTCCGCCGCGAGGCGGCTGATCTCTTCCACCGGCTCGCCGACCGCGAGGTGCCCGGCGACGGTGAATCCTTTTTTCTTCAATTGCGCGATGCCTTCGTTCAGAATTTCCTGGGCGCGCTTCTTCTCCTCTTCGAGCAGCTCCTCGGGCAGGAAGCCCTCGGTGAGGAACATGCTCGAGGGCATTCCGGCCACCGCGAGGAGGTGCGTTTCCGAATGGGCGAACGCCGCGATCTCGGCGCAGGCGAGCAGCGCCGACTTGCCTTCGCGCGAGCCGTTGTACGCGAGCAGTATTTTCTTGAACATGGCAGCCTCCTTCCGCTATTTCGCCAGCAGCCCCAGCCGCTCGATCAGCGCCCGCTCCCTCTGCAACGTCTCGCGGGCGTATCTTGCGTAGTCCTCGCTCGACTGGTACCACAGCTCCTGGTCGAGCTGCTCGAGCACCTTCAGGTCCTCGGGATCTTCGAGCGCCTTCTTGAAGCCGTCGTGCAGGATCTTCACGACCCGCGGCTCCACGCCGCGCGGGCCGACGATGCCGTAGGGAGAACTGTAAACCATGTTCAGGCCCAGATCGTTCGCGGTGGGCACGCTTGGCCAGTGCTTGGTGCGCTGGCTCCCGAACGTGACGAGTAGCCTGAACTGCCCCGCATCCACGAAGCGCCCCCAGCCGCTGGAATCCGACTGCGCCATGCTGTGGCCGCCCAGGAGCGCCTGAGTGGAATCCGCGTTGCCCTTGAACGGCACGTGAAGAAACTCGACGCCGGTCTTCTTCGCCACTTCCTCCATCAGCAGATGCGGCGAGGTACCGGTCCCGGTGGACCCGTAGGACAGCTTTCCCGGATGCGCCCTGGCATAGTCGAGGAGACCGCGAAAGGATTTGAACGGCGAGTCGCTCATCACCACCACGCCGAAGGTATAGCCCGACAGGCCGATGATGTAGGTGAAGTCGCGCACCGGGTCCCAGGCGAGCTTCTGCATGTGCGGGATGCGAAAGGCGCCCATGTGCATCTGCGAAAGCGCATAACCGTCGGGCTTTGCAGCCTGCGCCAGGTGGCCCGGTCCCACCGTCCCTCCGGCGCCGGGTCTGTTCTCGATCAGGACAGTCTGCCCTAGGTATTTGGCGGCGATCTCGGCGAAGCGCCGCAGATGCGTATCGGTCGAACCGCCCGCAGGCCAGGGGCAGATCAGGGTGATCGGCCGTGAAGGAAATTCCTGCGCCGTCGCCGGCAGCGCCAAGAACAACCCGAGCGCGAGCGTGCGTGCGAGTGAATGCATGCGGCTCCTCCTCCAACAGCCGAATCACGCAAGCTTGCCGAAAACGCGTCGCAACGTCAACGCGCCGCGCCGGGATCCGATCGAAACACGTAGAATCGGCCCTTTTCCGCCCTGCATCATGCCCCTCGACGTTTCCCGACCGGACTTGAGCCTGGCGGTGATCGGCACCGGCGTCATGGGACGCGGCATCGCCCAGATCGCCGCGCAAGCCGGCATCCGAGTGCTGCTCCACGACAGCCGTCCGGGCGCCGCGCGAGACGCGAAGGAGTCCGTTTCAACGCAGCTCGCCAGACTCGCCGAAAAGGGCCGGCTCGCGCGGGAAGCGGTTGCGCGGGCCGAGGCGAATCTCGTCATCGCCGATTCGCGGGAGGCCCTCGCCCCCTGCCCCATCGTCATCGAGGCGATCGTGGAAAACCTGGACGCCAAGCGCGGGCTGTTCCGCTCGCTGGAAGATATCGTTTCCAGCGATTGCCTGATGGCGTCCAATACCTCCTCCTTTTCCATCACCGCGATCGCGGCGGCGTGCAAACGGCCCGAGCGCATCGCCGGCTTTCATTTCTTCAATCCCGTGCCGCTGATGAAAGTCGTCGAGGTCGTGGACGGGTTGCTCACCGCCCCCTGGGTCGGCGAGGCGCTCGCGGCGCTCGCGCTGCGCTGCGGGCACAAGCCGGTGCGCGCAAAAGACACGCCTGGCTTCATCGTCAACCACGCCGGTCGGGGCTACGGAACCGAGGCGCTGCGCGTTCTCGGAGAGGGCATCGCGGAATTCCACGATGTCGACCGCATCCTGCGCGATTGCGCCGGCTTCCGCCTCGGCCCCTTCGAGCTGCTCGATCTGACGGGCCTCGACGTCTCGCACCCGGTGATGGAATCGATCTACCGGCAGTATTACGAGGAACCGCGCTTTCGCCCTTCGCCCATCACCGGCCAGCGCGTCGCCGCGGGCCTCTTCGGACGCAAATCGGGCGGCGGCTTCTACCTGCACGAGAACGGCAAGCAGCAAGAAATCCCCGAGCCTCCCGCGCCCGCCGCGCGGCCTGCGAGCGTCTGGGTGAGCCGCGCGGGACTCGGCGCGAAGCTCTCGGAGCTGCTGAGAACACTCGGCGCGCACATCGACCGCGGTGTGCGGCCCGCGGCCCAATCGCTGTGTCTGGTCGCGCCGCTCGGCGACGATGCGACTACGGCTGCGCTCGAGGAGGAGCTGGATCCGGCGCGCACGCTCGCGGTGGATTGTCTGTTCCCGGTGGAGAAACGCCGCACGCTCATGACCACGCCCATGACCGCTCCCGAGATGCGCGCCGCCGCGCACGGGCTGCTTTCTGGGGACGGTGTGCCGGTCACCGTGATCCGCGATTCGCCGGGATTCGTCGCGCAGCGCACGATCGCCCAGATCGTCAACATCGCCTGCGACATCGCCCAGCAGCGCATCGCCTCGCCCGCCGACATCGACGCGGCGGTGACGCTCGGCCTGGGCTATCCGCAGGGACCCCTCGCCTGGGGCGACGCGATCGGCCCGGCGAGAATTCTCGGCATTCTGCAGACCCTGCACGATTTCTATGGAGACCCCCGCTATCGCGCGAGCCCGTGGCTGAAGCGGCGGGCGCGTCTGGGGGTATCATTGCTTACCGCTGAAGCTTAAACGCGCCCGTCGTCCCCGCGAACGCGGGGACCCAGTAGGAGCCAAAAGCTGGATTCCCGCTTCCGCGGGAATGACGGCACAACGAGCTACGATGGACATGCCGAACATGAACGCCCCGCTCAAGGCCAAGCCCAAGAAGGCCGAATTCGTCTGGCACGATCCCCTCCTGCTCGAGGCGCAGCTCACTGAAGCAGAGCGCATGGTGCGCGACGCGGCGCGCGCGTTCGCGCAGGAGAAACTCCAGCCGCGCGTTCTGGAGGCTTTTCGCCACGAGAAGGCCGATCCCTCGCTTCTCCGTGAAATGGGCGCGCTCGGATTCCTGGGGTCCACGCTTCCCGCCGAACACGGCGGCGCCGGGGTCAACTACGTGAGCTACGGGCTGATCGCGCGCGAGCTCGAGCGCGTGGATTCCGGCTACCGTTCGACGATGAGCGTGCAGAGCTCGCTCGTCATGACGCCGATCCACGAGTTCGGCTCGGAGGCTCAAAAGAAGAAATATCTGCCGAAGCTCGCGAAAGGAGAACTGATCGGCTGCTTCGGCCTCACCGAGCCCAACCACGGCTCGGACCCGGCGAGCATGCAGACGCGCGCGAGGAAAGTCCCGGGCGGCTACCGCCTCGCGGGCTCCAAGACCTGGATCAGCAACGCGCCGATCGCCGACCTGTTCCTCGTCTGGGCGAAGACCGAGGACGGCCGCATCCGCGGCTTCCTCGCCGAAAAGGGCGCGAAAGGTCTCTCGGCGCCCGCGATCCACGGCAAGGTGGGCCTGCGCACCTCGATCACCGGCGAAGTCGTGATGGACGACGTGTTCGTTGCGGAAGAAAACCTGCTCCCCGGAGTCGAAGGTTTAAAAGGCCCCTTCACCTGCTTGAACGCGGCGCGCTACGGAATCGCCTGGGGCGCGCTAGGCGCGGCCGAGGATTGCTGGCACCGCGCCCGCCAGTACGTGCTCGACCGCAAGCAGTTCGGCAGGCCGCTCGCCGCGAACCAGCTCATCCAGAAAAAGCTCGCCGACATGCAGACCGAGATCTGCCTGGGGCTGCAGGGCGTGCTGCGTTTCGGGCGCATGAAGGACGAAGGCACCGATACGCCCGAGATCACCTCGATCATGAAGCGCAACTCCTGCGGCAAGGCGCTGGAGATCGCGCGCCTCGCGCGCGACATGCTGGGCGGCAACGGGATCTCGGACGAGTTCGGCGTGGTGCGCCACATGGTCAACCTCGAAGTCGTCAACACCTACGAAGGCACGCACGACATCCACGCGCTCATTCTCGGGCGCGCGCAGACGGGGATTCAGGCGTTTTCGTGACGATCTTCGCATTCGGCCGGGTCGGCCGCGACTGGGTCACTCCGCCGGGCGAAAGCTGTCGTGGAACAGAGCGCGGTGTCTCAGGTAGGCTTCGCGATCCCGGTCGATCAGCGCACGGAGAAACGTTTGCATCTCGGCGCTGGTCATTGCGTATCCGGTTCTGGATGCCTTCTCGGTGTTCACCTTCTCGAGTTCGCCCAGCATCGCTTGGGCCGTTTTGTTGAGCGCGAACATCACTCCCAGGGTCGAGCGCGGCATGTTCTTGGGGAAGCGCTCCTTGAGCAATGAGCCGAAAAGAGGAAGGCGCCGGCCCGCGTAAGCGGCATCGAGCTTGACCGCAGCTCCCGCCGAAGTCCGAAGGGCGTAGCCCTTCTCGTCCATGGCCCAGTAAATCTGCGTGATGACGGCGTCGGTCATGCGCGAGCGCTGGGTCTTCCCGAGGTTCCGCCACTCGGCGACGATCTCGAAGCGTGGGTCGGTCTCCATGTCCGAAGGCGCGAAGGTTTCCTTTGCCTCGACCCCGATCGCCTTGAGGAAGGCGTCGTTCGTCGTGCGAAGTCCGGTGCGGTACCTGGGAATCCGGAAGCTGCCTCCCGAAGCGAGAGCATAACCGACCGATGCGACTTCGGAACAGAACAGAGACGCGTCGGCCGGCCGCCCCGCTCTGTCCTTCCCTTCCATGAGCATCGCGAAGTCGTACGGAAGGTTGCTGCCGCCCGCGGACGCCTTCCTCACCCGCTCGAACATGATCCGGGCGGCTTCGGCGGCAAGTCTCGGGTCCTTCTGGCGCAGGACGACGGAACGGGACTTTCCGTCGGTGAGGTACTTTTCGACAGGGGCGACGACCGCTCCGATCTCGATGTGGGCCTCGACCGTATGGATTTCCCTCGTCCGCGGCTCGACGTAGACCAGCGCGACGTGGCTGAAGTTGCCGTCCGTGTCCCCGAGCCGGGCGATCGCGCCGCTCACGAACGCATCACCCCGGCTCATCAGGACGTCGCCGGATTCGAGTGAGAGGCGGGCGCCGAAGTCCGGGTTTACGAGAAGCGAAGGTGCAGTCCCGGAGAAAACCCTGTCCTGGGGCGCAGAGGGAATGAAATGCTCCGCAACATACTCGCTCATGAACAGCGACGCCCGCATCGTGTCCCGCATGGCGTTCACGCAGGAAACGGGGACGGGACCCGTGGACTCCATTCTCGCGAGCTGCCTGCGCAAATCGATCTTGGTTACGAAGATTTCGCCGACAATGGTCTCGGCCTGTCTCTTCATCTCCGGAAGGTCGAAATGCGAAGGCGACACGCGGAAAAGCTTGGCGTAGACCTCTCCGAGGAACGAGGCGCAGGTGTCGGCGTTGAATGTTGTGGTCTTGATCGCTTCGCGGAACATCCGGATTCCCGAGAGCAGATTCCGCGGGAGGGGAACGCTCTCTCCGGAGCCCGGGAATTTCGGCACGCGCAGCTGCGAGAGCTCCGCTCCATCGCGGCCAGGGCTCACGAGCTCGTCGCCCGATGCCGATCCGTGGATCAGGACCAAACTCAAACCGGCCACGGCCGATCGAGCGAGAAATCGACGGTATTCCACGGCAAACCCCAAGAGCATCGTAACCCCCGGGCCGGGAACCTGCCACATCGCGCGAATTGCGAGACGGACTACTTGGAGGCCAGACCGACCCGGCGCACAAGGTCCTTGAAGCGCGGGTCGGAGCGTAGCGGGTCCAACAATGGGTCCACGTTGAGCAAGAACACTCTGTCTCTACGCTCGCGGTAGGCCTTCTCTAGCCAAGCGAACGCCTGCTCTTTGTCGTCCAGGCCCGCATAGGCCCATATGAATGGGAACCTCCCTATGCTTCTGCCTTCCGCTTCCAGGCGCTCGTCCACGCGCTTCAATTCGCCCACAAGCGTCAGCGCCTCTTCCTGTCGGCCAGCCCGTGCGTACGCGTGCGCCAGTGCGCCCAGAACAAGGTGGTATCTGTCGCTGAAGATCAGCGCCTTTTCAAGTACTGCAACAGCATCCTGGTTCATCCCCAGTTTCACATAGCTTGTGCCGAGTAGGATACCCACGTCCGGGTGAGTCGGGTCCAACTCCATTGCCCTTTGCCAGGATGCCATTGCCTCTTCGACCCGCCCGGCGAAGAAGTAGGCCGCGCCGGCCTGGGTGTTGACGAACAGCGATCCAGGGTCCAGTTGCTGGGCAACTTGGGCCTGGGTCACAGCTTCCTCAAAGCGCCGCATGGCGTAGAGGTACTGGGCATACCAAATGCGGGCGAAGGCGTAGCTGGGATTCAACTCGATGGCGCGCCGAAACTCTCGTTCCGAGCCCGCCCAGTCGTACTCGTTCTGTGCCACCCTGGCGAGAGCGGTGTGTGCTTCGGCGAGTGTGTTGTCGAGCTCCAGTGCTTTCTCGGCCCACTGCCTGGCCTGTACGTGGTTGGCGCTCGGGTCTCTTGCAAAAGACCCTCTGATCCGGGCGTAGACTAGGGCTAAACCCGCATAGGCGGGAGCGTAGCCCGGATCTTTCGCAATCGCTTGCTCAAAGTAGTCCTTGGCCCT
>WNGH01051901.1_pt1 | contig 10983 bp, 5 predicted proteins | sample 5400631 | NCBI WGS metagenome assembly WNGH01 (sample SAMN13153373, study PRJNA577476) | soil metagenome | isolation source: 115 cm soil or saprolite under Garry oak tree replicate 1 | place: USA:California | collected 2016-06-15 | reverse complement strand
GGGTGTTCATTCCGCGTGTTTCTCTGTTGCACAAAGGCTTGGAAAAGGCCTCTGAGGCGCTCGACGGTGCTGTAGGGAAAGCGCTCCAGGTGTCAATAGCACCAACCCCACAGCCTTGAGCAAATCTTTAGATTTCTTTTCATTTTCTTGAGTTTCCATTGAGGTACCCTGGGATACCCTAGAGGTGTGAGCAAAGAGTCCATTAGAACTGTCCCGTCAGGTGGAGATTCCGATAAGGTAGGTATAGTGGAATACCCAGGAAACTGATACTATGGCTGATAAAGACTATCTATCTTCAGAGGATGACAAGGCGAAAGGCAGCAGTGAAGACCATCCACTTGTCATGGATGTGGACGATCCTACCCTACTGGTTCGTCACGAGGTGCGCAAAGGCAGTCGACTGGGAGATGAACGTGTACGCCTGGTGCGTCCAACTCTTCGTGCATTTCGACGTGTAAACACAGGATTGCTCGAGGCAACAGAAGCGGCGCAAATGCCCCGTAACAGCCGGGAGCGCGTGTTGTATGCCATTAAGCGCCTCCTCATCGGTGCCCCTATCGCCACTGCTCTGGCAGAGCATGAACGGTTGACGAAATTCAAAGCCCTGGCGGTTCTCTCGTCCGATGCCATCTCCTCGGTCGCCTACGCGACCGAAGCGATTCTCATCACCCTGGTTGCCGCCGGTTCAGGGCGCTTAGGAGACACCCTCTTTATCAGCTTTGCCATCGTGACCTTGCTTGCCATCGTGGCCCTCTCCTACCGGCAGACGATACCTGCCTACCCTAATGGTGGTGGCTCCTACATTGTAGCGAAAGATAACCTGGGGACGATGCCAGGTCTTGTGGCTGCTGCATCGCTCATGATCGACTATGTGCTCACCGTTTCGGTCAGTATCGCTGCCGGCGTACAGGCTCTTGCTACCCTGTTTCCTTCACTCGCGCCCTATGTCGTGCCCATCGATGTTGCTCTCGTTATCGTCATCACCATCGTCAATCTGCGCGGTGTGCGCGAGTCAGGTTCGATCTTCGCCATCCCCACCTACATTTTCATTGGCAGCGCGCTGTTGCTGATCGCTGTTGGCGCTGCCAAATCCTTTTTCCTCCAGCACCACCCCATTATTGGCCAGTTCCAGTACGTTGCTGCTACTGAGCCACTGTCGATATTTCTGATCCTCAAATCCTTTGCTGCCGGTTGTTCTGCAATGACGGGCGTCGAAGCAATTTCCAATGGGGTACCCGCTTTTAAGAAACCAGAGACGCGCAATGCAGTTATCACCCTGACCTGGATGGCTGTCATTCTTGGCACTCTCTTCACCGGTATCACACTGCTGGCCACGTCGTATCATGTCGAGGCAAATGCGGCGGGCAATCCCACGGTGATTGGACAGATAGCACAGCAGGTATTTACAGGGCCTTTGTTTTTCATGTACCCGGTGTTCCAGGTTGCGACATTGCTCATCCTGACACTGGCCGCTAACACTAGTTATTCGGATTTCCCGCGGCTGGCTTCACTACTGGCGCGTGATCATTTCCTGCCTCACCAGTTCGCCTTCCGTGGTGATCGCCTGGCGTTTTCCATTGGTATTATATTCCTGGCGGTCCTTGCCAGCCTGCTGCTAATTGTGTTCAATGGGAATACCACCCAACTGATCAACCTGTACGCCGTGGGTGTATTCATGTCGTTTACCCTCTCGCAAAGTGGCATGGTACGCCACTGGTGGAAATTGCGTGGTGAGCAAAGGGGCTGGCAACGCAGCCTTGCCATTAATGGGTTAGGTGCGGTCACAACACTGCTTGTCGCTCTGGTGATTGCCTCCACCAAGTTTCTTGAGGGCGCCTGGATTGTCGTGCTGCTGATCCCGCTGCTGGTACTGATGTTTGTGGCTATCAGTCGCCACTACCACCATGTTGAGCGTGAGCGTACCACTGCTATTCCCATTCACCCCAGGGACATACGCCACCGTCTGATCGTACCAATTGCCAAACTAAATCACGCTGCGAGACAGAGCCTGGCCTATGCCCGTTCGATCTCACCAGATGTAACCGCTGTCCATGCGACCCTCGATACGCACAGGGTCGATACCCTGCGTGCCGCCTGGGAAGATTGGCAAAAGCAGCTCTCTGAACGTGAATTGTCCCGGCTCGACATCATCGAGCCATCTCATCATTCGCTCATAGGTTCACTGCTCGGCTACATTGACGCCATGCATCGACAGTATCCTGGCGAGACATTGACGGTCATCCTGCCCGAGACTGCCCGATCTTCTCTGTTAGGTCGCCTGTTCTCTAATCCCATCATTTCTCGCTTGAAGTTAGCTCTCTTCTTCCGACCAGAAATCGTGGTGACCAACGTCTCCTGGTATCAGCGCGCCAGCAACACGCCCGTACGCCCAAAGGACATCCATCACCGCTTCATCGTGCCGATTGCAGAGTTGGACCGTGCTTCGCTCCAGAGTTTAGCCTACGCCCGTTCGATCTCATCACACGTGACGGCGGCACATGTAGCTATCGATCCACATGATGTTGAAAGAGTGCGTTCGAAGTGGAAGCGATTGCAGGAGCGCCTGGCGAAAGCAGAGGAGACCAACCTGGTCATCATCGAATCGCCGTATCGCTCGTTATCTCGTCCTCTCCTTGCTTACATCGATACGATGCGAGAATTGCATCCCGAAGATACGCTGACGGTGATTTTGCCTGAATTTGTTGTCGCCCATTGGTGGGAATATCCTCTGCACAACCAGACCGCATTTCAGCTGAAAGCAGCACTGCTTTCCCGGCCTGGTATAGTCGTCACGGACATTCCACAGCATCTGGCCTCTGAGGAGTAATCTGTCTTTGCCTGGGCGATCCTGTACTTCACCACACCATTCCTCGTTCTGGGAGCCTGGCTGCGCAATCGGCACACCGATCCTGGTACACCCGATGACAATGACTTCATTGTGCCACGGTCCGTACGCTTAGTCATTGGCGGCATTGGCCTGATTACCCTACTCATCAGTATCTTTCTGTTCCTGCGACCCGATCTTATGATTCGTCTCTGGCCATGGAAGCTGACGCCGTTGACTGCAAGGGTCATGGGTGGTTTGTTTGCTCTCACTGGGGTTGGTGAAATATGCATCGCCCTTGACGCACGATGGAGTGCGGTACGGATCGCACTGCAAAGCCAGATGATCGGAGTAGCGGCTATTGTTGTGGCCATCTTTGTTTCCTGGAGTAACTTCGATCAAGCCAATATCTTTACCTGGGGCTTTGTAGGAGGTATGCTCTTCCTGTTGATCGCAAGTCCCATGCTCTACCTCTGGCTGGAGGGGCAACGCCGCAAGGGTGCTGTGGTTGGGAAAGAACCATCCAGGAGATGAAACGAGCCAGCAGCGTCGTAAGCGTTGATGTGCTGCTGGTGTTCTGCTCCCTCATCTGATGTGTCATCCTCCCGACTCTCCTTTCGGATGTGAACCCCTTGAATTTCGTGACGCTGCGATAATAGCATCACTACGGTGGGCCGTCAATGAGAGAGGTGATTTCCTCCATGCTTATTGACCGGCTTCCCTTGACCCACTATAATCAAACACGCGAGGAGTAGGAGAGCGAATTGGACGTGATTACAGAAAGCTACCAGATGCCATCCGACTTCTCGAAGCGCATCAAGCTGCTGCGTCACAGGCATGGGCTCTCCCAACAGCAACTCGCTGACCTCATCGACGTCTCCGTGCCCCTATTGAAACAATGGGAGAATGGTCAGGCGCATCCCTCGATCCGCTACTGGCAACGTATTGTGCTCGCCGAGTCAGCGGGCATCCAGGCTCTGAGGGAGGATGGGTACGGTTCACGTCTGGTGCGTGAATCCAGTGCCGCCTACACACTTGATCCAGAGGCCACTCTCCCTATCGATTTCTCAGCGAACCCGGAAGTCGTGCGCACGGTAGTGGAAGGGGAACGGCTCACCTACGGCCACCTCTTCAACCCGGCCTTTGCCACAGAAATCTCGCTCATCGATCCCCTGCCGCATCAACGCATCGCCGTCTACGACCACATGTTGAAACAGACACGGCTGCGTTTCCTGCTGGCGGATGACGCGGGTGCGGGAAAGACCATCATGACGGGACTCTACATCCGCGAGATGTTGACCCGCAGGCTCATCTCGCGCATCCTGATAGTCCCCCCTGCAGGACTGGTTGGCAACTGGGAGCACGAGATGCGCAGCCTCTTTAACCTCCCTTTTCGCATTGTTACCGGTAGTGATGCCCGCGCAGGCAATCCTTTCATTGGCCCAAGAAGCGACTTGCTCATTGTGAGTGTTGATACGCTCACAGGCGACCGCATGTTCTCACGCCTCCAGGAAGCAGAGGTTGCCCCTTACGATCTCGTCGTCTTTGATGAGGCGCACAAGCTGGCTGCGGACCGCGAAGCCGATCTGCGAATGCGGCGCACAGAGCGTTACCAACTGGCAGAGGCGCTTGTCGGTATTCCAGGCGAGGATGAGCGCTGGTCGTTGGCGTGGAATTGCCACCACCTGCTCCTGCTCACAGCAACGCCCCATATGGGCAAGGATTTCCCCTACTAGTCGCCACTTTATCCGCCGCACAAAAGAGGAACTGGTCTACTTTGATGGGGAGCCCATCTACCCACCGCGCATCTCCAATACCTTGAGCTATCTTCTCAACTCGGGTGAGGTGAGCGAACAACAACTGTACGAGGCGACGACGCGCTACATCTCGACCTTCTACAATCGCGCTCGCCTGCTCAATCGCTCTGCGGCCCGCCTGGCAATGAGTGTCTTCCAGCGCCGCCTGGCCAGCTCGACCTACGCCCTGCTGCGTTCCTTTGAGCGCCGTGCTCAAAAGCTCACAAAACTGGTCGAAGATATGCGCTCCGGTCGACTCAATCCGGTGCAGCTTGAGGCGTCGCAACAAACCCTCAATGAGGTTGCAGATGTGTTTGACGAAAAGACCGCCGACGAAGAAGAAACCAGCGCAGGGCAGGAGGAAAACGAACGCAGCGAAGACCGGCTGCTGGATGGCGTGCTGGCGACCTCGCTGGCGGAACTGCAGGCAGAGTTACAACAAGTGGAGACGCTGCTGGATCTGGCGCGCAAGGTGTACGCTGCTGGCGAGGAATCCAAGTTCGAGAAACTGCGCGAGATTCTGCGCGATCCAGAGTACCAGCACGAGAAGCTCATTATCTTTACGGAACACCGCGACACCCTGGATTTTCTGGTGCACCGCCTGGAAGGCATGGGCTTCACCGGGCAGATCGCGCAGATTCATGGCGGGATGGACTACCGGGAGCGCGAGGAACAGGTGGCAGCATTTCGCCGGCCGGTGGCAGAGGGTGGCGCGCTCTATCTGGTAGCGACGGATGCCGCCGGTGAAGGTATCAATCTCCAGGTCTGCTGGTTGATGGTCAATTATGACATCCCCTGGAATCCCGCTCGCCTGGAACAGCGCATGGGGCGCATCCATCGCTATGGGCAGAAGCACGACAAGGTGTATATTCTCAACCTGGTGGCAGGCAACACCCGCGAAGGCCGCGTGATGAAAACGGTGTTGGAGAAGCTGGAGCGCATACGCAGGGAACTGGGTTCCGATAAGGTGTTTGATGTGATCGGGGAGCTCTTTGAAGGTGTGTCTTTGCGCGAGTATATGGCACAGGTGATGACTGCTGCTGACGAGAGCAAGGCACAACAACGCATCGAAGGCACGCTGACCAAAGAACAGGTGCAGGCGCTGCAAGCAAGGGATCGTTCATTGTTTGGCGATGGAGGTGCGGTGCGCTCCGAGCTGCCACGTCTGCGAGCCAGCATGGAGCAGGAGACGTATCGCCGACTCCTGCCCGGCTATGTACGTCACTTTCTGGAGAAAGCGGCTCCTCTGGCCAACATTGATATCGAAGGCGACCTTGATGCTCTCTTCACGCTGCAACCACTCAAGTCAGGAGCTATGGACTGGCTATTGCCTGCATTGGAAATCTATCCCCCTGCAACGCGTGCTGCCTGCACTGTGTACGCGCCGCGCAATCAAGAGCGGGCTATCTTCCTGCATCCCGGCGAACCCGTCTTTGATCGCTTCCGCACCGTTATCTGTGAGCGCTTCAAGCAGCAGGCGTTGCAAGGAGCCATCTTCATTGATCCGACAGCAGAACGCCCCTATTTCTACCATCTGGCGCAGGTGGTGGTATGGAGACAATCCGACCCAACGCTGCAAGCCTTGAATCGCTCAGAGGTGCTCGAGTACCGACTGATCGGCCTCCGGCATGAGGAAGGAGGCGAGGTCAGCGCATGTCCTGTAGAGCACCTGCTCCTGCTGCGCGGCAGCGACCGCCTCCCAGCTTCAGCCATCTCGTCCGTAATCGCTGCAGATGCATCCTGTGAACTGGCGAAGGCGTTTGCGCTTGCTCAGATAGCGGAAGCAATGGCAGAGCGACACCGCCAATCGCTTCGTGAGAGTCTTCCCGACCGTGAGAGCTTCATCGAACATGGCTTCACCTACCAGGCAGCAGAGCTTGCGCAGGCCAGAGCACGGCTGACCGACAAAGCCAATGCAGGTGACCCACGGGCAAAAGGAGAACTGACGAAGATCAAGGCCCGCCAGAAAAGCTTGCAGGCACGTAAAAACGATGCCCTGGCTGTCCTACACCGAGAACCTGAACTTGTCGCGCCGGGCGAGGTAACCTTCCTGGCGCACGCGCTGGTGGTGCCATCGAGCGATCCCGAAGACCAGAAGCGCTACGATGCCGGTGTTGAAGCCATCGCCATGCAGTGGGCGCGAGCATTTGAAGAAGCGATTGGAGCCACCGTGTACGATGTCTCAACGGCAGAGCAAGCGCTGGCGGCATGGCCTGGCTTCGATCTGCGCTCACGTCGCCCATCAGGCGAGGAACTGGCGATTGAGGTCAAGGGACGTGCAAGCACCGGAAATGTGGAACTCACAGAGAATGAGTACATCAAAGCCTGCAACCTGCGTGATCGCTATTGGCTCTACGTCGTCTTCGAGTGCGCGAAGGCGTCGCCGAGACTGCTGCGGGTGCAAGACCCGTTTGGGAAGTTGATCGTGCGGGCGAAGGGGAGTGTGATTATTGGCGAGGGACAGATATTTGCAGCGGCGGAGAGCGAGTAGGGGCGCGAGCTTGCCTCCGCCCTGGCTTCCCTCCTTGCCTCCGCCCTGGCTTCTCTTCCCTCGTTGCCTCCGCCCTGGGGTCGGGGGTCTCCGCTGGGATCGCTGAGCCTACATGATGATTTAGAAAAGGAGGTATTATGGGCTATCAGAAGTACGATTCGAGCCGTTCTATTCGATGGAGGCGTACGTCGTTACGTCTACCCAAACACAACTATGCCTGGACAGGAGCCTATTTTGTCACTACTTGTGTTGAAGGGCGCGAACCTCTTTTTAACACGCCCGAACTGCGAGCTATCTTGGAGGAAACGTGGCTGGCCCTGCCGGAGCGCTTTCCTGGTATTACCTTGGACGAGTTTGTCATCATGCCCGATCATGTACATTTTATTGTGTGGCTGGATGACAACGTAGAAAATGCACCGACGTTAGGTGATGTGATGAAGGCATACAAATCGCTTACGACGGTTGCATGGCTTCGTCATATCAAAACTGCGGGACTGGAATGTTCTGGTAAATTTTGGCAAAGTAGGTACTTTGATCGTGTCATTCGCGACACTGAGGAACTGGAGCAAATACGTCAATATATCCGAGGTAATCCAAGCAAATTTCGTGCATCCAATGCAGGTGTAATGGAAGATGATACAACCAAAGATCGTGGTTAGGAACACCATATCAGGGAGGAGACCCCCGGCCCCAGGGCGGAGAGAGAAGCAAGAGGGAATCCAGGGCGGAGGCAAGCTCACGCCCCTACAAACCACGGGGTGTCGCCTTGCCCACGTGAGGCAGGCGGTACAGGGAACCCAGGGCGGAGACAAGAGGGAATCCAGGGCGGAGGAGAGACCCCTACCCCCCAGGGCGGAGGCAAGCTCACGCCCCTACCAACCACGGGGTATCACCTTGCCCGCGTGAGCCTGGGGGGGTATGCAACGTTCTATGTCTCCACCCAATCCTTTGATGACAGAGACAAGCCGCCCGCAGTTAGTAGGGGCGTGAGCTTGCCTCCGCCCTGGGGTTGGGTGCCTCCTCCGCCCTGCGGTGTGCCCTGGGGCCAGGGTGTGGCTTATTCTGAAAATTAAACAAGAAAAGTGGTATCAACCATGACCAATGATCAACGTCTCATAGAAATCGCCTTTCCCCTCAAGCAGGCTTCCTTGGACTCCGTCCACGAGAAGAATGTCCGGCATGGGCACATCTCCACCCTACACATCTGGCCTGCTCGTCGCCCCCTGGCTGCAAGTCGTGCAGCCCTCATCGCCACACTATTGCCCGATCCAGGTAACGCCGAGGAGCGCAAACAGATATTAGAGCGTCTGGCTGGGCGCGTCGTAGCACGTGTGAAAAGGAAGAAGCTGCCTGATGGCAGGATTGAGGAGCAGATCACCGAGGAGACTGAAGGCGGCATCCTGCACTGGGGGCGCGAGAACAGCGAAGACCTCAACTGGTTTCGTGAGAAAATCCGCGAGGCATATGGCGGACGTGCCCCAAAAGTGCTCGACCCGTTTGCAGGTGGAGGTGCTATCCCTCTCGAAGCGATGCGCCTGGGCTGCGAGGTCACCGATATTTCAAAGCAAAAGGGTTTAAGGATGCCACAATGCGTGTACAGCTTGAGTCGCTGGGCCTGAACGGAGATAAAGGAGCAACCTCACAACCACAACTTACAGGCATACGTACTCATGTCGCTTCTGTCGAGGCCGACCTCGCCTGGCATGTCCGCGCCTGGGGCTGGTGGGTGCTGCAACAGGCTAAAGCCGACCTGGAACGTTTCTACCCTACGATAGATGGTAAGCCAACCGTAGCTTACCTGTGGGCGCGTACCGTCGCTTGCAAGAACTGCCGCGCCACTGTGCCGCTGCTCAAAACACGTTGGCTATGCAAAAAAGACAAGAAGCGAGTAGCGCTGACAATGGAGCCGAACGCCGACAGAACGGGTGTGGTCTTCGGTGTGCAGGAAAATGTGCCGGTAGCAAAAGGTAACGCAGTGCAGCGCAAGGAGTATGATAAGCACATTGGTAGCGGTACTATGTCTGGCTCTGGTGTCACCTGCCCATGCTGCGGCACGATTATGAAGATGGAGGACATCCGTTTGGAGGGTCTGGTCAGTCGACTTGGTGCGAATATGACTGCTGTTGTGGTTGATGGACAGCATGGCAAAGAATATCGTCTACCGATTGAAGACGAGATTCGCCTAGCTGCTGAAGCAGAGAAGGAAGTTTCCAGAATTTTCGGAGAGATTCCATTTGGACTGCCTGAAGAATCGTTGCCAAGTAAAGAGACTTTAGGCTTTCGAGTTCCTCTCTATGGTTTTGATAAATGGTACAAGCTCTTTACTCCGCGTCAGCTTTTAGCACTGGGGACCTTCGTCAAGCACACTCGCGCTGTACCAGACGTAATGGGGAGGCAAGGGTATACGGCAGAGTGGATAGAGGCAGTGAGTGCTTATCTCTCTTTGTCAACTGATAGAATGATGGATCGTTTATCGACGGGTGCAACTTGGGACAACACACGAGATGGAATGAGCCATGTCTTTCATCGATTTGCTTTGCCCATTGTGTGGGACTTCGGTGAGGCCAATCCTTTTTCTGATGCAGGAGGAGGTTTTGCACAGCAGCTTGATTGGATAGCCCGCTATATTGAGCACGCCATCAATGGAACGCAATATGCACCCCTCCCTCATATTCTAAACCAGAGTGCTATTGGAGTTAATAAAGTAGACGCTGATATCGTGATTACTGATCCACCCTACTACGATGCTATTCCATACTCTGACCTGATGGATTTTTTCTATGTCTGGCTGCGTCGTACCCTGTATGGCCTTTCACCAGACATTGATGTCGTTTTCCAGCAGTCACTCTCACCCAAGTGGGATCACGAACACAACGATGGTGAACTGATCGACGACTCGAGTCGTTTTGGAGGAAACAAACAGAAATCAAAAGCTAACTACGAAGACGGCATGTTCCGCGCTTTTCAGTCTTGCTACAGGTCATTAAAACCGGATGGAAGGCTTGTCATCGTCTTTGCCCATAAACACCCTGATGCCTGGGAAACACTGGTTTCGGCCATTATCCGCGCGGGCTTTGTGGTAGATGGCAGCTGGCCGATTCAGACAGAGATGGGCAATCGTACTCGTGCGCAGGCTTCGGCTGCGCTCTCTTCGTCTGTCTGGCTTGTCTGCAAGAAGCGGCCAGAAACGGCTCGCCCTGGCTGGGATACGCGCGTGCTTGAGGAGATGCAGGAGAAGATCATCCACAAGTTGCGCGATTTCTGGGACGTGGGTATTCGCGGACCTGACTTTGTGTGGGCAGCGACAGGACCGGCGTTAGAGGCATATAGTAAGCATCCCGTGGTCAAGAAGTCGAATGAGCCGGGGCAGGTATTGAGCGTTTCGGAGTTTTTGCGCCATGTACGGCGCATGGTGGTTGATTTCGTGGTCGGGCGGGTGCTCTCACACAACGGTGGCATGGATGCCGTGAGTGGCATGGATGATGTGACAACGTACTATCTGCTGCATCGCAACGACTTTGGCATGGAGAGCGCGCCGATTGGGCCTTGCATCCTCTACGCTGTCTCCTGCGGCCTCTCCGACTCCGCTCTCACCACGCGCTACGATCTCCTGGCGCGTACTGGCGGTCAGACAGATGTCGAGGAGAGTAACGAGGATGGAGATGAAGAGGCGGAGGAAGGCACCAGCAGCACTGTGAAGTTGAAGCCATGGTCTCAGCGTAAAGGCGCCAGTCTGGGGTACAATGCACCCGGCGCCCCACCTCCACCGTTGATCGACCAGGTCCATCGCTTGATGCACCTGTGGCGGGCTGGCGATGTAACGAAAGTCGATGAATACCTGGATGTGCGCGGCCTGGGGCACAATACTTTCT
>WNGH01010356.1_pt1 | contig 10984 bp, 8 predicted proteins | sample 5400631 | NCBI WGS metagenome assembly WNGH01 (sample SAMN13153373, study PRJNA577476) | soil metagenome | isolation source: 115 cm soil or saprolite under Garry oak tree replicate 1 | place: USA:California | collected 2016-06-15 | reverse complement strand
ACTTCGGGCTCGAAAGTGGCATCGCTTACGTGGTGGATGAATTCGTTCATTGCTTCCTCTGCGAGACGGGGTTTGCAGCGGACGCTGCACGTTCGATATGTTTGGGCGCGAGCCCGAATGTTCAAGCTTATGCTAGCGGAATTTCACGGTCAGGAAAAGCGCAAGCCCATCTTGCGTAAGGGGCTATTTTTCCAGGACAAAACGGCGGAGCCCGGGACCGTGCGTGATAAAATGCCCCCTATCTTGGCGAAATGCGCGGGAATCGCTGGGACCAGGCGGGCTCGTCCTCACAATGGCATACGTCGTCACCGAGAGCTGCATCAAGTGCAAGTACACCGACTGCGTCGACGTGTGCCCGGTCGACTGCTTCCGCGAGGGCCCCAACATGCTGGTGATCGACCCGGAGGAATGCATCGACTGCACGCTGTGCGTTCCCGAGTGCCCCGTCGAAGCGATCTTTGCCGAGGACGACGTCCCGCCCGCGCAGCGCGACTGGATTCCCATCAACGCCGAGCTCTCCAAGGTCTGGAAGCCGATCGTCGAGCGCAAGCCTGCGCCGGCGGACGCCGATGAGTGGGCGAAGGTGAAGGAAAAGAAGCAACTTCTCGAACGCTGAACAAACCGCGTTAAAGTAGGCGCCCATGAACGCGGGCGCGGGATTGCCGGTCCTCAAGAAGAGCGAGCTGTTCGAGCGCCTGGGGCAGGGCCATGCCTCCGGGCTCACCGTGCTCACTCCCAACCAGCGCCTCGCTGCGTCGCTCGCGAGCGAGTTCGATTCGCGTCAGGTCGCGCGCGGCCTTCCGCACTGGGAATCGGCAGACATCCTGATGTTCTCCGCATTTGTCGAACGCCTCTACGAGGACGCGCTCTACTCGGAGCTCGCGACCCGGCTTCCGATCCTGCTGTCGGACGCCGAGGAGCAGGCGCTCTGGGAAGATGCGATCGCGGCGAGCGAATCGGGCAAGACGCTGCTTTCGACCCCGAGCGCGGCGGCGCTTGCGCGCAAAGCCTGGCAGATCGCGCACGAGTGGAAGCTCGCGCCGCGCCTGAAAAGCCATCCCGCGAACGACGACGCCAAGGCCTTTGCCGGGTGGGCCTGGCGCTACGAAGGCATCACGCGGCGCGATAGCCACACCGACCGAGCGCGTCTGCCCGAAGCCGTCACGCCGCACCTCGTGCACGCTGCGCTCAAGAAACCTCGGGTGCTCGTCGCCTACGGCTTCGATATGCTCAAGCCGCAGCAAGGGGATTTCCTCGCCGCGCTGGCGGCAGCCGGGGTCGAGATCTTCGCTTGCGGGCCGGAGCCACGGATCTCGAAAGTGCGGCGCGTCCCGTTCATTTCGGCAATGGACGAGCTTCGCGTCGCTGCTAGCTGGTCGCGCGCGCGCCTTGAGGCGAATCCCAAGGCGCGCATCGGGATCGTCGTTCCCGATCTGGCGAGGTCGCGCGACGCGGTGCGCCGCGTCTTCTCGCAGACGATGGAGCCGGCGCGCCCGCTGCCGGGCGGCGAGAAGCGCGCCATGCCGTTCAACATCTCTCTCGGCGAGCCTCTCGCTTCGTATCCTCTGGTCGCCGCGGTGCTTCTCGCGCTCGATGCCGCGAACGGGGAGATCGAATTCCCGCGAGCGAGCCGCTTGATCCGTTCGCCTTTCATCGCCGGAGCCGAGTCGGAGGCGGCAAACCGCGCACGGCTCGACGCCGGACTGCGCAAGGTATGCCGTTCAAGGACGAGCCTCGCGCACCTGCGCCGCGCGATCACGAAGCTCACCGCGCCCGACAACCGCTATCGTGTGCCCGCCTGCCCGATCCTTTCGCGCAGCCTCGCGGACGTCGAGAAATTCGCAAGAGAGGATCTCTCAGGTGCAAGGCGACCCGCCGAATGGGCGAAGACGATCTCCGCGCTGCTCGACCTCCTCGGGTTTCCCGGCGAGCGCGCGCTCGACTCATCCGAATACCAGACGCTCAAGAAATTCCACGAAACGCTCGCCGGTTTCGCGGCGCTCGACCGCGTCGCCGGACGCACGCGGTTCGCCGACGCCTGCGCGCGGCTGCAACGAATCACGGCCGACACGCTGTTCCAGCCCGAGGCGCCTGAAGTGCCGATCCAGGTGCTCGGCATCCTGGAGGCGGCGGGTATGGAATTCGACCATCTGTGGGTCATGGGGTTGACCGATGAGGCCTGGCCTATCCCGGGGCGCCCGAACCCGCTCATCCCGGTCGCCTTGCAGCGCGCTGCGGGCGTTCCTGAATCCTCAGGGAGCTCGTCGCTCGAGCTCGACCGGCGCATCACCGACGGCTGGCTGAAAGCTGCGGGCGAAGTCGTGCTCTCGCACGCGCTGCGCGAAGAAGATCGCGAGCTCGTCCCGAGCCCGCTCGTCCGCGGCGTCTCCGAATCGTCGCCTGAAGAGCTCGCGCTCTCGGCCTACGAGGCCTTTCGCGAGACCATCCGCCGCGCGCGGCGCGAAGAACGCGCGCCCGACTCGCGCGCTCCCGCAATCGCTGAAAACGCGGCGAGCTCCGGAGGCACCTCGGTATTCGGCGACCAGGCGGCGTGTCCTTTCCGCGCTTTCGCTCTTCATCGCCTGGACGGCGAAGGCCTGGAGGTTCCGCCGGCGGGGCCCGACGCGCGCGACCGGGGGACCCTGGTGCACGCGATGCTCGCGAAGGTCTGGACCGAGCTGAGATCCAAGGCGCACCTCGACGCGATTTCCGATCCTGATCTCGACGCGTTGCTCTCCGAGGCCGCCGACTCGGCGATCGGCCGGCTGCAGTGGTCGCGGCCCGATGCGCTCCGTGGCCGTTTCGCCAAGCTGGAAAATGAGCGCCTCGTGCAACTCGGCCGCGCCTGGCTCGAGCAGGAAAGGAAGCGCCCGCCGTTCGAGGTTGCGGAGATCGAGAAAAAGCACGCGGTCAGCCTCGGCGGCCTTACCGTGAACGCCAAGCTCGACCGCCTCGACCGCCTGCAGGGGGGCGCCCACGCCATCCTCGACTACAAGACCGGGGAGGCGAGCATCGCAGGGTGGCTGGGGGAGCGTCCCGACGAGCCGCAGCTTCCCCTTTACGCGGTGACGAGCGGCACCGACGTCGCCGTCGTTGCCTTCGCGCGCGTAAGGACGGGCGAAAAAAAACCGTTTAGGGGCATCGCCCGCAAGAAAGGTCTGATTCCCGACGTGGATACCCTCGCCGAGCAGCGGTTGAATGCCGCGAAGCGGTACCGTTCCTGGGATGAGCTGCTCTCCGGCTGGCGGCGCGAGCTCGAAGCCTTGGGGCGCGAGTTCGCCTCGGGCGAGGCGCGCGTCGCCCCCAAGGACGGCCTTGTCACTTGCACCTACTGCGAGGTGAAGCCTTTCTGCCGCATTTACGAGCGCTACGGGGCGACCGCGGCCAACGGCGCCGAGAACAATACCGAAAGCCCCGGATGAACGACGCCGATCCCGTCGCGGATTTCGAAGCACGCAAGGAAGCGCTCGATCCCCAGCGCTCCTTCATCGTGCAGGCGCCCGCGGGCTCGGGGAAAACCGAGCTCCTGATCCAGCGGTACCTCGTTCTGCTCTCGCGCGTGGCGCAGCCGGAGGAGATCGCCGCGATCACCTTCACCATCAAGGCCGCCGCCGAGATGCGGGCACGCGTGCTGGAAGCGCTCGCAGCCGCTAGAGCAGGGGTGCGTCCGGCCGAGCCTCACCTGGCGCTCACCTGGGAGCAGGCGCGCGCCGCGCTCGAGCGCGACCGCGCTCAAGGCTGGCGGCTCGAAGAGAACGCCGCCCGGCTTCGCATCCAGACTTTCGACGCGCTGTGCGTCTCGCTCACGCGGCAGATGCCGGTGCTTGCCGCCTTCGGCGCGCAGCCCGAGCCTCTGGAGGACGCGAGCCGGCTCTACCGTCAGGCGGCGCGCGCCACGCTCGCGCTTGTCGAGGAGGACCACCCCAACGCCGATCTGGTTGCCAAGCTGCTGGTGCATCTGGACAACAACGCCGAAACCGCGGAAGCACTGCTCTCCGACATGCTCGCGCGCCGCGACCACTGGGTGCGCAGAACTTCGGATGCCCAGGACCGCAAGGCGCTCGAAGCCGCGCTCGCAGCGGAGTGCCGCGTGCAGATCGCAAGAGCGCGGGCGCTCTTCCCGGCGAAGCCGCCGGTTCGGCTTCCCGTCGCGGAAGACGTGGGGCGCTGGAAATCGCTCGCAGCCGCTCTCCTTACGCAGCGGGGCGAGTGGCGAAAGAGCGACGCAGCGGCGCAGCAGCTGTTGGGGAACGAGCCGCTGCGCGAGGCGCTCGCCGTGGTGAAGCGGCTCCCGGATCCGCGCTACAGCGACGAGCAATGGGAAGCGCTGGCAGCCATAGTCCGGGTGCTGCCGCTCGCCGTTGCCGAGCTCAAGCTCGTTTTCGCCGCGCACGGACGGGCCGATTTCGTCGAGTTCGCTCACGGCGCGAGCATGGCCCTGGGTGAGGTGGATGCGCCCACCGACCTGCTGCTCTCGCTCGACTATCGCATCCAGCATATCCTGGTCGACGAATTCCAGGACACCTCCTTTACCCAGTTCGAGCTGCTGGAGAAGCTCACCGCCGGCTGGACGCCGGGCGATGGACGCACGCTTTTTCTCGTCGGCGATCCGATGCAGTCGATCTACCGGTTTCGCGAGGCGGAGGTGGGCCTGTTCCTGCGCGCGCGCCAGAGCGGCATCGGTACCGTGGCGCTCGAGCCGCTCGCGCTCTCGGTCAACTTCCGCTCGCAGGCCGACATCGTCGACTGGGTGAACCGCGCCTTCGGGGCGATCATGCCGCGCTCCGAGGATATCGGGGTGGGCGCGGTGCCGTATGCGCGCTGCGAGCCGCAGAACCCGGCTCAAGGCGACGCGGTGCGCGTCCACGCCTTCTTCAACGGCGACGCCGAGGGCGAGGCCGCGCAGGTGGCGGTGCTCGCCGCGGCTGCGCGTGCCGAAGGAACGTCGGCGATCCTCGTGCGAAACCGCAGCCACCTTGCGCGCATCGTGCCGAAACTGAAGGAGCAGGGTCTGCGCTTCCGCGCGATCGAGATCGAGGAGCTCGGCCATCGCCAGGTGGTGCAGGACTTGCTCGCGCTCACGCGCGCGCTCTCGCACCCGGCCGACCGGCTTGCGTGGCTTGCCTGCCTGCGCGCGCCCTGGTGCGGCCTCACGCTCGCCGACCTGCACGCGCTTGCCGGCGCTGACCTGCAAGGCGCCTTGTCCGATATGGAGACCGTTCAAGTCCAGCAGGAGTTGTTTCCCGAGCTCGCCTCGAGGCGCGAATCCTCCGCCGGCATTCGCGACGGGATCGACGAAAGAACACTCTGGGAGCGCGTGGTCGATGAGGCAACGTTCGTCCGTCTTTCCGCGGATGGCCGGCTGCGTCTGGCACGCTTCCGGGAAGCGTTCAACGCTGTGCTGACGAACCGACTGCGCGGCTCCTTGCGCGAGCGCGTCGAGAATTCCTGGCTCCCGCTTGGCGGGCCGGCGTGCGTCCAGGACGACACCGACCTCGAGGACGCCGAGATCTACCTCGACTACCTCGAGGAGTCCGAAGAAGCGGGCGAGCTCGCCGACCCCGCGGCGTTCGAGCGCGGGCTCGACGAGCTCTACGCGCTGCCCGACTTGCACGCCGGGCCGGACGAGCCCCAGATCCTCACGATACACAAGGCGAAAGGCCTTGAATTCGACACCGTCATCGTGCCCGGGCTCGGCTCGGGCACCGGCCGCGACGAGCGCAAGCTTTTCGTGTGGATGGAGCGCCCTGCTCTGGACGGGAGAGGCGAATCCCAGCTTCTACTCGCTCCGATCAATCCGACCGGGAGCGACGAGGACGCCACGTACGAATACATCCGCAAGCTCGACAGGGAAAAGGAGCGCCACGAGGATGCGCGCCTCCTCTACGTCGCTGCGACGCGCGCGAAGAAACATCTGCATCTCCTCGGCGACGTGAGCCTGAATGCGGAGGCGGAAGAGCCCGAGCCCAACTCCCCCCGGAAGGGCTCGTTGCTCGCAACGCTGTGGCCCGCGGTCGAGGCCGATTTTGTGGAAGCCGCCCGTACGTCTCCTCTCGTCGTCGAGGAGAAGTCCGCGCAAGCTGGCGCCGAAGTCAACCAAGACCTGCGACGCTTACCGTCCGACTGGACGCTTCCGGACGCCCCGCCGGGCGCAGCATGGTCTGCGCCGATAGAAGAGGCGCGCGATCGAGACAGCATCGAATTCTCCTGGGTAGGCGAGACCGCGCGTCACGTCGGCGCGGTGGTGCATCGCTGGCTGCAGCGCATCGCCGAGGATGAGCTGCGCGGCTGGGATCGCAAGCGAGTGAGTGCGATGCGCGACCAGTTCCGGCGGGAGCTGGCCGCGCGGGGCGTCCAGGAAGCGGAACTCGAAGCCGCTACCGCGCGCGTGGTGGCGGCGCTCGGTACCACGCTCGAAGATCCGCGCGGACGCTGGTTGCTCGGGCCGCAACGCGAGCCGCACAACGAATACCGGGTGAGCGCGTTCATGGACGGCGAGCGGCGCACGCTGGTTATCGATCGGACTTTCTTGGATGCGGAGGGACGGCGATGGATTGCGGATTACAAGACGAGCGGCCACGAGGGGGCCAACGTGGAAGCGTTTCTCGAACGGGAGCGCGAACGCTACCGGGAGCAGCTCGAGCGGTACGCCGCGGCCCTCGCGGCGGGTCCTTCTAAGCTGGGACTATACTTTCCGCTCCTCAAAGGGTGGCGCGAGTGGGAAAGCAAGAAGCAATCTTGATTCTTGAGCGGACGGCGACTGCCTAGCCTCCGGAAATGAATCCGATCGGCCGCCTGGACTTCGGCTCCGGCGGCGCCATCAATTCCCGGATGGCGTCGAACACCACCTTAAATTGCGCGTCGTACTTCCTTTCGAGCGCGGCAAGCTTTCGCGCCAGATCGGCGTTGGAGGCGAGCAGGGCACGCAGGCGCACGAAGGCGCGCATGATTTCGATCTTGACCCGCACGGCGCGCTTGCTTCGCAGTACGGAGGAAAGCATGGCGACGTCCTGCTCGGTGAAGGCGCGAGGCGGGTACTTGAGGTGCATGCCGCGGCCGCTGCCGCGCTCCGGGCCCCTGTCTATGATCACAATTTGTGATCTTAAAGATTCCGTCTCTTCCCAGCCGAGCTGAATCACGAAGTCTTCCGGGAAACGATCGAGGTTGCGCGTCACAGCCTGATTGAGCGACCGGAAGGGTACCCCGGACTGATCGAACGCGTGGGCACGCTGAAACACGGCCGCTGCGTTCTCAAATGAGTGCCCACGCCTACACCGAGGACCAACTCCTCGAGCACGTGTACGAGTCGTACATCGGGGACGGCAAGAGCTTGTACACGGAAACCGCGTAAAGGGGCATGGCCTCGGCACTGCTGAATGACCCGTTCTCCCGCTCCAACGAACTTGAATATGCCCAAAATGGGCATTAAGATGCCCAATATGGGTATGAAAGCTAAAGGCAAGAAATCCAAAACTCCGCCTCCGCGGCGTGCGAGCCTCGCCGACGCGCTGTTTTCCACGATCCGGCAACGGGTGCTCGCTTATCTCTTCGGCCAGCCGGAGCGCAGTTTCTTCGCCACCGAATTGATCAAGCTCGCCGGCGGCGGCTCCGGCGCGGTGCAGCGCGAGTTGGCCCGGCTCGCGGAAAGCGGCCTAGTGACGGTCAAGCGTGTCGGCACGCAGAAGCACTATCAGGCCAATCCGAAGTCGCCGCTCTTTGCCGAGCTTTGCTCCATCGCGCAGAAGACCGTGGGCCTGGCCGAGCCGCTGCGCGAGGCGCTCGCGCCGCTGGCGAAGCGCATCACGGCGGCCTTCGTGTACGGCTCGGTGGCCAAACGCAGCGACACCGCGGCGAGCGACATCGATCTGTTGGTGGTGAGCGACAGTCTCACCTACGCCGATCTCTACGCCGCGATGGAGCAGGTGACCGCGCGCCTGGGCCGGGAGGTGAATCCCGCGGTGTATTCGCGAAAAGAACTTGCCAAGCGCGTGAAGCAGAACAAGGCCTTCGTCACGCGGGTGATGGCGCAACCCAAGATCTGGCTGATCGGTGCGGAAAGTGACCTCGCCGCTTGAAAACCTGTGCGGTCCTGGCAAGTCGCTGCGCGCGGAGCCGCCAAATGCGGAAGAGTTTGCCGGACTGAAACGCTCGGGGCGCAAGCGGCTCGCGGACGCCCAGGTCGATTCCGTTTCTCTGGAGGGCCGCTTCGACTTGGCGTGCAACGCCGCTCATGCCCTGTGCCTCGCAGCGCTGCGCCGGCTCGGGTATCGAGCAGGGAACCGATATATCGTCTTCCAGGTATTGCCGCACACGCTCGGGCTCGGGCCGGAAGTCTGGCGAGTGCTCGCCAAGTGCCACGAGGTCCGGAATCTCGGCGAATACGAGGGCGACCTGAACATCGATGAGCGCTTGGTCGCCGGCCTGATCGAGGCGTGCAAGGCGGTGGCCGCCGCGCTTGACAAGCTAGCACCGCCCGGCTGACGACCGTTCGTAGCCCGCGTCTTCTGAACTTCGCGTCGAACCGTCTAACGGGGCCGACGGTGGCCGGGACGATCTCGAGCACCACGCCGCTCTTCGCGGTGCTCGGCGCGATCCTTTTTCTCGGCGAGCCGCTCAACCCCGCAGTTGCGGCCGGAACTGCGGCGATCGTGCTCGGGGTTATCGCGCTCACGGCGCGCGACTCCGGATCGCCGCGCAGCTGGGCGGCGTGGGTGATCCTGCTGCCGCTCGCAGGCGCCGCGATCCGCGGAGGGGCGCAGGCGGCGGTGAAGGGAGGCCTTGTGCTCTGGCCCGATCCCTTCATCGCTGCGCTGGTCGGCTACTGCGTGTCGTCCGTCACCGTCTTCGCGGCGAACCGCGCTTTCGTGCCGCGTACGAACACAGCGATCGACCGGCGCGGCATCTTCTGGTTCATTGCCGTCGGAATCTGCAACGGCCTCGGGGTGCTGGCGATGTACGCGGCGCTCAACCGCGGCCAAGTGAGCGTGGTCTCCCCGCTCGTTGCGACCTACCCGCTTTTCACGCTCCTGCTCTCCGCGCTCTTCCTTCGCGAGGAAAAGTTCGGCGTGCGCGTGCTGCTCGGAGTCGCGCTGACCGTCGCCGGCGTCGTCGTGCTCGCGCGCGCCTGAACGCCCGCTATTCGAGGTACTTCGCCGCCGGTACGTCGCGCGAGTACTGCGGTCCGGCGATGAACTCCTTCGGGTCGTAGGTCCAGAACTGGCTCACCCCGGGATAGGTGGCGATGGTGGTGTTGACGAGCTGGCCGTCCTTTCGCTCGACCTTGCGGATGTAGATGTTGAGGATGGGCTTGCCGTACTCCCCGAGACGGATCGGCCCCATCGGCCCGTGGTCGAGCTTCACCTCGTGCAGCGCGCGGATGAACGCGGGCTTGTCCTCGAACTTGCCCTTGACGCGCTTCATCGCCTCTTCGAGCCACAGGCCCGCGGTATAGGTGCCGGCAGTGTAGAAGCCGGGCGTCACCTTGTACTCGCGCTGGATCGACTCGACGAAGCGCTTGTTGTCTGGCGCATCGCGGTCCACCGTGTACCAGCTCGCCGAGTACACGCCGAGCGCCTCGTCGCCCATGTTCTTGAGAATGCCCTCGTCGACGAAGGTCGGGTTGCCGAACAGCGGCAGCTTCAGCCCGTATTCCTTGTAGGCGCGCAGGAAACGCAGCGGGTTGCTGCCTGCGAAGCCGGCGTAGATGCCGTCGACGTTGGTCTTGAGCTGGCCGATGAACGAGCCGTAGTCGGGCACGTTGAGCGGAGGCCAGAGCTTCTGCACGATACGCCCGCCGTCGTCCTCGAATACGCGGTGAAAGCCCGCGGCACCCTCGTGGCCGTAAGTGAAGTCGTCCGCGATCATGGCGATGCGCTTCAAGCCCAGCCTCTTCGCGGCATAGTCGCCGAGCGCGTACATCGGCTGCGCCGCGGTGCCGTAGACGTGGATCACGTAGTCGCTCATCTTCCTCTGCGCGAGGTCGTTCTGTGCCGCCGAGGTCGGCGTGATCAGAGGCACCTTCGACTGCAGCATGTAGTCGTCGATGGCGAGCGCCTCGAAGGTGGCGAGCGGCCCGATGATCACGTGGACCTTCTCGCGCTCGATGAGCTCCTGAGTCTTCGTTTTCGCGAGAGCGGGCTGCCCGGCAGTGTCGGCGAAGATGATGTCGACCTTGCGTCCGGCGAAGGCGTAGTTACGCTCCTTCAGCAGCAGGCTGATGCCTTCCTCCATCTGCCGGCCGCCCGCGGCGAGCGGACCGGTGCGCACGGTGAGGAAGCCCACCCGCAGGTTGTCGCTCTGCGCGAAGGCTTCGTTCGACGGCAGGGAGGCCGCGCAGGCGAGGGTCGCAAACGACAATAGCAACCGGCTTGAATACCTCATGGCTCCTCCGATGGATGTTGATGCGGCGTTATTCTGATCGCCGTTATCCTACCAGCATCGGCCTCGCCGGAGGTTCCTCATGCGGCGTTACAATGGCCGTTGCGCTCCAGAACAGAAAGTCATGCGTCCCGATCTGCTGACACTCGCCTCGAACTTGGCGGCGCGCGAGGAGCGCTTCGCGCTGGTCACGGTCGTGCGGCGCGAACCGCCCAGTTCCGCGCGCGTCGGCGATGTCGCCGTGGTGACCGAGGGCGGCGACTACTACGGCTGGGTGGGCGGCGGTTGCACGCGCTCGACCGTGCTGCGCGAAGCGCGGCGCGCGATCGCCGACGGCGAGCCGCGGCTGCTCAGTCTCTCTCCCGAGCCGGACGGGAAGCAACGTCCCGGGATGGTTGCGCTTCCCATGACTTGCGACAGCGGAGGTACCGTGGAAATCTACGTCGAGCCGGTGCTGCCGGTTGCGCGGCTGCTGCTTTTCGGAAGCTCGCCCGCGGTGCGGGTGCTCGCGCGGATCGGCCATGCGATGGGATACCGCGTCGAGGTCGTCGATCCCGACGCCGACAATGCGTCCTTTCCGGAAGCCGAGCGCGTTTCGCAGACGATC
>WNGH01006664.1_pt1 | contig 10985 bp, 8 predicted proteins | sample 5400631 | NCBI WGS metagenome assembly WNGH01 (sample SAMN13153373, study PRJNA577476) | soil metagenome | isolation source: 115 cm soil or saprolite under Garry oak tree replicate 1 | place: USA:California | collected 2016-06-15 | reverse complement strand
GGCTTCGCGTCAACGAGGCCGCCCTGGTGCCTCGACCGGAGACCGAAACCGTCGTCGAGGCGGCGCTGGCGGCGCTTGATAAACGCGGTCCGCGGTCGCGCTCCTGGCGCATCGCCGATCTCGGTACCGGCTGCGGTGCGATCCTACTGGCGCTTCTGAGTGAATTACCCAACGCCTTCGGCATCGGCACCGATATCAGTGCAGCCGCGCTCGCGATCGCCCGCGACAATGCCAAGCGCGCGGGCGTGGCCCGCGCGACTTTTCTCGTCTGCGACATGGCGTCCGCGCTGGCAGGACCCTTCGATCTTATTGTCTCGAATCCGCCCTATGTCGCCACCGGCGATATCGATCAGCTGCCGCCGGAGGTGCGCCTGTTCGATCCGCGGGCCGCACTTGATGGCGGCTCCGATGGGCTTCATTGGTATCGGCTGCTTGCCGCGACCGGGACGCGGTTACTGACGCAGAATGGAATCATGGTTGTTGAACTTGGCAAGGATCAAGCGGAACGCGTCGCCGCAATATTTGCCGCGGCCAGTCTTGCACCGGGCGGCTTGCACCCCGATCTTAATGGTGTCCTGCGCGCTTTGGTGGCCGAACGTCGTGTGCACGACCTATGACGCACAACATTACAGCCTGGGCAATACAGCGGCGGCGATAAAAAAACGCTTGGAATATCGGCCGGAACCGACTAGCTTGCGCCTCACGGAATCGCCCTTGGATGAGGGTGCCGCGTTGCCTTGAACGCCCGGAGCATAATAGTCGGCTCCATAATGGTCGGCTCCAAGAGGTCGGCAGCGCAGGTCAGGCATAAAAAAGCGAAGCTGAATAGCGAAAGCCGGATTGGACGGCATACAGGATCGCCAAATTCAGATCGTGCTCAGATCGTGACGTTTCATGGGTTCGGCGCGTAAGCAATCGTGGCGCGCCACGAAGAGTTTTGAACGCCGCGGCCAAAACTGCCGGTGAAGGTGCGCTTTGCCAACTCGTGACGACGAGAGCAGGAATCGAGACTGAGCATCGAAACTGAGCATCGAGACTGAGCATCGAGACTGAGCATCGAGACTGAGCATTGAGACGAGAAATTTGGTGCGGCGCTCAGCCGATGTGATGGACTTCCGGTGAATGGAAAAGAAGCGGCGGCAACCGTGCCGTTGCAGGTAAAAGGGGTTGGCGGAACAGCAAACCATGAGAAACGGTCAAAACAAACGTATGCGCGGTCGTAACCGCAAAGGTGGGCACCATCATCATCATCAAAATCCATTATCCCGAACGTACGAGTCCAATGGACCGGACGTAAAAATTCGCGGAACGGCATCCCACATTGGGGAAAAATATCTCCAACTGGCGCGCGACGCGCAAAGCTCGGGCGATCCGATTGCAGCGGAAAACTATTACCAGCACGCTGAGCATTATTTTCGGCTGATCGCCACGGCCCAGGAGCAGCTTCGGCAGAGTCAGCCGTACTACCAACAGCAGCAGCAGCCTGGCGAGCTCCGCGGCGCCGATGAGGGTTATGACGAGGCTGACAACGAGCAACCGCATGTCGATGGCGAGCCATTCGCCCCGCGCGAGCCGCAGCAGTATTATCCGCGCGAGCAACACCCCCACAATCAGCAGCAGAACTATCACCCGCAGCAGCAGCCGCACTCGCAGCAGTTTCAGCCGCGTCCCCAGTATTCGGCTTCGGAAAACGATGGCGGCGTCGATCGGCTGCCATCATTCATTACCGGCGGTCAGCCGCAGCAGCCGCCGCAGCATGACCAGGGTAACCAAGGCAGCCAGGGCGGTAATGCCCCGAACGGGCAAAATGGGCCGAACGGCTATGACGGGCCGGCAGATCGCTTTCCGCTGCACCGGCGGCGGCGGCGCCATCGTGGCGGCGGACCGCGCGATCATCAAACCATGGATCATTCGGTCCAGGGCGATGATGATGGACCACCGTCTGGCTCGCCTTCCGGCGACGAGTAACCAGATCGAAGGAGAAAAACGGCCGGGCATCAGCCCGGCCTTTTTTGACCGCTACAATCCACGCGGCGCCTTGGCCAAGCGCGCTAAAAGCCAAATCGGCAGGACTATTACGGCGCCGAGCAGAAAATAGCGCCACAGCCAGCGCACTGCATCGAAACCCATGTTCCAGATGTGTTCGATTAGGCGCTCCACGGACTCGATGACATTCCAGGGATCGAGCCCGATTGCCGCCAGTATGACGCCGACTAGGATCGAAAGCAGGATCAGCCGGCCGATCACCGCCAAGGGCGGGCCGCCAAAGAAACGGTAAATGAAGGGCTGGGATGTCCGCGAATCCAGCGATTGAGTCATCGAACCCTCCCGAGGATCAATTAAGCCTTCGCTGAGCCTGCCGCAAGCCGCGCCTGGCGAGCCGTGCGCCGGCATTGGCCATGCATTGCCTCACCTTCACCACTGGCGCTAAGTTGCGTCCCGCTCTTTATCTATAGCGCGTTCCGAGGACTTTCATGGCCAAGATTGAAGACCGCGCGCTCGCCCCGAATGCGAGCCTCAATGACGATATCGGCGAGGAGACGCGGCTTCGCTTGTACCGCATGCAAGTGGAAATTCGCGAGGCTGAGCAGCGGGCGTACGATCTGTTTCTGCAGAATCTGGTCAAGGGTACGAGCCACCTTTCGCTCGGCCAAGAAGCAGTCGCCGCCGGCTGCGCGGCGGCCATGAAACCCGGCGACCTTTCGTTCTGCACCTACCGTGGTCATGCGCATACGCTGGCGCGCGGCGTTCCGATCGAGAAAGTGCTGGGAGAACTGATGCAGCGCGACAACGGCCTCATGCGCGGCAAAGGCGGCTCCATGCATCTCACCTCCGTTGACCACGGCGTGATGGGCTCCTACGCGATCGTTGGCGCGCATTTGCCGATCGCCTGCGGCGCGGCTTGGCGCGCCCAATATAAAGGACAGAAGGACGTATCGGTTTGCTTCTTCGGCGACGGCACGACGAACATCGGCGCTTTTCATGAAGCACTTAACTTCGCGGCGGTGTGGAAACTGCCGGTGATCTTCGTCTGCGAAAACAACCTGTACATGGAATACACGCCGATCGGCGATGTCACTGCCGTGCCGCATCCTGCGGCCGATCGGGCCGCCGCCTACGGCCTGCCGCGCATCGTGATCGACGGCAATGACGCCGACATTGTCTATCGCACCGCAGCGGCGGCTTATGAGAAGGCGCGCGCCGGAGGCGGCCCGTCGCTGATTGAGTGCCTCACCTACCGGTACAGCGGACATTCTCGCGCCGATCCGGCCAAGTACCGACCCGAAGGCGAGCTGGAAAAATGGAAAGAGCGCGATCCTATAAAAATCTATCGTGAGCGGTTAAAGCAATTCGGCGTCAGCGAGGACATCATCGACGCTATCGAAACCTATGCGCGGCGCCGCGTCGATGAGGCGACCGAAAAATGCAAGGCGGCTCCGCCGCCGGCGGTCGAAATTCTCACGACCGATGTCTACGCCAATGGAGGCTTCGCATGGCGGAATTGACCTACCGCGAAGCCGTGGCCCGCGGCATCGCCCAGGAGATGGCGCGCGATCCCGACGTAGTGTTTCTCGGCGAGGATATCGGCAAGGCCGGCGGCGTGTTCAAGGCGACCGTCGGCCTATACGAACAATTCGGACCATTGCGCGTGCGCGACACGCCAATTTCCGAGCAGGCTATCCTCGGCGCCGCCATGGGCGCGGCGATGACCGGATTGAAGCCGATTGCGGAAATTATGTTTTCGGATTTCTTCGCGGTCTGCTTCGATTACATCGCCAACGAATTCGCCAAGAGCCGCTACATGTCCAACGGCCAGGTCAAATGCCCGCTGGTGGTGCGCACCGGCAACGGCGCCGGCTCGCGATTCGGCGCGCAGCATTCGCAAAGCGTAGAGAACTGGTGCATGATGATTCCCGGACTGAAAGTGGTGGCGCCTTCCACGCCGCGCGATGTGATCGGCTTAATGGCCGCGGCGGTGCGCGACCCCGATCCGGTGATTTTTCTCGAGCACAAATCGCTTTATCCGGTCAAAGGCGACGTGCCGGACGGCGAGATCGTCGATCGCCTGGGCACCGCCAGTATCGTGCGGCCGGGCAAGGACGCCACCATCGTCGCATTGGCGCTGATGGTGCCGCGGGCGCTTGCGGCAGCCGACAAGCTTAAATCCGAGCACGGCATCGACTGCGAAGTCATCGACGTGCGCTCGCTGGTCCCGCTCGATACCCGGACTATCCTCGGCTCGGTGGCGCGCACGCATCGGCTGTTCACCGTCGAGGAGAATCCACGGTTGTGCGGCTGGGGCGCGGAAATCGTTTCGATCGTCGCCGACGAGGCGTTCTACGAACTCGACGGGCCGCCGGTGCGGATCACTACGCCGCATATTCCGCTGCCTGCCGCCGACATTCTGGAGGACCTTGCGCTGCCGACGGTCGGGCGGATCGTTGAGCGCGTAAAAAGCGCGATGGAGAGCTGAAAGTACCTCTCTCGGAATGCGGCGCAACGCGTAGCGCTGCACCGCTGACCCGGGACCTTTAGAAACTTAAACCATCCCGGTCTGCAGCGCGCCGTCTTGCGCTGTGCGGCGTCCGGGAAATGTGCGGAAGGGCAAAGCCATGGCCATGTACGACAATCTTCTCGCCAACGTCCCGACCGATCTGTGGATCGGCGGCAAGTGGCGCAAATCTTCGGATGGCGGGCGCTTCGACGTCATCGACCCGGCAACGGAGAACAAGGTCGCTTCGGTTGCTAGCGCGACGGTCGAAGACGCCATGGCCGCGCTTGATGCGGCAAGCGGCGCGTTTGCCGCCTGGGCCGGCAAGAAGCCGCGCGAACGCGCCGAAGTGTTGCGCAAGTCTTATGAACTGATCATGCGCGACGCCGAGCGGCTGGCGAAACTCATCACCATCGAGAACGGCAAAGCGCTGTCCGATTCGCGCGGCGAAGTCGCCTATGCCGCCGAATTCTTCCGCTGGTATGCCGAGGAAGCGGTGCGCAATGTCGGCCAGAATTCGGTCGCACCGTCGTCCGGCGCGCGCATTTTCGTCCATCACAAGCCGGCGGGCGTAGCCGTGCTGGTCACGCCGTGGAATTTTCCGGCGGCGATGGCCACCCGCAAGATCGGCCCGGCGCTGGCCGCCGGCTGCACCGTAGTGCTCAAGCCGGCCTCCGACACGCCGTTGACCATGCTGGCGCTGATGCCGATCCTCGAAGAAGCCGGCGTGCCCGCCGGCGTCGTCAACGTCATTCCCTCGCGCTCATCCGGTAGAGTGGTTAGCGCCATGCTGCACGATCCGCGCGTCCGGGTGGTGTCGTTTACCGGCTCGACTGAGGTCGGCCGCAAGCTGCTGCACGAAGCTGCCGACTGCGTCGTCAAGCCGGCGATGGAGCTCGGCGGCAATGCGCCCTTTATCGTCTTCGACGACGCCGACATCGAAGCGGCCATCGACGGCGCCATGATCGCCAAGATGCGTAATATGGGCGAAGCCTGCACCGCCGCCAATCGTTTCTACGTGCATGAAAAAGTGCATGACGAGTTTGCCCGGAAGCTGACCGCGAAGATGGGCGGCCTGAAAATGGGCAATGGGCTCGACGACGGGACCGCGCTTGGACCGCTGGTCAATAAAGACGGCCTCGACAAGGTGATCGAGTTGGTCGACGACGCGGTGAAAAAGGGCGCCAAAGTGCTCATCGGCGGTAAGGCGCCGGGCGGGTCCGGTTATTTCTACCCGGCAACGGTACTGGCGAATGTCTCCGACGATGCGAAAATGCTCAACGAGGAGATCTTTGGGCCGGTCGCTTCGATCCAGTCCTTCAAATCGGAGGACGAAGTGATCACGCGCGCCAACAACACCGAATACGGTCTCGTCGCTTATCTCTACACCAAGGACTTAAGCCGCGGCTTGCGCGTGTCGGAAAAACTCGACTTCGGCATGGTCGGGCTCAATCGTGGGCTCGTCTCCGATCCCGCGGCGCCGTTCGGCGGTGTCAAGCAATCCGGCCTCGGCCGCGAAGGGGCGCATGAAGGGCTCATGGAGTTCACGGAGACGCAATACATTTCGGTGACGTGGTGAGGCGAGCGAACGCACGATGACCGAAGCTAAGGCGGCCAACAAGCTGCTCGGGGCGTGGCGTTACATCGGCACGCGGATCAATGGCAGCAGTTGGGATCGCGGCGCCAATCCAAAGGGCATGATCTATTACGGGCCGCACGGCGAGATGGCGGTGCAGATCGCGCCGGACGTCAAGCGCCCGCGCGCCGGCGCGGTCATGACGCCGCAAGAGGCATTTACCGCAGTAAAAGATTACATTGCATATTTCGGCACCTACTCGGTGGACGAACAGTCCGGCACCGTCACCCATCATCGTCAGGACAGTCTGCAGCCCGGCGACACCGGCGACCTGGTGCGGCGCTATGAATTCATCGACGACCGGCTGGTATTGCGCGCACCAAATTCGACGCTCAAAGTCACTTGGGAACGGATCAAGTGATGGAAGTCTTGATGCCGCAACTCGGCGAAACCGTCGCCGAGGGCAAGATCATCAAATGGTTCAAGTCCGCTGGCGAACAAGTGCAGCCCGGCGACAATCTGTTCGAGATCGAAACCGATAAAGTCTCGATGGAAGTGCCGTCGACCACGGCGGGCGTGCTCGCCGAAATCCGCGTGCCGGCGGGCGAGGTGGCGCTGGTCGGCGCCGTTGTTGGCGTGATCGCCGACCGCGCTGGCGGAACCGCAACTCCGCCAAAGGCGGCAGCGAGTCGATCTGCTGATTTGCCAAATTCTCTACCGAAATCCCTGCCGATCTCGCACAGCGCAGCGTCGGCCGCCATTGGTGAGCCCGAGCCATCGCGGGTTGCGCTCGATCCGTTTCTCGAAGTGCGCACGCCGGAGCGCAATTACGGGCCGGCGCGATTGCCGGGCGGCGCGACGGTCACGCCGCTGGCGCGTCGCTTGGCCGGCGAAGCTGGCATCGATCTATCGCAGCTTCGCGGCTCGGGGCCGCGCGGCCGGATCGTGGCGCGCGATATTGCCGGCGCACCGCACGCGCGGCATGAACCGCCGGCCGGAGGTGCCGGCGCAACTGAGATCAAGGCGCTTTACGAAGCGGGAAGCTATCAGGAGGTGCCGCTTGATGGCATGCGCCGCACGATCGCGGCGCGATTGACGCAGGCCGCGCAAACAATTCCGCACTTCTATCTCACCGCGGATGTTGATGTCGGCCGTCTCATCGCCTTGCGCGAGGACGCGAACAACGCCGCGCCCAAGGACCGCGACGGCAATCCGGCGTTCAAGCTTTCGGTCAATGATTTTATCATCCGCGCGCTCGCGCTCGCTTTGCAGGCTGTGCCGGCCGCCAACGCGGTATGGGCCGGCGATCGGATCCTGCGCTTTTCGCATTCCGATATCGGCGTGGCGGTTGCCCTCGAGGGTGGTCTCATAACACCGGTTATCCGCCACGCCGAAACCAAGCCGCTCAGCGCGATCTCGGCTGAGATGAAGGACCTCACGGCGCGCGCCCGCGCCAAGAAGCTGAAGCCTGCCGAATATCAGGGCGGTGCGGCGGCGATTTCCAATCTCGGCATGTATGGGGTGCGGGAATTCTCGGCGATCATCAATCCGCCGCAAGCGACGATCCTTGCCGTGGGAGCGGCGCGACGGCAGGCAGTCGAGACAAACGATGGCGGCATCGCCTTCGCAAGCATGCTGAGCCTGACGCTGTCATGCGATCATCGCGTGGTGGATGGCGCGTTAGGGGCAGAGCTTTTGGCCGCGATCAAGCGATTGATCGAGGCACCGGTCACGATGCTGGTGTGAGGATTATAATGAACGCTCATAATCGCGAAATCATTCTTATCGGCCCGTTGAAGCCACTTATCGTCAAAGGACTCGACGCGGTCGGCACCGTGCACAAAACGGCGGAAGCGAGAGATGCCGATGCTTTCTATGCCGCGCATGCCAATGTGCGGGCGATCGCCTGCAGCGCCACGACCGAACTGCTCGGCGAGCCGTTCATGAAACGCTTTCCGCAATTGCAAATCATTTCGAGCTTCGGCGTCGGCTACGACCATATCGATGCCAAAACGGCGGCGGCGCGCGGCGTCATCGTGACCAACACGCCCGAAGTATTGACCGAGGAAGTGGCCGACACGGCGATTGCATTGTTGTTGTGCACGGTGCGGGAATTTCCGCAGGCCGAACGCTACTTGCGCGCGGGAAAATGGCTGCACAAGCCGTATCCGCTGACCAAGGCGACGCTGCGCAACCGCACGGTTGGCATCGTCGGCATGGGCGCCATTGGAAAAGCGATTGCGCGGCGGCTCGACGCGTTCGGCGTTCCCGTCGTCTATCACGCCCGCCGCCAGCGGCACGAGGCCGGTCACCGCTATTATCCCAAGCTTCTCGACATGGCGCGCGACGTCGACACGCTTATGGTGATCGTGCCGGGCGGCGCCGCGACCGCAAACATGATCAATGCCGAAGTGCTGGACGCACTCGGACCAAACGGCATCCTCATCAATATGGCCCGCGGCTCGGTCGTCGATGAGCCGGCTTTGATCAAGGCGCTGGCGGAAAAGCGCATCATGGCGGCGGGCCTGGATGTCTTCGCCAAGGAGCCGGAGGTGCCGCAGGAGCTGATCGCGATGGAGAACGTCGTGCTGTTTCCGCATCTCGGATCGGCCTCGGTTTACACCCGCGACCGGATGGATCAGCTCGTCGTCGACAACATTGCCGCCTGGGCCGCAGGCAAGCCGCCGCTGACCCCGGTGCTGGAAACGCCATTCACATCTTGGAAGAATTGAGTCTTGCAGCTTGGCAGGACGCTCGGCAGAAAATTGTGCCGGCGCATGACGCCGTGTCACACCCGTGCTAGCGTGACGTATATGAACGCCGATAAATTCGCGATCGTTGCGGCTTTTGCGGCGAGCCTGTTCGGTGGCGCGGCTTTTGCGCAAGATATGGCGCAAGCCGTGGCGCAAAGTGCTGCGCAAAACACGCAACCGAAAACCGAACAGAACCAAACCCTGGAAGGTTCAGCAGGGGAAAATCCGCAAGGCCAGAATGCGCCGTCGCGCTCCAGTGAGGAAGACGCCGTGAACGCGATGATCGGCGTTTGGGAATTCTCCAACGCCGACCACAACAAGGTCTGCCGCTTTACCTTCCGCACAGAGGCGGCTCCCGGCGGCCGGCGGGTCGACGTCGACAAGAACTGCGCTGGCCTATTTCCGTCGACCAAGGATATTTTGGGCTGGGCGCTCGATAATTACGGCGATTTGCGTCTGCTCGACAAACAAGGCGAAGCGGTCATCGAGCTTACCGAAGCCGAAAGCGGGATGTACGACGGCTTCACGCCCGGCGAAGGCCGCTACATTCTGCAGAGCGCCGCCGCGGCCCCGATGCGCTCGGCCGAAGACATGGTCGGCGATTGGGTCATTGCGCGTGGCTCCGGAAAGCCGATCTGCACGCTAACGCTGGCGAACAGTCCGGCCGGCGTTGACGCCTTGGCGCTGCGCTTGAAGGCGGGCTGCGACCCGTTGGTCACGCGATTTAATCCAAACGCGTGGCGCATGGACCAAGGCGAACTGGTGCTGCTGTCGGCGCGCGGGCAATCCTGGCAATTTGAGGAGAGCGAGCCCAATACGTGGCAGCGGGTGCCGGAATCGGCTGACCCGATTTTGCTGGTGCGGCAGTAACGGACGGCTCTTTCGCTCAAATGAAAAAACGATATCAGGTCGTCATTATCGGCGGCGGGCCTGTTGGCGTGGCGCTCGCGGTCGAGCTCGGTCAACGCGGGATTGCCTGCGCGCTCATTGAGCGGCGGCGCGAGCCGCAGCGTATCCCCAAGGGGCAAAATCTCACGCAACGCTCGGTGGAGCACTTTTACTTTTGGGGCGTTGCGGATGCGTTGCGGGCCGCGCGAATTCTGCCGCCGTCATATCCAATGAGCGGGATTGTCGCCTACCGCGATCTCAACAACGAATATTGGTCCGCACCGCCGCTGCGCGAAATCGTCAATCCGTATTATTTCCAGGAGAATGAGCGGCTGCCGCAATACCAGGCGGAATACGTTTTGCGCATGCGGCTGACCCAGTTCGAGAATGTGGAGGCCCGGTTCGGCTGGACTGCCGAATCCATCAGCCAGGATGCGGCCGGCGTCGAAGTCACGATTGCGGAAGACGGCGGCCCTGGACGGGAGCTGTTGCAAGCCGATTACGCGGTTGGCTGCGATGGTGCGCATTCCATCGTCCGTGAACAAGCCGGCATAGCGCGCGGCGGCGCCGACTTTGAGCAATTGATGGTGCTGGCGCTGTTCGGCTCGCCTGAGCTGCACAACAAGCTCAAGCGCTTTCCGCCACGCTCGACCTATCGCGTCATTCATCCCGATCTCAACGGCTATTGGCAATTCTTCGGCCGAGTCGATGTCGGCGAAAGCTGGTTCTTCCATTCGCCGGTGCCGGCCAACACGACACGCGATAATTACGATTTTCATGCTTTGCTGGAGAAAGCCGCCGGTTTTCCGTTCGCCTGTCATTTCGACTATGTCGGTTTCTGGGATTTGCGCATCGCGATCGCCGAGACGTATCAGGCCGGTCGCATCTTCATCGCCGGCGACGCCGCGCATTCGCATCCGCCTTACGGCGCCTATGGCCTCAACAACGGCCTCGACGATGTCGTCAATCTCGGTTGGAAGCTTGCGGCGACGCTCAACGGCAGGGGCAGCGAGGCGCTGCTCGCAAGCTATGGCGAAGAGCGGCGGCCTATTTTCAAGGAGACTGCGGAAGACTTCATCGAGGCCGGCATCCGTCGCGACCGCGAATTCCTGCACCGCTACAGCCCGGAGCGCGATCCGGTAGAATTTGCGCGAGCATGGCAGGAACATACCAATGCCAGTGCGCCGAATGTTTTGACTTACGAGCCGCATTACGAAGGATCGCCGATCGTGTGTGGCCCGCCGGGCGCTGTGAGCGGCGCCCGTGGCTCGCACAC
>WNGH01016180.1_pt1 | contig 10986 bp, 7 predicted proteins | sample 5400631 | NCBI WGS metagenome assembly WNGH01 (sample SAMN13153373, study PRJNA577476) | soil metagenome | isolation source: 115 cm soil or saprolite under Garry oak tree replicate 1 | place: USA:California | collected 2016-06-15 | reverse complement strand
ATCCCAACCTTCTCGCAGCATGAGTACACTCACAATAGCATTGGTCGGGCAATCTAGACTATCGACTTCACGGGCGAGTTTGCGAGCTACATCCAGGTCTTTCTTGGAGATTTGACCTGTTTTATCGGTGTGAATCACCAGTGCTCTGTCCTTGCCACCAAATTCAGAAGGGTATGTTTTGCGCAACCAGTCTCCTACGTCTTCTGCTTCTTCGGTAGTGTTCAACATGATAAAGAGCACCGGCTTTTTCTCCATCTTTGCAAGCTGCTCTCGATACTCTCGCCAGCGTTCTACGCCCGCCGTTAAATAGACGCGATAGCGCACACTGGCTACATCGCTTCTCGCCTCTTCAAAGTCGGCAACACCTTTGACCGGCCTTTTGACAACACTGTCCAGAATTGCTTGCTTGATCGGGTAATCAGAGATGACCCAGGGGAATAAGGCGCCCCTTGTGAAACGAGGTGTGGCGGAAAAGTCTAATTGGGCTGCCAATGGTAAACTTGTGTGAAGTCGGCGGATCACCTTATTCCATTCGTTCTCTTCATCATGCGTGTGATGGGCCTCATCATTCAGTACTAAAATTTGGCCCGCTCGTTTGGCAAGCATTTCGATAAAACCGGCGAGATCGCTATTCAAGTCGTCTTTGGGTCTAAGGCCAAGAACTTCGGTCATGATTTCAGGCTCGTCGTCGTCTTTCTGGCGCTCTGTTCTGTCGTAAAGCTGCTGGATATTGGTGAGAAATAACATCCCATCGGCCGGGGCGCGTTCGGCATCCCCGCGCATAATGCAATCAAATTCCCAGGAAATTTTGAGTTCACGGGGGATGAGTGGGTCAAGCCTGAAAATACGTCCACCCTCAAAATCGCTTTTCAGTCGCTCATAGACAATGACATTGGGAGCGATGATCAAGAAGGTTTTAGCGTAGTCGTCTTCATTTTCGCGTACGGCATTGAAGTATTGCCAGACAATAGCGAGTGACATCACCTTGGTTTTCCCGCTGCCTGTGGCCATTTTTGTGCAATAGCGAGCAAACTCATCGTAGGCGGGCAAACGTACCTGGCTATTGGCAGGGGCATATTTTTCCAGGAGGTCTTTGCGCGTACGTATCTTCGCCACCTCGTAGACATAGATGAGCGTTTCTATCGCCTCGCGTTGGGCATCCAGGTACTTAAAGAGTTGCCCGTTAGATAATTTATGATCGGTAAAGAACCAGTGATTAAGTAAAGTGCGGGTAGTGGGCGTGATGCCCTGATATCCATTGTCTTTCCACTCCGTGACCAGCTTTCGCAAGGCTGGAACACAGGGCGCTGTCCTGAGATAGAGGGTCAGGTCAAAAAGGCCAGGCTGAACTTCGTTTTCTTTTATTTTACGAATGCGTGCCATACCTGTTTCTTTCTAGCTAGCTCTTGCTGAAAGCTGTACTATTGGTGTTAGATCACTTCTACCGTCACGGCTTTTGTGGTGTCGTTGCCAAGAATGTCTATGACTTTCATGACAATGGTATAGCTGCCAGGCTCATCATATTCATGAAAAGCTTTGAGGAGTATTTTCGGTTCTTTCTTTGTCCTGTAGGTCTGCCATTGATTATGGAATGTATCATCTCGATAATCCCAATCGACCGCCCAGTAGTCGATCCACTGGCTCCACTGCGTGATCGCCTTCCTGACATCCTCGGGAACGTCATCGGGTGGCATAAAGAAGTTCTGTAACTCAACCGATACACATTTCTTTGTTGGCTTCACATCTACTGCTAAGGCTGCTAGCTCATAAAAGGCGATATCTCCTTGCTCGACTGCTTTCTTTTCCAGCACCTCACGCGGTATTTTTTTGAAAGCGAGCCGGATATTTGCATCCGCGGCCATTTGTTTCGCAGTTTCATTAAGGTCAAAGGCAAAATCCCAGCCAAGAATATCAATACCGTTGCTATGCTCGCCAACATCTTTTCCTCTCACCCGCCAGAACTCATTGACGATGGATTTTACCTCCCCAAGAGCAATTGGGGCATCTACAGACCCCACGTGAACGAGTCTTCCTCCTTTGATACCATGAATCCAGGTATAGCCTTCTATAGGAGTAGCATGGTAGAGTTGGAGGATGAAATTGCGGTAGCGTAATTGTACATTCGCTCTCTGTGTTGGATCAGAGAACTCGGCAGTTTGCCATGCTTGCCGCTCATATTTGCCAAGGTTCTGAACCACAAAAGGTTTTACATTATCGATAGAGAGGAGACGTTTACGAGTAGTATGAATAGCAAAGCGCCCTAGATCACAGGTTATCCAACGTCGTCCAAGTTTCTCTGCTACGGCGGCAGTTGTACCACTACCGCAGAAGCAGTCCAGTATGAGATCGCCTTCATTTGAAGATGCTTTGATAATTCGTTCAAGGAGCGCTTCGGGTTTCTGGGTCGCATAGCCAGCACGTTCTCGACCACACCAACATATTCTTTTTATCAAAGTCAATTAGTTTCTCCCGTTCAACCATCCACCCGAATTTTGGCGTATAACCATTGTATTCATATATAAGGTTTGGGCGAATACCTAAAGCCGGGTTTCTCTCTATTTGATGCAAGCGATAACGCCGTCCATCCTGCTCAGAAAACCTATAAAAACTTTCTATGTAGTCCTGCGTAAAAGCAGCATACTGAGGATTCCAAACAGCATTATCAGACATACCGTAATAGAGGATCATATCAGTAATATTACCAATGCCACGCGAATCGTTATGAGCAGCCGTACGTTTCCAAATAATCTCTGACCTAAAACAATCAGCTCCAAACACTTCATCAATAATTGCTTTAGCGCTGAAGCCAACATGCCAATCCAAATGCACATAAATACTACCGTTATCGGCCAAAAGCTCACGGAGTAAGACGATCGTTTCATAAAACCATTGAAAATAACTATCTAAACCTCGTCCCCAAGTATCTCGATAAGCTTTCTGCTCAATGATATTAGGTTCCTTCGTAAAGCTTTCGTCACTTTCCGGGATAGTGGCAGTAAAAGAGAAGTCAGCGCCAGTTGCGAAGGGAGGATCGATGTAGATGAGATTCACTTTACCTACAAATTCGGAAAGTAGGCTGGGCAAAACATATTTCTTATCACCCCAGATTAAAAGATTGCGCCATTCAGTCTGTCGTCCAGCAAAAAGCATATCGAGAGTTAGCTGACGCTCCTGTGCAGTTTCGTTTACGGTTTCTACAGTTTGAAAGGGAAGCTCAATACGTCCAGGCCCGACTTTTTTCCCGTCTTTGTACTTACCATCCCATATTAGCTCGGTCAATGCAGTCGTCTCCTACTAGTCAACGTATCGAAAGCGATACCTGTTGTTCTCAGTAGTCAAAAGATCACTGAAAGGAGGGAGATCATCTTCTACTTATATTATCTTCCGTCTACCCAACGACGGCCGGTAGTGGGACCTCGTATTGTTTTCCAGGTCACATTCAGGTTGAAGCTCACGTAACCTTCTCTCACTTCTAGCGATTTGCCTGAAGAGGACGCAGTCTATGCAGGCTCAATGTATGAGGCTCGTTGTGCATTTTATAGGTTAATTACTTCATTGTCAATGGAAATGCAGTGTTTGTAGTACCTCTTGCAAACATAGAGATGAAATGAGTTGCGTATCCTTTGTAAGGTACCCATTTGTTTGTTGGCCGGATATTTTCACTGCGATGTAATGGCAAGAATGTTTTATGAGTAGTATCCAGGTAGTTGATTACCTGTTGTCCGTCATATTATCCAATGCCCCGTTAAGAATTGGAGGAGCATGAATGAAAGCAGCGTTAAAGCAATCGCGAGGTAATAGAAATTGAACTGCCGGTTCTTGCCGATAGCCGCTAGCGTGATGAATGCCGGGAACACTTCTAACATGTAGCGCGAATACGCCGCCATGGGTACGGTATTTGCGCTAGGATAAAGCTGGACAAGCATATAGATGCCAACCGCGTAGATACCATATGACCAGCGATCTCGGGGAAGTTTCCAGGGGCCTACGAAACTCAGGATGAGCAAGAGGAGTATGAACAAGCAGGCGCCAAGGTCGATTACGTTATGGATCGAGTAGAAGGTCAGAATGCTATGCTGGAGAATCCAGGTGAACGCGCCAATGATTCCTTGCCAGGGAGGGGCTAAGTAGCGGTGCCAGACCACTTGTGCGTGCGAGAAGGCTAGAGCATCATGAAATTGGAAAAAGCAATAGAGCGCGTAGATACCTAGTCCCGCTGGAATAAGCACGCCGGCCAGGACATCGAAACGGATCATCCCTGGCTTGAACTCATGCTGATGTGCATATTCATAGAAGAAAGGCAGGAGAAGAGCCAATCCTGCAGATCGCGTCAGGATAGCCAGGGCGCCAGAAAGACCGGCCAGCCACCAGTTTCCACGGCGCATAGCGTAGAAGCTGAGTATGGCGAGAAAAAGAAAGAGAGACTCATTATAGGCGCCAGCAAAGAAAAAGGCGGTGGGGAACACGGAAAGGTAGATTGTCGTGCGATAGGCGCGTTCAGCATCAAAGTCTTCCTCCACCAACCGGTACAGTAGCAGGAGCATACCCAGACCAGCCAGGTTTGAGATAAGGAGGCCAGCGACAAAAGGATCGTGAGCAAGAAATGATACGCCTCTTTCAAGCAGGGGGAAGAGTGGAAAGAAAGCGGTCTTATAGGATTCAGTATAGCCATGTGTCGCTATGCTCGTGTAATGCCCACTATCCCAGCGAAACCACGAGGTGAGCAAGGTATGAACGCGCAGGCTTGTTATTGAAAAATCACCGACGGTAAATAAGGTTGCCAGGTAGGTTAAGGTAAGGAATGCCAGGTGTACGGCGATATAAATAGGCAAAACCTGTTGTAGTGCAATTCGCCATTTCAACCAGGATGAATCAGCAGCAGGTTGTTCCTGTAGAGCCTTAACAGGAGTCGTGGTGTCGTCGATAGTTTGCACAGCAGAAGGAGGTCCTTGCATATTCTCTTGTGTGCCTGGAAGGTTTCCCTGGGAAGAATCAGCAGATTTCCCATCTTTATACTTGCCATCCCATATTAGCCCGGTCAAGGCGCTTGCCTCCTATCTAGTCAATGCATCGATAAGGTTGATTGTGTACCGTTCTAATTGCCCCAGTTTATATTATGAAGCAGGAATGATGCAAGGCATGTAGGACAATAGGCTAATATTAACTGCCCCATTCTTGCCTTTTACTCTTAAGCTCTGTATTAAGCCTATGTTGCAAAATAGATGTGGGATTCGTGGGATTGCATTTATTGCCGTTTAATATTAAACTTATCTTTTGGGGGACCTTATGACATATAGAAGAAGGATATCCCATATCAGTAGAAGAAAAGAAGGCTCTTGCACGCTCTGATTGACCATGAGGTGAGGAACAATCTCTGGCTAAAAGTATCAATCAGGGCGAGTAACTGACTAAACAGTTAGGAGGTGATATCGCTCTTTTTTGAAGGCTTGTTGTGCAAGCCTTCCCTGCTTTGCACGGCTTCCACAAGAGTTACAAACCGTTGTGGTTCGTGTTACGTCTTACATTTGTTTCAGTCAATGTCGACTAGAAGGAGTATTTGATGCATCACACAAAGCTTGCTAAGTTTGTAGCACTGGCAGTATTTTTGCTAGTCCTCGTAGCTACTGTTCCTGTCGGCCTGGTACGCGCCAGCTCACTGGTACTTGTCTCCGGCTCAAGCCCCTACGCCAGTTGTTCAAATGGCAGCCAGTCGGGCACCAACTACGTGAATGCTGAGGTCGAGCCCTACGTCTCAGTCAATCCGAAAAACAGTTCGAATATTGTAGGTGTCTGGCAGCAAGACCGCTGGTCGAGCGGCGGGGCGCACGGTCTAGTCGCTGGCTTCTCATCCGATGGCGGCATGACGTGGGGTGAAACAACGCTGCCCTTCGATGCCTGTGCGCCGGGCACGCCTAGCGCACTCCAGTACGAGCGGGCCTCCGATCCGTGGGTCTCTATCGGGCATGATGGTACCGCCTACACGGTGTCAATCTCGTTCAACGACACCAACAATAACAACGCCGTCGCCGCAGCGACCTCCACAAACGGCGGCCAGACGTGGAAGAACGTGCGCGTCATTATCGCCGACAACGAAGGAACGCTCCAGTTCTTTAATGATAAGGAATCGGTCACCGCTGATCCGACCAAGAATGGCGTTGCCTATGTGGTGTGGGATCGCCTCGAGTTGCCGAACGGCAACCCTGACGCTGACCTGCACACAGCCGCCTTCAGAGGACCGACAATGTTCTCGAAGACCACTGACGGGGGCAAGACGTGGAGCAGCCCCAGTACCATCGTCAAGGTCCCTTCCCGGCAGCAGACGATCGGCAACCAGATCGTGGTTGACCCCAAGACAGGCACGCTCTACGACTTCTTCGACCTGATCACCCCGCCCTTCAACGTCACTGCCTTTAAAGCCGCCTTTATTAAGTCGACGGATGGCGGCAACACCTGGACGCAACCGCAGATCATCGCCAGCATAGAGACCGTCTTCGTGAGCGACCCCAATACCAGGCAGGCGATCCGAACGGGCGACATCATTCCCGAGCCGACCATCGATCCTGCGACTGGCCAGCTCTACGTTGTCTGGCAGGACTCGCGCTTCAACGGCCACCGCTTCGATGAGGTTGCCTTGTCCACCTCTACCAATGGAGGCAGCACCTGGAGCGCTCCCATTCAGGTCAACACGAACACGCCCTCTAACCGACCAGGCTTCACCCCTATGGTGCAAGTCAATTCAGCCGGGACCGTCGGCGTCAGCTTCTACGACTTCCGCAACCTCACCACGCAAACCACGACGCTGCCAACCGATTACTGGTTCGTGACGTCGACCAATCATGGCGCGAGCTTCGGCAATGAGGTGCACATCGCCGGTCCCTTCGATATGCTGACTGCACCCAATGCGGGTGGCTTCTTCGTCGGGGATTACGAGGGACTGACCACGATTGGAACCACGTTCCAACCCTTCTTCGTCCAGGCGAACTCGGGGAATCGAAGCAATCGAACAGACGTCTTCACCACCTCTATCTAGCAGCGTCTTAGTGCGTTGGAGAGCAAAGCCACGTCCTAGTGTGGATGTGGCTTTGCCATTGGGCAACTGTCCTTCACCCTCTTCCTGGCAACAAGGGAAAGTGAGTGATAGGGAGCATACTGATAACCAGCGTGAAACCGCACTCCAAGCGTACATTGATAAAATGTCAGAACTTCTGCTTCATGAGAAGTTGCGCGACTCAGCAGAAGAAGACGAGGTACGGAAGATAGCACATGTACGCACATTGACGATACTTCCTAGACTAAATACTTCCAGTGAGTAGTGGCGGAATAGGAGTTACCTTCTGTGGCTCAGCACCAATTTCGGTCAGGATGAGTCCTGATAAGGGTCTTCTCCAGCCCACCCCAGGTTTTGCCACCGTCACAGAAGAAAAAAGCACGCTCTTCAGCTTCATTTCAGGGATACCGGCTATACTGTATCATACAGAGCAAGCAGGTCAAGTCATCAATGAACTGACCTGGAAGTAAGCAACTGAGTGAAAGAGAGCGAATCTATGCGTGATGCTGAACATGAACTCTCCCAGGACGAATCCGCTGTCGAGATAACCCCTTTACCCGCGGAGAATGAACTTCCAGCAGGTACAGTGCATAAGAGTGCCTTGCCGGTGGGCAGAGCGCATTGGTCTGGCGCCTGGCGCTACATTTTGACCGCTATAGTGCTGTGCCTTGGGCTGGCATTCCTGGTGGCCAATGTCGTATTGCTGCCTCATCAATCGTCGAAGCAATCCTCTCATTCCGGTTCTCCTGCTGCCGCTTCTACAGCAACTCCTGCTACTTCAAACACATCGAACGACTACAGCGTGAACACGACGATCGTGAATGGCGTGGCCTATGTAGGTGCGGCTAATGGGGCGGTGTACGCGTTGCGCAGCGATAACGGGAGCTTACTCTGGCGCCACAAGATCAACCCTGGTGCAGGGGCTGCGCCGCTGGTTGACAGCGGAACAGTCTATATCACGGCCGGCATGAGCGACGTCGGGCCAGGCTATCTCTATGCCTTGCGAGCGAGCGATGGCGTTCAGTTGTGGCGCTATAGTACTATCAATGCTGTTTCCAATCTGGTGGTGGCCAATGGTGTCGCATACGTGACCTCCAATGACGTCGTCTCGCAAAACGGGAGCCTCGTCGCACTGCGAGCCAGCGATGGCACCCAACTGTGGCATGACACCACCAGAGGCTCCTCGTACAACTCGCTGGTTGTGGACAACCAGGTCGTCTATACGAGCGCAAGTGGAGATAATGGGCCGGGAACGGTCTATGCACTACGGGCGAGCGATGGTATGCAGCTCTGGCACTATTCAACTACCACCTTCACATCTGTGCCAGCGGTGGTCAACGGCATAGCTTACCTCGTCTCAGACCAGGAACTCTCAGCGCTGCAAGCGAGCAATGGTCGGCTACTCTGGAGAGCTACCGTCCAGGGGAATAGTGGCCTCCTTCCACCGCAAGTGATCAACGGTGTGCTCTACTTCATCACGACGAAAATATCTTTTGAGGGTACTGCCACTCCTACGAGTCAGGTAAACATACTGCCACAGGTGGGGACGATGGGCAATCTGCTGCAAAGCGTTCTGCGTATGGCGCCTGTGAAGCAGACGCTACCGCTTAAAGGAGGAGTCTCATCTGTTTATGCGGTGCGGATAAGCGATGGCGCTGTTCTCTGGCACTACACAATGAGCAAGGAAAACGGGAACAACTGGGCAAACTGGCTCTCCATCGAGAACGGTACGGTCTATGCCGGAACGTATGTCGATCAGGACAAGAGCTATATCTATGCGCTGCGAAGCAGTGACGGCTCGGTACTCTGGCGCCAGGCGATGCACCGGGGAATGTCGGCCAACGCCTTCGTCGCCAGTGGAGTCATCTACATTGCTTCATTTATCAACGATGGCTCTCTCAACCAGGGATCCGGCGCTGTGTACGCCCTGCGTGCAAGCGATGGTTCGCAACTCTGGTCTCATCCAATGTACTGGGTGGTCTACAATCCGCCTATGCTGGTTGGGGCGACGATCTACATCAGTACAGCCGGGGGTGATGTGTATGCATTCCAGGCAAGCAGAGGTTCTATGCTGTGGCATTTCCATACGGATGTTAAGTAGAGCGCAGCATTCTCGTCACCCCGTTCTTGTGCAGCCTCATCCCTGCGAGCGTTGCTCTTCCAGGTCCAGTTCCCGCTCGACCAGGCGGAGTGTCTCATCATCAATGCGGCCATGGTCGCGTAACCCGATCACCGCCGCCCGTTCAGCCCTCGGGAACCCACGCCTCGGTTGCCAGTTCGTCGAGTCGCGCAAGGGCCGCACGAGTGGCCACGAGATGCGCAAGTGCGTGTTCGCGTTCCAGGGAGCTGTCGCGTTCGAGACCGAGCAACCGGATGATGGGCACCAGGCTCAACCCTTGCCCGACTAACGTGACCAGAATGACAGCGAAGGTGAAGAAGATGACAAGATCGCGCTGTGTGAAGGGCTGACCGGCGGCTAGCGAGAGTGGCAGGGCCAGCGCTGCGACAAGTGAGAGACCTCCGCGCATACCGATCCAGGCGACCATCGCCACCTGGCGCCATCCTGGAAATGGGTCGCGGTCACGCAAGCGAGGGCTGATCAGGCGTGGCAGGTATGCCGCAGGAAAGACCCAGGCGATGCGCACGGCAATAACAGCCAGGCTGATGAGCAGCGCTTCCCAGATCAACGTGAACAGAGCGTGGCCTGCAATAGATTCCAGGATGCTGCGCAGCTGCAAGCCGATCACCAGAAAGACCAGGCCGTTGAGCAGGAAGACCAGCACGTTCCAGACGGCGTTGGCTTGCAGACGCGTATTCGAGGAGAAGAAGCGCGACGATTGTCGACTCAAGTAGAGGCCTGCCGAGAGCACGGCCAGCACCCCGGACACCTGCAAGGCGTCGGCCAGCAGATAGGCGGCGTAAGGTGTGAGCAGGGTGATAGTGATTTCGATTGGTGCATCGTCCAGGTGACGGTGCAGCCAGGCAACGGGCCAGCCGATGACCAGTCCTATCAGCAGCCCGCCCAGGCTGACGATCACAAACTGCAGGCTGGCCTGCCAGAGGGAGAAACTCCCCATGACGAGCGCAGCGACTGCAAAGCGGTAGACGACGAGCCCGGTGGCATCATTGACCATGCTCTCGCCCTCGATCACGGTCACGATGCGACGGGGCAGGCCCAACTGCTGTGCGGTCGCACTGGCAGCCACGGCATCGGTGGGCGAGACCACAGCTCCCAGGACAAAGGCGACCGGCCAGGATAGGCCTGCGATGGTGTGCGCGACCACAGCAATGACAATGGTGGTCACCAGGACCAGGCCGAGAGAGAGTTGCAAGATCGGGCGCAGGTTCGCACGGAATTCGCGCCAGGAGGTGAGCCAGGCCGAGGAGTAGATCAACGGCGGCAGAAAGAGCACCAGGACGAGTTCAGGATTGAGCGTAATGGTGGGAAGACCCGGGACGAAGCCGAGGAGCAAGCCACCGAGGACGAGCAATATGGCATAGGGGATACGCAAGCGTGTGGCAAGGGTGGCCAGAATGACAATCGCCACCAGTAAGCCAAAGAGCAGCGAAATTGTAGCCGACATACCAGAGCGCCTCCTTTCCACGCTGTACGGTGCCGGATTTCTGCGTGTCGATGAGCAGCGAGCCCTTCAGGGACATAAAAAAACCGGAACCTGCCGACCAGGCTTCCCGGCGCTCCTTGTATGCTTCTACTGTTATTGTACCACGCCTTTCCTTGACTGGACAAGAGGAAGGAACCCGGTGATTCCCTATAAGTCCACGAGAGATCCTTCGCTGCGCTCAGGATGACACAACCCCGTGCTGTCATCCTGAGCGCAGCGAAGGATCTGTGGCGCGCATTCGTCCAGCAGACCTGACTCACATAGCCTTGCGGACTTACGGGGAATCACCAGGAAGGAACTGATCGTGTATGCATT
>WNGH01008823.1_pt1 | contig 10987 bp, 9 predicted proteins | sample 5400631 | NCBI WGS metagenome assembly WNGH01 (sample SAMN13153373, study PRJNA577476) | soil metagenome | isolation source: 115 cm soil or saprolite under Garry oak tree replicate 1 | place: USA:California | collected 2016-06-15 | reverse complement strand
CTCAGGCAGCCGCGCTTGCTTCGCTGACGCGCAGGCTCAACCCCACGACGCGGAAGATGCGGTCGCGTTTTTCCAAATAGCCGGGTGAATCGAGGTCGCGCGGACGCGGCAGATCGACATCGACGATTTCCTGGACGGTCGCAGGACGCCGCTGGCCTATCGGGCGGCGCAGCCTATTTAGCTTTTGTTTTCTATCGAAGCGTTGCCGGCGAAATGCAGAAGCTCGAGGATGTCGCCACGAAGCCGAAGGAAATCTTGGTGGCTACGGTCGCGCGGCCGTTCCAAGGCAATCGAAATAGTCTGTTCGATTCTTCCAGGACGCTGGGTCATGATGACAATACGATTGCTCATATAAATTGCTTCGTCGATGTCGTGAGTGACGAGGAGCATGGTCGTGCCCCGGGCCTGCCAAAGACGAAGCACTTCATCTTGCATGCGCATACGCGTAAAGGCATCGAGCGCGCCGAGGGGCTCATCGAGAAGCAGCGCTTTCGGATGATTGACAAGCGCGCGTGCCAAAGCAACGCGCTGCGCCATCCCGCCGGAAAGATGGTGTGGATAGGCGTTGGCAAAACCCTCCAGACCGACGAGCCGCATGAATTCATCTACCTCATGTCGCTTTTCGTGCAGAACATGCCGGGCGACGAGACCCGCCTCGATGTTCCCTCGAACAGTAAGCCACGGAAACAAGCTTGGGTCTTGAAAGACCAATCCGCGTTCCGCGCCAGGGCTCTTAATTGGTTCCGAGCCGATGAAAACTTCGCCGGAATCCGGTGAGTCGAGCCCGGCAAGGAGGCGCAGGAGCGTGGATTTGCCGCATCCACTCGGACCAACGAGCGAAACTAGTTCACCGGCGGCCAGCGAAAGCGACACGTTTTGAAGAGCCGCATGTCGCGCGAGTGGATCATCCGGTGCAGGGAAACTCTTGCTGACTTCGTGAAGGCGGAGCGAAGAGGCTTTACCTTCGGCGACGGCTACCACTTGATCACTCCCTTTTGCCAGACGAGTACCCGATCTCGAACTTTGAATAACATGGTCATGATAGTGGAGAAAAAAGCGGCCATTATGACGAGGGCGGCGAAAACTTTGCCGTACTCCGCCCAACCTTGTGCCCAGCTCACGTACCAGCCCAGCCCCGATTTAACGCCGACCGTTTCGGCCACGACGAGGGTCAGGAACGAAGCGCCCAGCCCCATGAAAAGGCCGATGAAAATATTCGGGATCGCGGCTGGAACGGCAACGCGAAAGATCAAGTAACCGCGCCCTGCGCCGAGGGTTCGCGCGACGTCGAGATAAGATGCCCGAGTGTTGGAAATGCCCGAGGCGGTCAACATCGTTACCGGAAACCAGACGGCGAGCGCAATCAGCGCGGCCGCGGAAACAACGGCCGAGGGCGAGATAACCATGGCAAGTGGAATCCACGCGGTCGCCGGTATCGGAGCGCGTACCCGCTGATCAAGAGAATGAGCGAGTGCCAGGTACTATCGAACAGGAGCATACGGTCGCTGATTAAGCTTTGCAGGACTTTTGCCGGGCTGGGAAAATAGGGAAGCGGAAGCAAACGCAAACCAGAAGTGATTATTTCCCAAAGGCAGAGCAGTAACGCTACTGCGGCAAGAATCGGATGCATGTTCTGCCTCCATCGGCGCAAACTGCTCCAAAGCACCTGAGCTGGCGCAGTGAGAAGGGCTATGGCGAGAACAGCGCAAAGGAATACGGTGTATGAACGGGTTTCGAGCGCCGGTTCCTTTTTGGAAACAAACAGATGAACAGCAAGATCGACTGCGACGGCCAACGAAAACGTCAACAGTGTTCGCAAGCGTGCGCCTACCGGAGCGGCCGGAAGAGTCTGGGCGCGTGATTTCACCAAAGGCGGAGTAGTGAATGCATCCTCGTTCCCATTGGAGGGTGTCATCGACTAATAGAAACTTGCGGCTTGAGTTCTTCTACTGCGTTCGTTCGGTTGCGATCATCGTTTTCGAAAGACATGGCGCGTCAGGATCGGCCAGATTCGGTGCCTCCTGATCTGGCTGATCGAACATTTGTCTTCGGCAGCATGAATCTTCGGTGTCTTTCTGGATCAACGCCGCGATTAAGCGAATATCTTCGTCTGGCGAAACCTGTCCGCCGGCGACTGTTTCCACCTGGAGGCTCTTAATCCATTCGTCGCTAACGCCATCAAGATGCATAAATGCGCGTTTAGCCAACGCTTCGGTATCGGTCTCCGGAGCCAGCATCTTCGCGACTTTCATCTCCCTACCGGCCGTGTGGACCGACTCCTCAGCCAATCTGACGCTTGGTACGTAGCGCAAACGCGCGAGGGCGGCGGTGTTCAGTTCGGGTGTTGAGGCGAGATATTTCTTTTCAACCGCGAGAAGCGCGGCGGTCTTCGGGTTGGTTTCGACCCACTTGGCGCCTTTCAACAAGGCGCGTGTGGCTGCCGCTGCTCTATGTGGATTGGCGTCGACCCATTTGCCGTTAGCGATCACCTCGCAGCAATATTCGCTGGCGTAGGGCTCGTCTACTATCTGGTCGGCAATGTTTCTCACCTTCCCCTCCGCTATTAGCAAGCTACCGATCGGTTCGGCGTTGCAGACGGCGTCAACTTCGCCTTTGTCGATTGCCAGACCTAATTCACCGGCCGGAAAAACTTTCCAGGTAATATCTTTTCCTGCATCGATGCCGTGTGTTCCAAAGACCCGATTTGCGAATACAAAGGGCGGCGTGCCCATTCCCGGAACTCCGATGCGCTTTCCCTTCAAATCTTCAACTGTGTGGATATTCGTATTCACGCCCGCTTGTACCCGAAGACATCCCCGGTGGATTCCGGCGAGGAACCTCACGTCCAATCCTTGTTCGATCGGCTTAAGGAAGTACATCACGAGATGATGAGTGATGTCGTAGCCGCCCAGCGCGAGCGTGTCTTTGTAATTCGCCCAATTGCACTTCACCAACTCCGGCTCGAGGCCTTCCTCCTTGAAGAAACCCTTCTCGTACGCAGCGTAGATCGGCGCTTCGCAAGTGAGCCCAATGTAGCCGATACGAACTTTATTTGAGTTACTGGCCGTGCCGGAATTCTTCTTGCATCCAAGCATTAGCAGCGCCCCCAACGCCGCGATCGTAACGAGTTTGGTGGATTTCATCTTCATCTGCTATCTAGAGGCTGTGGAAATACCCTAATAACCTATGCCTATGGAAGATAAATATTTATCTTTCCACGTAAGCGCGCGCGTTGCAATCCGCGGTTGAGCCGCGCAGTATTCGAGTTGCCATGCCGGAACCTTTGGAGATTCGCCACCTGCGCTATTTTCTCGCAGTCGCCGAAGCTGGAAGCTTTAGCCGCGCGGCTGACCGACTCGGAATTTCCCAGCCGAGTGTTTCTCAACAGATGCGAGATTTGGAGGCGGATCTTCGTGTGCCTCTGTTTCAGCGCCGTGGAAAGCGGATTCTGCTAACCCCGCGAGGTCTGATTTTTCAGGAGCACGCCCGCGCGGTCCTTCACCAGCTGGAGAATTTTCTTCAGGAACTAAACAACGAACCCGGACAATTACGCGGCGAACTTCATTTGGGTGTTATTCCGGTGCTGAACGTGCCGCTCGTGCCGCACCTCCTTGGCTTTTTTACGGCCGATCATCCTGCGATCAGCATTACCGTCGAAGAAATCTCATCCACCGAGATCGAGACGGCGCTGGAAGAGGGCCGGATGGACGTCGGTCTTGGCTTTCTCACCCGCCACTCGCCAAACTTGCGCTACGAGCGGCTTTGCACTGATGAATTTGCCTTAATCGTCGCCGAGAACCACCCATGGTCGAAGCGGCGGGTGGTTCAGTTTTCGCAATTGCACCGGCAACGCCTCCTCCAATTGCCGGATACTTTCGTGATGCGCAGGATGACGGATGAAATTTGTCGAAGGCACCAAGTCCGTCCCCACATGGTGGCCGAGATCAACGCGATTGAAACATTGCTTCGCTCGCTCGCGCCTTTGCAAGCGGCAACATTGATGCCGAAGATTGCATTACGAGGAAGAGAAGGTCTGAAATTAAAGGCGATCCGGCTCCAGGGAAAAAAGCTCGGACTGGATATCGGTCTCTTGCGGCTGAGCGATTCGGCAGCGAACAGCGCGGTGGCCGCATTCACCAGTCTCGCTAAGGCGACTGTTCCGAAAATGATCAAACGCTAAAGCCTTAATCGCCAGGCTCACAGTGTTCTAGAGCAACTGATAAGGATCGACATCGACGGTCACTGTCACGTCCTCCGGAAAAGGTAGTTTATCCAAAGTTTCGCGTACAAGCCGGCTCAGGCGCATTATCGCTTCGCCGCGTAACAAAATGTGGAACCGAAACTGACCTTGTAGTTTTTCCAGCGGCGCAGGCGCGGGATCGCCCAGAATAAATTCGGGCCCGAGAGTTTCCTTTAATCGTCGCGCCAAAGTTTCTGCCGAGAATTTTGCGCGCGCCTCGTGAGCGGAGCGCACTGTAATCAGGATTGCGTGTTTAAACGGCGGGAAATCGCAGCGCTCCCGAAACTCGAGCTCCTGCTGGAAATACCCGGCGAAGTCGTGATGCCGCGCAAACTGAATTGACGGACTGAATGGCGTGTAAGTTTGCACGAAAACTTCGCCGAGCTTTTCACCTCGCCCGGCGCGTCCAGCTACTTGCGTGAGAAGTTGAAAGGTCCGTTCGCCCGCGCGGAAATCCGGGAGATGCAGCGCAAGGTCCGCGTTGATAATTCCGACGAGCGTCACGTTCGGGAAATGCAAACCTTTCGCGATCATTTGTGTCCCTACCAGGATGTCGATCTTGCCCGTGCGGAAATTGCGCAGAGTTTCCCGATACGCTTCTTTGCGCGTCATCGAGTCCGCGTCCATCCGGCGGACTGTCGCCTTTGGAAAAATGTACGCCACGGTTGATTCGACTTTCTCCGTGCCGAAACCGGCGTAAATCAGCGCATTCTTGCCGCACGCCGGACATTTCTTCGGCACGGCCGCGGTATGCCCGCATAAATGACAACTCAGCCGCGCGAGGTGCCGATGAAATGTGAGCGCCACACTGCAATTCGGACAGTTGCGAGCTTCGCCGCAATTGCTGCAAAGAAGCGAAGTGGAAAACCCGCGGCGATTCAAAAACAGGATTGTCTGCTCACCTTTCTCCAGACGATCGGCAATGGCTGCGCGCAATCTTTCCGATAAAATTGCGATGGCCTTCTCTTTTCGGCGCTCCTGCCGAAGATCGACAATACGCATGAGCGGCATCTGCTTTTCGTCGATACGCTGAGTGAGCGTTGCTAGCCGATACTTGCCGCGCGCAGCGTTATAATAACTTTCGAGTGATGGCGTAGCGCTTCCCAGGACTACCACGCATTTTTCGATCCTGGCGCGCATGACAGCGACGTCCCGGGCATCGTAGCGCGGCGCCTCTTCCTGCTTGTACGTGTTCTCGTGTTCTTCATCGACAACGATGAGTCCGAGATTTTTGAGGGGCGCGAAAACGGCGCTGCGTGGGCCGATCACAATTCGAGCACGGCCGGAATGAATCTTGTGCCATTCATCGTGGCGTTCGCCTTCGGATAAATGGCTGTGCAATACTGCGACCGCATCCTGCGCTTCGGCAAAGCGACCCTTGAAACGTTCGACCGTCTGGGGCGTAAGCGAAATTTCGGGCACCAGGACGATCGCGCTGCGTCCGCGTTCGAGCGCAGCCCGGATCGCTTGCAAATAAATTTCGGTCTTTCCGCTACCGGTAACTCCGTGCAACAAAATTGGTCGCACACTCTGCGGCGAGTCGAGCGCTTGGGTTATTTCCTTCAGCGCGAGAAGCTGCTCCGCATTGAGAATAAGATTCGAGGTTGCGATGAACTGCTCGTCGCCATGAGGATCGCGAACGACGGCTTCTTCGCGCACTTCCGCCAGGCCACGCCTAACGAGCGCGCGCAGCGTCTGGTTGTCGAGAGATGTCTGGCGCAGAAGATCGGCTGCGCTCACGGGCGCTTCCAATCGCGAGATCGCCTCCAGAAGTTCCGCCTGGCGCGGCGCGCGTCGCCGCAGCTTTTCGACTTCTTCAATGTCGACCTTGCGCGCGGGTCGCACGAACAATTGCTTTTTCCACCCGACTTTGGCGTGTCGAATCACCTGAGGCAGCAAACTGCGCATAACCGCTTCGATTGGGCAGCAATAGTAGGTGCTAATCCATCGCGCGAGCTCGAGCAATTCTTTGCTCAAAATGGGCGCCTCGCCGATGACCGCTTCGATCGACCGGAGACCTTCCGCCTCACTGTGGTCGAGAATTGCCACGACGGTTGCGAGTGCAGACCTCTCACGAAAGGGGACGCGTACGCGCGAGCCGACGCCGACGCGTTCCGACAATGTTTCCGGGACCAGATAATCGAGTTCCCGGTGGATCGCCCGATCAATGACGACGCGAATGTAATTGGCTTTTGCCATGCAATGGAGAGGCTAATTTAATTGCTCACGCGAACAGGAGCACGAGATTTAATGCGCGAGGTGATACGATTTGTCTTCAAACTGATCCTGTGCCTATTGCTCGCGCTGGCCGCGGGCTTTGGTTACCTGGCCGTGCAATCGGGCGATCCGATCTACACGTTCTACGAATGGATGAGTCCGGCCCGTTTTAAACAATACGATGGCCTGATTCGGTCGGTCGCATTGGAGCATCATCTCGATCCGATGCTCGTGAAGGCAGTCGTTTGGCGGGAAAGCCGGTTCGATCCCAAAAAAAATGGTAGCGCTGGAGAACGCGGGCTCATGCAAGTGAGCGAAAAAGCCGCCAGAGAATGGGCACGCGAAAACAAGATCGACAATTTCCATGTCGAGAAACTGTTCGATCCGAAAACAAATCTCGAGGCAGGCACGTGGTATTTGCGCCGTGCCTTTGAACACTGGGAAACGCAATCGGACCCGCTGCCGTTCGCGCTTGCCGAATACAATGCCGGTGCCAGTCGAGCGCAACGATGGAGCGGCGGAGATGGCGTCGCTGCGATCCCGACGCGGACATTCCTCAAAAGGATCGATTTCCCTGGAACGCGGAAGTATGTCGATTCAATTATCGCGCGCTACGCATTCTACCAGGAACGCGGGCGAATGTAGCCTATAGCCAAGACGTTCTGTCGCCGTTGGCCCAACAGAGCGGACGGCTACACCCTGCTCGTATCGACGCCGCGGGATTCTTCGCTAAGGGTGAACCAATGACGAAAGCTGAAGTCGCCGCCGTATTGGAGGAAATCGCCGCGCTATTGGAGCTTAAGGGCGAAAATCCGTTCAAAATCCGCGCTTACGCTAACGCCGCGCGCTCCATCGAAACATTCGGCGGCGCTCTTTCCGATCTGCAAGACGAGGAAGCGCTCGCGAAAATTCCTGGGATCGGCAAAAGCATCGCGGAGAAAATCAAAGAACTCGCCGCCGGCGGTTCGTTGAAATACCTCGAAGATCTTCGCGGGCAGTTTCCAGGTGCGATTCTCGAGTTGTTCTCGATTCAGGGGCTCGGCGCGAAAAAGATAAAAGTTCTTTACGACAAACTTCACGTCAGCTCGATCGCTCAGCTCCTGAAAGCGTGCGAGTCCGGGCGGGTTGCCGAACTGCCTGGCTTTGGCGAGATGACGCAGGAAAAACTTTGCAAAGCAATCGCGGACCGCGTCAAGCATGCGGGTTCGTTTCAATTTGGCCACATCGCCAGTGAGGCAGAAGCGCTCAGGAATGATCTGGCGGCCCATCCTGACGCGTTGCAGGTCTGCATCGCGGGTAGTTATCGCCGGCGCAAGGAAATCGTGCGCGATCTTGATCTTATCGTCGCCACGAAAAGGCCTGCTACGATCACGAAATCGTTTATCGCACATCCTCTGGTCGAGTCGATCATCGCTCAAGGTCCGACAAAATCGAGCGTGCGGATTCGTTCCGGCATTCAATGTGATCTGCGCGTGGTGAGCGGCGCCGAATATCCGTTCGCCCTCAATTATTTTACCGGCAGCAAGGAACACAATATCGAGATGCGCAATCGCGCGCTCGAACGCGGCTGGACGCTGAACGAATACCGCCTCGCCCCCCTTCCGCCGGAGCCGAAAACACACAAGAAAAGATCGACCAAGAAAATTCCCAAGGTTCGCGACGAAGGCGAATTGTATCGCGCGCTCGGTCTCGACTTTATTGCGCCGGAGCTGCGTGAAAACTGTGGCGAGTTTGAGGCGGCGGAGAACCATTCTCTGCCGCGCTTGATCGAAGCGGAGAATTTGCGGGGGACATTTCATTGTCACACGACTGCCAGCGACGGCCACAACACTCTCGAGGAAATGGCGCAAGCGGGACAGGCGCTTGGTCTCGAATATCTCGGCATTGCCGAGCACAGCCGCAGCTCGATCCAGGCGCACGGTTTAGACAAAGCAAAACTGCGCGCACAAGTGGCGGCGATCCGCACATTGAACCAGAAGTTTGACGGCTTCCGTTTATTTGCCGGTATCGAATGCGACATTCTCCGCGACGGGTCGCTTGATTTTGATGACGATATTCTAGCTGACCTCGACTTTGTCGTGGTCTCGGTCCACTCCGTTTTCAATCTCGCCGAAGCGGAGATGACGCGACGCATCATCCGCGCAATCAACAATCGGTTTGTCACGATACTCGCCCATCCGACTGGCCGGCTTCTCTTGCAGCGCGAGCCTTACGCTTTCGATATGCCGGCTGTCCTTGATGCGGCTGCGGAAACTGGCACGTGGGTCGAGCTCAATGCCGCTCCGAAACGGCTGGATCTCGACTGGCGCTGGTGGCCGCTGGCAAAAGAAAAAGGCGTGAAATGTGTGATTAATCCCGACGCGCATCGCGCCGAGCGTCTTCAAGATTTGTGGTTTGGCGTGGGTATCGCGCGCAAAGGCTGGCTGACGAAAAACGATGTAATGAATTGTCTACCGCTCGGAAAGATCGAACCGGAATTGAAACGAAAGCGCGAGCGGTAGGGCGCGACAACGCCAGTCCGGCTCGGACCCGAGCGCGCCGAAACTCTGCGGACGGGCCGAGGTCGGTCCCGCAATTGTCAAACACTCTCCCGTTGTGGCAAAAACATCGTGAGACATTTGCACGCGCCGCCGGCTTTCAGAAACTCGCTCATCGGAAGTTCGTGACAACGGTAGCCGCGCGCTTGAAGCGTTGCGACGAGTTTCGGTGCGCCCTCGGGCAAAACGATATCGCGGTTGAGCACGACCGCGTTGCATGAAAAATGCACCGCTTCTTCCGGTGAGACGTCGATCAATTCACGCACGTGCTCGCGGATCGCGCGTTGCCCATATTCGTCGAATGCGGCCGGGAACCAGAAGGCTGCGCCGTCCGGCAACGGACAAAAGCATGTGTCGAGATGATAAAAGCGCGGATCGACAAGTTCGACTGAGATAACAAGGCAACCGAGCATGTCCGCCACCGCGCGATGCGATTGGATGTCGGAACGAAACTTGTACCCGCAAAAGAGCGCATCACCGCCAAAGAGGGCATCGCCCTCGCCCTCGAAGTAAAGCTTCTCCGGCAACCACGAGATTTCGTAACCCCGCTCTTCCATCCAGCGCGCGAAATGCGGCGCTTCGCCGGCTCGCTCTTTGTGCCGGAAATTACTCGGGATAAATTTCTTTCCAACAGTAAGTCCGGCGTTGGCGGTGAAAACCATGTCGGGAAGCTTCGGCTGCGGCGTGATCAAATCGATCTTGCAATGCAGTTTCGACAGCGTCGCATGCAGATCCCTCCATTGCTTTTGCGCCAGCGGTGCCTCCGCTCCCCGGGCGCGGCTCATCCACGGATTGATCTCGTACTCGATGCCGTAATGGTCCGGCGGACAAAGGAGCAACTCGCGCATAAGATCGACAGCTTACCCCTTGCGATCCGCGCCCGCCGTATCGTCATGATTGGCGACGCTGTCGGCGAGTTCGCGCAGGAAAGGTTCCACGTCGGTGACCAATCCGATTGATTGCAACGGCTGATGTTCGACAGCTCTCTCTACTGCCGACGGATCGATATCGACGCACACTGTATTCACCGTGGGCGCGAGCATGCTCGCCACGGCGAGCGAATGCTGGACCGTGCCAAGCAGCAGAACGTGCGTTACGTCGGCGAGTTTTTCGCGCATGATTTTTTGCGCTTCGACGACATCCGTCGTAACGCCGGGAATCGGTCCGTCGTCGCGGATCGACCCGGTCAGCACAATATCGACCTTGTGGATCACACAAGCTTGCATGACACCGCTGGTCAGAATTCTTTTATCCACCGCCGCGGCGATTCCGCCCGATTCGCGAATGGTATTGATGGCCCGCAGGTGGTTCTCATGGCCGCCTCGCGCAAACGCAAGATCGGGATTCATTCCCAATGAGGTCCCAAATAACGCGCGTTCCACGTCATAAACGGCAAATGCATTTCCAGCGAAAAGCCGATCTACATAGCCAGACTCGATGAGGCGCACCAGGTGCTCGCCAGCGCCCGTCCGTACAATTGCAGGTCCGCCGACAATTGCGATTTTGCCTTTTGCCCTTCGCGCGCGCTGCAATTCCCGAGCGAGCTCGCGAATCACAGCGGATTTCGGCTCGTCGGCATCGACAATCGTGTTGATGAATTGAAAGAGATCAGTGTGCGACGTCGAACGTTGCACCGGGACAACGCGAATGCCTTGATGGCCGACTATGATTTCGTTGTCTTTTCTGACATCGAAAAACTTTACCGCTCGGGCGGAGTGTCTTTTCCGGTCGACCGCAATTGCACTGTCCATCATCGCGGGACGGACTTCGATCTCTTTGCCGTCAAATCGAACGAACGTTTGCTGGTTGGTTGTCACATAGAAATCGCGCGGGAAAACTCCATCCGCCGGTGCTCTGGCCAGTTGCGCGTCAGCGCGTTCGACAACTTCGGCGCCGTGCTGCCGCAGTCGCAAAACGAGTTTGTCGAGCGCTTCATGTGTTTCGGCAGAGACTTCGATTCGCGCGAAGCTCTGGTCGGCCCGCTTTTTTCCGA
>WNGH01015294.1_pt1 | contig 10990 bp, 7 predicted proteins | sample 5400631 | NCBI WGS metagenome assembly WNGH01 (sample SAMN13153373, study PRJNA577476) | soil metagenome | isolation source: 115 cm soil or saprolite under Garry oak tree replicate 1 | place: USA:California | collected 2016-06-15 | reverse complement strand
CGACAGTCACGGGATGGCCGCGGCGAGCGTCTTCGTATGCGGATCGAGCGCAAGGTTGTGCGTCCTGCGATCACTCGCCATTCTGCGAAGATTGCACTCGAGTGTGTCCGCGTCGATCAGAACTACAGGAGTCTGTTTTAAACGTTCATAAGACCCCGATGGTAGCGGACCTATACCATCACGCCTGCATTCACCACGACCTTGCCATTCCTCCACACTGACCTGATCCCCGCCGGCGCCACGGCTGGAATCTCGTAACTGGCATCCGTACGAACTGTCTCCGGATCGAATACGGTGATATCCGCCGCGTAACCTCCCGCAATCCTGCCTCGATCGTGCAAGTGAAACGCCGCCGCCGGCTTGCCCGTGACTTTATGGACGGCTTCTTCAAGACTTAACCATTTGAGCTCGCGGACCACATCCCCAAGTAACCGAGGAAATGTTCCGTATAAACGGGGGTGTGAACGCCCAGTGGTATAAACCCCATCCGTAATAACAATCGCCAAGGGATGGGTGAGTAGCGCATGAAGATTCTCCATCGACTGGCAGTGCTCCACAATGTTCACATTTCCCTGTTGTTCCAGCAGAATGTCCAACACCACGTTGTCGGGTTCACTTCCCCGTTCGTCTGCAATGTCCTGAATTGACCTGCCCACCAGTGAGGCTGGATCGGTGGCAGCCGACGTTATCACCACGCCATCCCAGCGCGCCTCGGGCTTAATCTCAGTCCGGATAGCCGCGAAAGGAGCTGGGAAATCCCCCCATCCAGCGCCGTCTGCGGCAGCACTTGCGTAAGTACTGTAGATCCGGCCAGCCACGGATACGCATCAAATGCCACATCGGCGCCCCGCGCCGACGCTTGCTCAATCGCCGCAATGGCGTATTGCTGCAAGGGCCAGTTATCCTGGCCAGCAGCCTGCAGATGAGAGATCTGGAGGCGGCATACCGATTCCTCGGCAATAGAAATCTGTTCTTCGACCGCTTCGACCAACGTGTCGGAGTAGTTGCGCATATGCGTGGCATACACACCGCCTCTCCGGGCGACCACGCGGCAGAGTGTCGCCAGCTCTTCCGCCGATGCACCGGATCCTGGAGCGTACATGAGCCCCGAAGAGAACCCTACGGCCCCCTGCTGCAATGCCTCATCCAGCAGGCCCGACATTGTGTCAAGTTCCCGACTCGTGAGAGATCTGCAGGTATTGTCGCGAGGTAGTCGGAGGCGGAGCTCCACCCCCAGCTGTTATCCCCACAAAAGATGCCGTTTGCGAAATCCCGCAATACCTGCGGGTCTTCCGGCAATGGATACGCTGAGAAACCACAGTTGCCTACAACTTCGGTCGTCACTCCCTGCAGTAACTTTTCGTTTCGATTTTCCAGGATCTGAAGATCCGAATGACTATGCGCATCGATAAACCCGGGAGCGATGACGCACCCAGTGCAGTCGATGACCTCACACCCGCTATCTGGAGCAGTGATGGGTCTGTTGCGTTCGGGGATGCCAGCAAACACAATCCGGTCACTTGAAATGACGACTTCGCCAGAAAACGGAGGGGCCCCCGTGCCATCAATGATGGTGCCCCCGGTCAGGATGGTATGGGCAGGATGTTTCACGTCAGCTCCCGGGAAGATCCTGCGGCCGGGCCTCTGTTCTCTTGCCTGCTTATTTGCTGGTCAGTCATGGACTCCCCTTTCTGAATATGTGGAACGCTATTTCCACATCCGAAGCATGACAACACCCCCTTGAGGCACAGTGACCGTATAAGAGCCGTGGAGAACACCCAGATCTTTGTGGGCCCACAGATCACGAGCATGAACTGGACCGCTGAAGCGCAGATCTTTCAGCATTAGAGTGAATGGTTCCGCTTCATCGTCCGTAACATAGTTGAAGAGGGCTACGGCTTTGGCGCCGCCACTTAACGGCTTCACCCAGAATTGAGGCGGCCCGATGCGGCTCCCCTGGATTCCCAAGCCGTCCTGATCAACTGCAATCACTTCTTTGTTCATCAGAATGCTTTTGGTCGTCTCGTCCATCTTGCTCAGGTCATTGCCGGCGAGTAGCGGAGCGGCCAGCATCGCCCATAGGCTCATCTGGGTGCGGTATTGGTCTGCTGTCATGCCGCCATTGCCTATCTCGAGCATGTCCGGATCATTCCAATGGCCCAGTCCGGCGAACTTCTCCAGCCCCGCCTGAGAGAAACCAATCAGCGCCATGCTGCCATAGTTATCGCGGATATCATCGGTTGTGCGCCACAGATCCCCCCACCTTCCGACCCCACTCCCACACGGAATCGACACCGTACTGACAAAGGCTGTAAACGATGGAGCGATGTGTGTTCACAAGAGCCTGGTGCATCTTCCCGTACGCCTCTTGCATCATCGCCAGCGCCTTCTGCGGATCCTGGTGGGGATCGTGCAGCTTCATGATCTCCATGTAGCTGCATAGGTCGTATTTCACAAAGTCCACACCCCACTTGGCATAGGTGTTCGCATCCTGCTGCTCATGGTCATAGCTGCCCTCATAACCCCCACACGTCTTCGGCCCTGGAGAAGAATAGATTCCGAACTTCAATCCCTTTGAGTGCACATAGTCGCCAAGCACATTCATGTCGGGAAATCTGCTGTTGGAATGAATGTTGCCCTGCGCGTCGCGCTGGCCCTCCCATGAGTCGTCGATATTGACATAGATGTAGCCAGCATCCCTCATTCCGCTTGCGACCATAGCATCGGCTGCTGCACGCACATCGGCATCGGTCACCTTGTCGGCAAAGTGGTTCCAGCTATTCCAGTCCATTGGCGGAGTAGCAGCCCGTTGCGCGGATTGAGCCCTTGCGGTTAGACAGGGCTGCCAAATCAGAGCGATCGCAACTGTCGCACACACCTGCACAAAACGCCGCCGATGGAAACGCATATTACTTGTTCCCCCTTTTTGAATGGAGAGAATTACAGATGCACAAGCAAAATCCACTCTCAATGTGGCAATGCTCCACATCTGAACCTTGAGTGCATTGGACGTCTTCCTGGTCTTCCCACGCCGATCTGCTTTCGATTACGTCACAGCCGAGGTTAGAACTCTCCAGCAAATAGCTCCCTTTAGCCTGAGCGGTCAACCGGTTTCGCCGCTGACGTGGTTTTTCGTACAGTCGGCTGGACGACGAATTCTCGCTCGCTCCGAATGCATCCGCGCTGGTAGCGCGAGTTTATCAAATATCAGGTCAATCAAATTGAGGCCAGGACACATGATCCGCGCTGCCGGCACTTCTTTATCGCAGATCTCCGTGACATTGGTTCTGTCGATAAACCAGTCTTCAAACTCTCCGCGCAATGGCGTCGATTTCCACTTTAATTCCGTTCCACAGAACCGACTGCACTGTGGTCCGCGCAGGGCGAACCCCAGAAAAGAACTCCGAGTACACCCGATCAAAACCATCGAAATCCCGAATGTCTGCCAGATGACAAGTACACTTCACCACATCCTCAAAACTATATCCGGCTGCCTCAAGGATTTTCCCAATGTGTGACAGAGTCAATCGCGTTTCGTCCTCGATCGACCCTCTCACTACCTCCCCGGTTCGTAGGTTCAAAGGGCCTTGACCGCTGATGAACAACCAGTTATCCAACTGAATGCCGGCCGAATAAGATCCGGTGGAGACGAGTTTATCGGGGTGCTTTATTTCGCGCTTAGCCATTATGCGTCTCTCCATTATTTATTGTTCTCAATGGTCGTCAAGAATGTGCCACAGAAAAACGAGAACCGCGGTCAGATTCTTGAGCAGTTCGTAACTCAGAAGATCGGAGAAACTAGTGATGTTGTCCAGCTAATTGGTCGTTATTTTGAAACTTGGGCGAAATCTCCTTGACGGGCAAACCACCATACTCGAAAATTACCCGCGACTTGGTGGTGCGGTGAAGTGTCGACACGATTAGTGTTGAGGAGGCATCACCGCAGAAACTGGCGGATTTGCGCCTGCAGCGACTGGAGTGTGTGGTGCAGAAGTAAGGCGGGTGGGCAAGAGCAATTCATGATCAAGTCTGGGAGTTGGTTGTCCAGCCTAGAAGTCAGAAAAAGGGTTAGATGATAAAGGCCAACCAAGCCAGCCGTCGCGACTTCGTTCTTGGCCTGGCCGCGAGTTCAGCGGCTCTGCGCCCAGCGGTTGGCCCCGGGTCTTGGCTTTCTCCCGGACGTACGGCGCGAGTATCCAGTGCTTCCAAGCAAGTCCCTGCGAACCATGTTGTGAACATTCTAGACTTCGGCGCGGTTGGCGACGGCCGGACGCTGTGCACATCCAGTATTCAAGCCGCGATTGATGCGTGTGCCGCGGCGGGTGGCGGCAAGGTTTTCGTTGCACCCGGAAAGTATTTAACCGGACCGATTTTCCTGAAGAGCAATCTGGAGTTTGAAGTTTTGGCTGGCGCTACTCTACTCGGGAGCGCCAATTTCGCCGACTACCCCACGATTCCGGGGTGGTGGGAGGGCCTGGAGCGTACGGTCTATGCTTCCATGATCACTGGCACCGATGTTGAGAATGTGGCGATCACTGGCCAGGGGACTCTCGACGGTCAGGGAGCTGTGTGGCTGGACGCATGGGGCAAAACCGAAAAATTGCGTAAGAAACTGGGACTCATAGGGAGAGAGCCCGAGAACCCTCCCGGCTCTGCACTGCCTTGGCCACGCCCGCGAATGATCAATCTCTATCGCAGCCGCAAGGTGCTGATTAGCGGCCTCACCATTCATGATTCTCCCTCGTGGACAGTTCACCCGGTTTTGTGTGAAGACGTTTACATCGAAGGGCTCACCATTATTAATCCGCCGCACTCGTGGAATACGGACGGCATTGATCCGGAGTCCTGTCGTAATGTCCGCATCTCTAACTGCTACATCAGCACCGGGGATGACTGCATTATGCTGAAGTCCGGCTACAAGCAGATTCCCGGAAAACCGTTTCTGCCCTCGGAGAACATTGTCGTGACGAACTGCGTATTCAACGCCGGCGGATGCGGAGTGGGAATCGGCAGCGAAACGGCTGGAGGAGTGCGCAACGTCGCGATCAGCAATTGCGTATGCGACGGAACGACCTGCGGGCTATATTTCAGGACCGCGCGCGGGCGAGGCAATGTGGTGGAAAACGTGTCCGCGGTTAATGTGGTCATGCGAAACCTCGAAGATACAGGAATTATCTTCAGCATGTTCTACGAGGACGAAGATCGAAGCACTTTGCATTCGGTAGACGTGCGCACTCCGGTCTTTCGCAATTTTCACTGCAGCGATATTCTTTTGGACGGAGCAGAGCGCGCAGTCGTCGTCGAAGGTCTGCCCGAGAGCCCGATTCAAGGGCTGTCATTGGACAATGTGTTCGTGAAGGCCGCTGAAAAAGGCATCTCCTGCTACCAGGTGCACGAATTCAGCGTGAGCAACGCGGTGGTGCATGTCAACAGCGGACCTTCGGTACAGTGCAAGAATGCTCACGATCTCGAACTGATTCGTGTCCGGGCTCCGAAATCACAACCCAATGTACCGGTCATTGCGCTTGAGAATGTGCACCAGGCAATGGTGCAGTCCTGCTCCGCTGCCGAGAGCAGCCCTGCACTGGTTCAACTCCGGGGAGACGGCAACCGGGACATAACTCTTGCCTTGAATCGCGTTTCGAAACAAACCCAAGAGGTGGTGTTTGCAGATGGCGCATCAGAACAAGGTGTGGTGAGGCGCATTTGATCCAGTTGGAAGCGGGTCCATTCATCACAATCACTGTTCTTATCGGCACTTGCATCATCATTCTTCACACTCACGCAGCTCTCCCGCGGAGACACGGACAGGACAAAGACAATGGAGCAGTGGGCAGCGCCTGCGGTACACCCTGGGCCGCCGGAACACAGAACTCAGGGCTAGTGTAAGCCCACCCATTTGTGCACAAAGTGGCCTTACAGGTTCTGACGAGCACTACAGCACCTCAGATAAGGAGATTGCGTGAGCTTGTTGCCAAGGACGCCGTTCATTGTGGGCTGCATAATGCCTCTTGCTATGTTCGTCAGTGCCAGCTCTCAGACTACAGCTCATTCTACAGCTCATTCCGTGCAGAGTGTGCTCGAACAGCGCAGCCAGCCCAGTGCTGTAACTGCGTTCCAGCTGCAAAGTTATTTGGTGAAACGTATTCCCAGGCTACCCACTACTCTCAGCTCGGACAAGTGGCGGTCGGAAGAGGCAAGGATTCGAAATCATGTCCTTGAAGATGTGGCTTTTCATGGCTGGCCTCGTGAGTGGATCGGCGCCACCCCCCGCTTTCAGGAGACCGACGTTATTGAGAGTGACAAGGGATACCGGTTGCGCAAGTTCCGGTATGAGATTGTGCCAGGTTTTGATTCTGCGGCAATCCTGTACGAACCACAAAAGATTAATGGGAAGGCACCAGCCATTCTCAATGTGATCGGCCACGAGGTTGCCGGGAATGCGGCGGAATACGAGCAAAAACGTTGCATCAATTTTGCCAAGCGCGGGATTTTCGCGCTGAGCCTGTCCTGGGCGGGATTTGGCGAACTGGCGCAACCGGAAAATGGCCACGACTATGCGGCTGACCTCGATCTCGTGGGCGCCAATGCGCTGGGCTTCTTCTATCTTTCCATGCGGCGGGGACTTGACTATCTAGCAAGTCTGCCGCAGGTCGATGCCCGCCGGCTTGGGGTCACTGGTTTGTCGGGCGGTGGCTGGCAAACCACGCTGCTGAGTGCTCTCGACGAGCGTGTCGCCGTGGCCGTGGAGGTAGCGGGTATTGGGGCGCTCGAGTCCAACCTCACCCGCCCTCTTGATACCGACGAAATTGAGGAAAACGCAACGGACCTCACTCAAAATGAGGATTATCCTTTCTTTGTGGCCATCCGCGCACCCCGTCCCACCTTTCTCATTCACAACGCAGAGGATGATTGCTGCTTTCGTGCTGCTCTGGTGAAGCCCTACATTTATGATCAAGTCCGGCCCTTCTTCCGTTTGTTTGGCAAAGAGGACGGTTTAGCGTGGCACGAGAATCGCGATCCTGGCACTCATAATTACCAGCTTGAGAACCGCGAACAAGCTTATGGTTTCTTCACCAAACACTTTAACTTGCCCATTACGCCAAATGAGATACCCAGCGATGACGAGATCAGACCGGCGCAGCAGCTCGCGGTGGGTTTGCCGCGGCAGAATTTGACCATCTTGGGCCTTGCCAGAAAGTTGGCCGGTCAGATCGCCCAAACGGCGATTCCAACGGGCAGCGAGCGGGCTTTGTGGATCAAGTCTCAGCGAGAACACCTGAAGGATGTGATTCGTTATGCCCCGGTCTCGGTTGAGAATGCCTGGAGGACAAACAACAGCAAGCGTCTGGGATTGGAAACCCTGTCTTATCGTTTTGATTTCTCGAACGGGCTCAGCGCCACAGGAATATGGCTCAAGGCCATTTCGGCCCCTTCAGACGGGCCGGTCACCATCGTGCTCGCGGATGAAGGCTACAAAGCAGCAGCGGAAGTGGTTTCCGAACACGTCAATCGCGGGGAACAGGTGCTCGCCCTCGATTTGCTTTTCAATGGAGCCACTGCGCCAGAAAATCCCGCGGATTGGGAGATGCTGGTGACCACGACGGGAAATCGCCCACTTGGCCTAGAAGCGGCGCAACTGTTGGCGGTAGCCGCCTGGCTTCGGACTAACGACGGCCGCAGGGGTATTAATGTTGTAACAGAGGGGATTCGTAACCAGGTGATTGCTGTGACGTCTGCCGCGCTAGAACCGACTGCGTTTGCGCGGATTGAAGGTCGTGAGTCGATGGGGAGCCTGGATTACCTACTCAAAAACTCGGTGCCTTTCCGTTCCGCACCGGAACTTTTCTGCCTTGATCTTTATAGGTACTTCGACCTAGACCGGCTTGCGTTAATGGCCCTTCCGACCGAAGTGAAGCGAATCGGAGGTGAAGCCGTTTCCCGAAAAGGAAACACCAAGAAATACGAGTAGAGGAGTTCTTCTGGCCTCTGCGCGAGGCCCATCGCGTTGGGGGAGCAGTTGAACCGCATTTTCAATGCGTGACGCCATCTTACCGACTAACTTCCATGCGCGCGAGAGAATTGAGTGGGTGCTACGCAAATGGCTACAGGAGCAGAGCAACGCAAAACTCCGCTAAAGTGTCGAGGTCCTCATGAACATTCATGACCTGGACACGCCTGCTCTTCTGATCGATGTGAACGTGCTCGATCGCAACCTACGCAAAATGGCGCAGTACTGCAACGATCATAGACTCGCGCTGCGGCCCCACATCAAGACGCACAAGATGCCTGAGATTGCACGGCTGCAACTGCAACAGGGAGCAGCAGGCATAACCGTAGCCAAGCTGGGCGAGGCGGAAGTAATGGCAGATGCCGGCATTGAGGACATCTTGATCGTCTATCCATTGTGGGGGGAGAAAAAGTGGGCACGTCTGGTCGATCTTGCAAGTCGCGTGAGAGTCACGGTGGCAGTCGATTCGCTTGCGGTAGCCGCCGGCATTTCACAGGCCGCGAAGACAGCAGGCACAGAAATTGGAATTAGGGCGGAGTTCGACACCGGATTCCGCCGCTGCGGCTGGCCCATAGCGGCTTCGTCGATGGATGAAATTCAGAAGATAATTGCGCTTCCCGGTCTGCGGTGGGACGGGATTCTGGTTTATCCGGGGCACATTATGGGTAATCAAACTATCCGTGAGCAGGACATAGAACGTGAAGATGAGACCATGGACGCATTGTTCGAGCTTCTCGGTTCCGCTTCGATCCCCTATCCGGTTGTAAGCGGGGGTAATACGCCCGCGGCTTTTGCGAGCCATCGCTTCCACGGGCTGACGGAAATCCGCCCCGGAACGTATGTATTTAATGACCGCAATACCGTGGATGCCGAATCGGCCGAGTTTGCTAACTGTGCTTTGGCCGTGCTGGTCACAGTCGTCAGCACAAGTGTTTCGCAACGTGCCATTATCGATTCAGGAAGTAAGACCCTTTCCGCAGATCCGTTGCTCTCTGGTGACCGGCTGGGTTATGGCTACGTGCTGGGACACCCGGAATTCAAACTGGAAGACCTCTCTGAAGAGCACGGGCACCTAACCATTCCAAGTGGCTCCAAGATTAACATTGGCGACCGGCTCAGGGTCATTCCGAATCACGCATGCACTTGCATTAACCTGCATGACCGCGTCTTTGTGGTGGAAGGAGAGCACGTGGTCGACGAGTGGAAGGTAGCAGCGCGCGGGAAAGTTGCCTGACAGTACGCCATGCGTACAGAATAGCTCACTCCGAGAATAGTATGAGCGACCAATCGAGCAGTTCTCCACGCTTCGAAAGGTCACACTCATCTAAGAAGCCTGCAACGCGCTGCAGGGGTTGTCATCACGATGATCCGCTCTGCGCCTTCGCGCAGGGCGATGGCGGGGCCGTGACGACAGCACGTGGTTCCAGAGTAGAGGAGGTAGCGACATCCGGACCAGCGATAGTGGTCGGACTACTTGGCGATTTTTCATGGCTCCAGCAGATGTACCGGGTTCGGCGCCAACACTGATAGGGAATGGAGATCGAAGGCGTTGGAGCATGTCGCCGGATATTGCCTTCACAACGATTACAGTGAGCGTGCCTATCAATTCGAGCGAGGCGGGCAGTGGGTGATGGGCAAGTTGCGACACCTTCACTCCGCTGGGCCCGGAATTGGTACCGGCGGACGAGGTGGATCCGCACAAGCTACGGTTGTGGCTCAAGGTGAACTGGCATACGATGCAGGACTCCAACACGTCGGACCTCATTTTCGGGGTGCCGTTCTTGATCAGTTAGTCGGGGGTTGGGCTGGGGTTCAAGCCACCGCGATACCTGAAGTCGGGCGATGTGGTGGTGTCTGGAATCGACGGACTCGGGGAGGGGCGGCAGCGCATTATGGCTTGTGCCGACCAACCCCAGGAGCGCCGAAGCATGGCCGAATCCGGCGGGGGCCTCAAGCCACAAACCGGTTAATCTTTTGCTACCTGGGACTTAAGAAGGCCAGCAGTCTGCGAGTCTGGAGGCTGCTGGTTCGGCAGATTCGCGGTTCTACCGCATGCGAGTTTGGAGTCTACTGAGATCGAACTAGGAAGAAGACGAAGTACACAATGCCCCTGCTCCATGAAAACCGACTCTTTCCCGCCGATCCATCTGCGTGCGACATCGCCAAGAGGATTTATAAGAGCGTGCGCGGTTTACCTATTGTCAGTCCACACGGGCACACGCAGGCTGCATGGTTTGCCCAGAACCAGCCCTTCCCAAATCCGGCAAAGCTCTTCGTTCAGCCTGATCACTACATCTACCGCATGCTCTACAGTCAGGGCCTTTCGCTTGAAGACCTGGAAATCGGCGCACCTGAAATCAAGAACCCGCGCAAGGTGTGGCGGACCTTCGCTGAGCACTACTATCTGTTTCGCGGCACGCCCACGCGAATATGGCTTGATTTTGCGTTGCAGGAACTATTCGGGCTAAACGAGCGTCTCTCGGCCGAAACAGCCGACGTTATCTTCGATACCATCTTGGAAAAGCTGCGTACACCGGAGTTCCTGCCCCGCGCTCTTTACGAACGCTTCAACATTGAGGTCTTGGCAACAACCGATTCACCCATCGACTCGCTGAATGACCACCGCCTGATCCGCGATTCCGAATGGAAGGCGCGCATCATCCCGACCTTCCGGCCGGATTCGGTTGTCGATGCCGATTTCGCCGCCTTCCGCGAGAACATAGAAAACTTAGGAAAACAGACCGGCGAAGACACAGGCAGGTGGAAAGGGTACGTGCGGGCTCTCGAGAAGGCACGGGCGCGATTCAAGGACCTCGGATGCACCGCGACCGATCACGGACACCCCACCGCACGCACTGCAAACCTCTCGCCAAAGGGTGCGTCGGATCTCTTCAGCCGGATGCTTGCCGGGCGTGCCGATGCGCAACAGCAGGAACTTTTCCGCGCACAGATGCTCACAGAAATGGCACGCATGAGCGT
>WNGH01010931.1_pt2 | contig 10991 bp, 7 predicted proteins | sample 5400631 | NCBI WGS metagenome assembly WNGH01 (sample SAMN13153373, study PRJNA577476) | soil metagenome | isolation source: 115 cm soil or saprolite under Garry oak tree replicate 1 | place: USA:California | collected 2016-06-15 | reverse complement strand
AGTGCGCGGGGATTGGAGGCCAGACGTCCCTTCAAGTCTGCCAAGCTCAACCGCTCCTGCCGCCAGTCCAGCCACGCATCCGGCGGTGACGCTCTATGCGTGGCCTCCACATGCAGAAACGCGTCGTAGCGAAAACGTGTCAGCTCATTCTGAGAGTGGCCCCGCTTCAGGAAGATCTCAACGTCACTGATGCGATCGTCCTGATCCTTCAGCGCCACAAAGAAAGCCGGATCGATCACCAGTTCAGCATCGACCTCGACGTCATTCTCGATCAAATGCCTTAGCTGCGACTTCCTGGTACCCCCCTCTGCTCGATGACATTGGACCGACGCGTGAAAGGCTTTGAGCAGCGGCAGATTCCTCACATCACCGACAAATATCCGCCCGCCCGGGCTCACCGCCGCCACCGCAGCCTTCAGCACAGCCCTCAAGTACTCGATGCTCGGCAAATACTGCGCGACGGAGTTGATGATCACCGTATCGAAACTCCTGGGCTCGATGCCATGGAAGTCGTCCGCCGCACGCTGCAATAGCTCGACGTGGGATAGATCCCGTCGCGTAGCGATTAACTTGCGAACGTGGTCAAGCGCTCTTGGGGAGAAATCCGTCCCCAGATAGGCATCACAAGCAGGCGCGAGTCGGGCCAGCAACAGCCCTCATGCTCCGCGCTCCGCTCGGTGCTTTCCTCACTGTGAACCGCCCCTCGTAGCGCACCTTCGTCCGCCACCACGTAAGCCACGAGCCGCTTATCCCCCGGCTCGTCTTCCCGAACCATCGCCACCGCCTGGCGCACCGCTGGATGGCCCAGCAACGTTGCCTCGATCTCGCCCAGCTCGATGCGAATGCCCCGGATCTTGACCTGGTTGTCGATGCGGCCAAGGTATTCGATGTCGCCATTCTCGAGACGGCGCGCCAGATCGCCGCTGCGGTACAGCGTGGCCCCCGGTGTGGTGCGGAACAGGTCGGGAACGAACCGCTGCGCGGTGAGCTCGGCGCGGTTGAGATAGCCGCGCGCAACGCCCGCGCCGCCGACATAGATTTCGCCGGGGACCCCGATGGGGGCGGGCTGCCCGTGTGCATCGAGGATGTAGACCTGGGTATTGCCGATCGGGCGTCCGATCGGGACCGAATCGGTGGGGGATGCCACCGGATGCGTGGTGGACCAGACGGTCGTTTCCGTGGGGCCATACATGTTGCGCAGGTCCCCGCCAATGGCGTCCTCGAGTTCGCGCGCCAGCGCCGCCGGGAGTGCCTCGCCGCCGACCAGCATCTGACGGATCTTCGCGAGTGAAGCCCAGGTTTGTCGATCCAGCAGCAGCATCCGGGCGAGGGAAGGCGTGCATTGCAGATGGGTAACGCCATGCCGCTCGATCTGCGCTGCAACCGAGAAGCGCTCCCGAGAGTGCGCGATGCGAGCGGCATCGGCCTTCGCGTTCGCCTGCGCGCGGACCTCATTCAGGTACGGCAAGCTCGCCAGGACTCGCTCGGTCGGCACCCCGAAATCCAGCAGACAGGCGATCTCGTCGACACCCGCGCGCTTGCAGCGCTGCACCATCCCCGCGCAGGTCGACGGCGTGCCGAAAAGCCCGCTGGTCTCGAAGTAGCGCTCAAACGCGAAATCGAGAATGGCATCGATCTCGCTCTCCGGCAGGCTGCCCAGGTCCACGTCTTCCGGTTTCACGGCGCCGCCGCCGGGCCGCTTGAAAGCCGCGAACGACCAGGCGAAAGTCAGCATCAGCTTGATCGAGCTGCGCAGGTATTCCTTCATCGGCCGGCGAACCAGCTCGCGCACTGCTCCGTCGTCGTCGCCTACGAACGTGTGCAGCATGAGCGTCACCCTGCCGGTGGCCGGGTCGTGGCCTGCAGCCGCCCGTGCCTGGCGATAGATGGCGATTTTTCCGGCCACTTCGTCGACCGACTGACCCAGCAGGTGAGTGAGGACATTCGCGCCAAGCTCGCCGGCTTGGCGATAAGTGTCAGGATTGCCCGCGGTGGTGACCCAGATCGGCAGCTCGGGCTGCACCGGACGCGGCAAGGTTCCAATCGCGACATCCTGCCCGAGCGCGTTGCGGAGGGACACTTTCTCGCCCCGCCACAATCGCCTGACCTGGTCGATCTGTTCCAGCATCACGCCCTTGCTGTTGGCATAGTTTTCGGGGCGCAGGACGAAATCGTTGGCCTGCCAGCCGGAAGCGAAGGCCAGCCCTACCCGGCCGTTGCTGAGGTTGTCGACGACGGCCCATTCCTCGGCGATACGGATCGGATGGTGCAGGGGCGAGACGCAGCTGCCGGCGCGGATTCCTATGTTTTCGGTGACGGCTGCGAGCGCGGCGCCGGTGACTGACGGATTCGGATAGGGACCGCCAAACGCGTGAAAGTGGCGCTCGGGGATCCACACGGCCTCAAAACCGTTACGATCAAAATACTTCGCCCCTTCCAGCATCAAACGGTACTTGTCGCGGCCCGGCGCATCATCGTTGCCCCACATGAACAAGCTGAAGCCCAAAGGGAGGTTCTCGAGCTTCGCGTCCGGTGCAAAATGGTCTTCCACGTTGCCCTGCACGACGACTTTGAAGCCGCGCGCCAGAGTCCAGAACAGCTCGAGCACGGAGATATCGAACGAGAGGCTGGTCACGGCGAGCCAGGTACCGGGCGGATCGTGGTCCACGCACGCGTCCATGGCGGCGAAGAAGTTCATCACATTGCGGTGCTCCACCATCACGCCTTTGGGTCGCCCGGTAGAACCCGAGGTGTACATGACGTAGGCGAGGTTTGCGGCAGTCGCCGCCGTGGCGGGATTGCCGGTCGGCAGTGCCGCATCAGCGAGTAACCCATCGTCTACAAAGACGACTTGCGCAGCGGTGTCGCCGAACTCGGGCCGCAGCTTCTTCTGCGACAGGATGACAGCCAGCCCGGCATCCTCGATCATGTAGCGGTTGCGTTCAGCCGGAAAACCGGGATCGAGCGGTACATAGGCTCCACCGGCCTTGAGCACGGCTAGCGTCGCGACCACCATTTCGATCGAGCGGGCAAGGTGCACGCCCACCAGCCGCTCTGGTCCCACGCCGAGTTCGATAAGACGCGCGGCGAGCCGGTTGGCGCGCTCGTTCAGTGCGCGATAGCTGAGCTGGATGTCCTCGAATACCAGCGCAATCCGTTCCGGGGTCCGCTCGGCCTGTGCCTCGATCTGCGAATGGACGCAAGCGGACACTGGGTACGGCATTTCGGTCTGGTTCCACTCGACCAGCATCTGATGCCGCTCGGCTTGCGTGAGCAGCGGCAGGTCTTTTAGCCTCGCCTGGGGCTGCGCGGCCATTCCTTCGAGGAGCGTCTGTAGATGGAGCAGCATCCGCGCGACGACGTCGTCATCGAAGCGCCGGCGCGAATACTCGATCTGTAGCAGGAGCTCCTGGCCGGCATAGGCGAAGACCGTCAGCGGATAGTTGGTCTGGCTGAAAGGTTCAAAGTGGCGCTCGCTCCAGGGCCCGCCCGGCGCACGCACCTTCGCATCGAACGTCTGGTTGTCGAACAACAGGATGCTCTCGAAGAGGGGCATGCCCCGGGGCACCTCGCTCCAGCCCTGCACCTTGACCAGCGGCGTGTGTTCGTAGTCGCGCGACGCCACCTGCTGGGCGCGCAATTGCCCCAGCCACGGCACAAGCTGCGCTTCAGGATCGACGCGCACCCGCAGGGGCAGCGTATTGATGAATAGGCCGACCATGTTATTGGCGCCGGAGACCGTCGATCTGCGACCGGCGCGGAGGGTGCCGAACACGATGTCCGATTCGCCGCTGTAGCGGTGCAGGAGCAGCGCCCAAGCGCCCTGCAGCAGCATGTTGAGCGTGACTGACGCCTCACGCGCACGTTTTTTTAGAGCGCTCGTGAGTGAGGGCGACAGCCGGACTTCATGAGTGCCTGATGCGCTGCCCGTGAGCTGCACGGTCTCTCGATCGTGCGCCACAACCAAGGGGGTAGGCGCCCCGAAGCCGGAAAGTACGTCTTGCCAGTACTGCTTGGCAGTGTCCTGATCGAGCGTGCGCAGCCACTCGATGTAGTCGCGATACGGGCGCGGCCGCGGGAGCTCGACGTCCTCGCCGCGCGAGTAGGCCTCGTAGAAAGCAAAAACCTCGTGCAGTACCAGAAGGCTTGACCGCGCGTCGAGAAGGGTGTGATGAAACGTCCACAGCGCCCAATGCTCGCGCTCGCCGGCACGTACGAGCGCAAGGCGCATGAGGGGCGCCTGATCGAGCTCGAAGCCACGGGTACGGTCATCACCCAGGAGCGCCTGGAAGCGCTCGCGGCGCTCGGCTTCCGCGAGAGCCCGCCAATCCAACCGTTCGACGGGGATCTCGACTCGGTCGAGCACCTCGTTCACGGGTTCCGCGACACCTTCCCAGCGATAGCGGCTGCGCAGGACCGCATGTCGCTCGACAACTCGCTGCCACGCGCGAAGGAAGGGAGCTTCCTCCAACGGCTCGTGCAGCGTCGCTACCACCTGCTCGAGGTCGACGCCGCGATCCACTCCGCTGACGGCGTGGAACAGCATCCCCGCCTGAATCGGCGAGAGTTCATAGGTATCGATCACACGCGTCATAGCACGTCCCTTGCAATTCTCTGAGCGAAGAATTTCGTGCGAGCCGAACGCGGCGCGGCGGCCGCCGAACCGGCGCGACGTCTCCCGCTCTCGACGACGATCGCCGCTACGAAGCCCGGAGCCGGGGAAAAACTCTCCACGTGCCAGCCACAGCAGTCTCCCGGCGTGTTTTCGACGCGGAGGATCCTGGCCGGTTCACCCGGCGCGAGCGAAACGTCGAAGCGGTCGAGCGGATGGTAAAGGCCGTCGCCGAGCGCCTTGATGAAGGCTTCCTTGCGCGTCCAGCAATTGAAAAATCCCAGCGGCCTGTCGCGCCGGTCGAGGGCCAAGTAAGCCTCATTCTCGTGGCGGGAAAAAAAGCGTGCCGCGATGTCGTCGGCGTCGCGGATCACACGCACAGCTTCAACGTCGATTCCGATCTCGCGTCCGGGTGAAAAAGCGTACACAGCGACATCATCGGAATGCGATACGTTGAATCGCAGGTCCGAGCCTGCGTATCCTCGCGCGAGCGCAGGTTTGCCGCGTTCCCCGTACACCAACTCGACTGATTCAGGCCGCACATCCAACCGTACCCCGAGCAGTTGGCGCAGTCGCGCACGCGTAACGACGAATCGGCGACGGTCGCGATCGAAGGCAAAGCGACTCGCTCTTATTCGCTCCGCGTCCGAGAGCCACACTGCTAGAGCACGAACCGCCGTGGGCCTCAGGTCCAGCCGAGTTACCACGACGTCAATTGCGCCATCCGCGAAATACACAGTCGCCCGACGGGGCAGCGGCACAACCGCTCCGCCTTCTGACGGGCTTGACTCGAAGTCCTTCATCATATGAGGGGCAGATTCGCCGGTCTTTGCCGGAAAGTACCTGGACGAGCCAACTGGTCGCGAACTAACACCTGATCCAAGCAGGATAGACAAGTCCTAGTTGAATCATGCCGTCCAAGTACTTATCGCATCGTGAGCCGAATGGACTAGGCGTTCAGGATGTCCTGACAAAGTGCTGTCTTCGAGGGGGCCTACGATGCGTGCTTAGGTGCGCTGCTTGACCAGCTGCCAGCAAAGGCAGCACGCCGTGAGTTGCCGTCCGGTTCCTAGACCAAGCGTGAGCATTCAACTATGCCAACTGCCGCTCCCGATCACGGACTGAAGCTTTTCACCACCTGCCCTCCTTCCGCCCTGGCGCAGCCCGGAACGTGCTTGCGCCAGTTGGAGGAAATCGCGCGCTGGAGCGAAGACGCCGGGTGTGAGGGCATTCAGCAGTTCGACCTCCGAATCAAAATCGACGCCATCGAACGCGACGACTTGCGCACGCTCGCGCGGATCGCGGGATTGTTAGCTGCGCATCGCGCAGCGGCCGATTCTTCGGTGGCGCGACCATCTTTCCGCGGAGCCGAGCGGCCGGACTCTACGGATAACGTGCGGTAAGGAAATCGGCCGTCCGCCCCGAACTCCTGCCGTGGCCACGCGCCGTATCCTTGTCGAGAACGATATCCCCGCCGTTGACGTGCCCGATGCAGTTCCGAGGGCGCCCGATCCGCGTGGCGATGAACTGTCGGTTGAGAACGCATCGCCTGGGATACCTTGAACGATGAGTCTCAGTAGAGCCAATATTCTTGCCGCGACTGCGGAGTCGCCAGTACTGCCGATAATGGTCTTGGTCGCAGCTGTGTCGGCGTCCGCGGGATTGGTTACGGCAATTGTCGGCAGCCTGGCTGGCTACCGCGCCATTTACTACGTTGCTGTCTTCGCTCTTATCGTCACGGGGACTATCGTAGCGGTTACACGAAGGGAGCCGTTGCGTTTTGTCTTTCTGACGCTGATTGCCTGCTTTCCGGTTGCGGCCGCCGAAGTCCCGCCGGGACGCATCGGACTTACGATCTTCGATGTGGTCGTGATCGCGCTCACGATCGGGTTGGTTGGGAAAAAGATGCTTGCCCCCTCCACGGCGAGCGAGCCGCTTTTCCCGACGAAGTCGTTACTGATTGCGTGGCTGATTTCTATTCCTTGCGTGGTGTTTTCCCAGTTTCCGCCGCTGTCTCTGCTGATATTCATCATGAATTTTGCGGTGGGGGGGGGGTTTCGAACGCCTTGTTCTTCTATTGTCGATCGTATTGCTTTTCATGGCGGCCGGCCTCTTTGTCGACCACGTCCTGCACGTGAATCTGAGCCTGCGGGGCAGCAACCTGAACCAGTTGAGCTACGTTGCCGGCATGGAAGTGTGGCGGGCAGGCGGTTTCTTTCAGGACCCGCAAAAGGCCGGCGCGTTTCTCGCGTGCATGATCACATTTCTGCTGCTCCTGTCCATCCGGGGCCGGTTCCGCGACATGAAGATGCGCTTCGTGGTGTGGGCCGCGATTATGTTCGGTTTGGCCGCACTGGCAACGACGATTTCCCGCAGCGCCATATTGGCGTGCCTGTCGGTATCCGGGTTGGCTCTCTTTGCATTCAACAAATGGAATGCTGCCGCCAAACTAGTGATCGCGGGAGGCATGGCTTCGATTGCCGTGCTTGCGGCGCTAACGCCCATGGAAACGTGGCTGAACGTCGTTCCCGCGGCTGTTGCGGAGCGCTTTCTGGAGTCACGCACGGGATTCGAGGACCGTCTCTTCATCTGGCTCGATACGTGGAACATATTTGTCGATCATCCGGTCGCCGGCATTGGCCTTGGCAGCTTCCAGCCTTACCTCGTCGAAACACGGCCGACGGTTTTCAATTACTACGGCCTCGGCGAGGCGGAAGGTGTCGTTTACATTCCCGACCAGCCAGAAAGCGGCTATCTCAAGATACTTTACGAAGGTGGAATTGCCGGGTCCCTGGCAGCGCTGTTGGTAGCCGGCGACGCCCTCAGACGAGCAATTACTGTCGTCGTCGCCGGCAGCAACGTAAATCCGGATGTCCGCACCGAGGGCATCGCCGCGCTTGCGGGGCTCATGACCTTTGCCGTGACGTTCGTAACCCTCTTTACCGTGAGCGACGGAAGGATTGCAGGGATTCTCGCTTTTTTTCTTGCCGTAATCTGGCATCGCTCGCTACAGGGTGCGCATATTACGCCTAAGGCGTAACGGTTTGGCGATGGAAAACGGAACAGACGAATCCGGACCGCGCAAGCTGATCGGTCGCGCTTCGATCGTAGCTGCTGGAGCCGTATACCGGCAGGGCATATCGTTTATTTCAGGGCTCATCGTGGCCCGTGTCATTGGCGCATCGGATTACGGAATCTTCAATCTAGCCCGTAACCTTGTGGAAGTGACGGGAATTTTTACGCGGTTGGGGCTTGATTTAGGACTTCAACGGTACTTTGGCGAGAGCAGCGCAGCGCGAGACCGCGCCTCGCGCACCGTAGTGCTACTGCGGGTCCGTATGCTGGCCTGCACGCTCGCCCTGTTGCCGGTGGTTGCCGTTGCGCTCGGCTTGGGTCGGTTCCTCGAGGCAAATGTCTATCACTATTCCCGCTTTGCGGAAGTCCTGCTGTGTTTAGCTCTGGGGCTTCCATTTTTGACCGATATTGGGGTACTAGGAGGCGCGTACCGGGGTGTTCTCAAACTGTCTCCAAGCGTGATTGCGGAGTCCGTCTTGTTGCCGACCGTCCGGCTCGCGGCAATTGTCATTCTCTTTATGGCCGGGTGGCGCCTCTGGGCCGTGGTCGCGGGGACAACGCTGGGGTCCTTCCTGGCTGCGGTCTTTCTCGCGATGCGCGCACGCTCTGATTTCCGTGACGACGCTCCTGCTCAGCCACATTCGTGGATCGACGCGTTCCGGGTGGTAGGTTACTCGAGTGTTTTGGCAGGATCGATGATCGTTACTTCACTGACCACGAGCATGGATACGTTGATGTTAGGCCATTTCGCGACGGCGCAAGACTTAGGACAGTATTCACTGGTGAAGACGCTGCTGATCCTGACGGGGGTGCTCGGTGTGGCATGTGGCCAAGGTCTAGAAGCATTGGTCGCCGATCGGTATTTTCGCGGAGACCTTGATGGAATGGTCCACGTAATGTCTGTGACCGCTAGGTTGATCACCTTGGTTACGGTGCCAATTTTTGCGATTTTTCTGTTCTGGGGCGCGCAGATTACGCACCTTTTTGGCCCATCGTTTGTAGCATCTCAAGCCGTAGTCAGTTGGCTGGCCGCCGGCCCGTTTGTCGCCCTGATTTTCTGGCCTACCGCTACCGGCCTGTCGATGACGGGCAAGCACTTCCTCGAGCTGAAGATCCTTTCTGTAGGCCTGGTCATTGCCACACTCCTGTGCTTGGTTGCGGTGCCGGCGTTCGGCCAGCTCGGGGCGGCAGTCGCGACGTGTACCTCAGTGGTAATCGCAAATCTCGCGCGGGTGCTGTTCGTCCACCGCTCCATAGGAGTATTCCCGTTTGGCAGTGACATTTTCCTCATCACGGCGGCGGGAATCGGGCTTGCGTGGGGCAGCAGCGTAGTCGTGGCGCAGTTTCCGCTGTCTTCACTTTGGAACGTTGTCTGCGGAATCGGGTGCTTTGTTCTGGCATACGGTGTTGCCAGTTGGACGCACTTGCTGAGCGAATCAGAAAAGACCGGTATCTATGGGGCGGTTAGAAGTACAGCACCCATACTCTTTAGCAAAGGGACTTGAGCGAATTTGCATAAACGGTCACATGGCAGGTGACCGCAGTGTCGCAGGGAGCAATGAAGAGGACAGGTATGTCGACAAGTCGCACAACGCCTCGCGCATCGCCGCCTTGGCCCCTTGAGTGGCCGGAACGAGGCGCGACCGGGATGGACCTTCTTATTCGTTACAGGTCCGCGGCATGACACTTCGACTCATGGTCGTCGGCTGCGGAACGATGTTCGACCAATACTACCAAGGCGCGCTGAAAAAGCTCGAGTCGCGTGGCGTCGCCCGGGCTGTCGCCCTCGTCGATTCCAACCCGGGCCGGATCGCCGCCATCGAGAAACACTTCCCGTCGGCCCGCGCGTTTGCCACCCCCGCCGAGGCGCTCGCGCGGACGACGCCGGATCTCACGATTGTTGCGTCCCCGCCGAGCTTGCACGCCGAACACGCGGTCGCCGCCTTCGGCGCCGGCAGCCACGTGCTCTGTGAGAAGCCGATGGCTGCCAGCGTTGACGATGCCGAACGCATGGTGGCGGCCGCCCGCGCCGCGCGGCGCGTCCTGGCTGTCGGGATGACCCGGCGGATGTACCCGTGTCTGGCCGAGGCGCGGGCGCTTCTCGCCGCCGGAGCCCTCGGCGATCACCTCAGCTTCGTGTGCCGCGAGGGTAATGTGTACGGGTGGCCGGTGAGTACCGATTTCCCTTTTCGCCGAGCTGCTGCCGGCGGCGGTGTGCTCATCGACAAGGGCACGCACGTGCTCGACTTCCTGGCCGCACTGTTCGGCGAGCCCAAAGCCGCCGCTTACGCGGACGATGGCCACACCGATGGCGTCGAAACGAACTGCCAGATCAGCGTCGTCTTTCCCGGCGCCAGCGGCAAGGTGCAGCTGTCCTGGAGCCAGCCGCTGGTGAACGGCCTCCACATCACCGGCTCAGCTGGGCAGCTGACACTGCACCCGTGGCGGCTCGATGCGGTGCGGTGGCGGCGAAATGGCGGCGCCTGGGAGACCCGCGTAAGCGCGGCGACCTGGCCGTGCGACCTCCGGCAGGGGGGACGGCGGGGGACGCCCCGGACCTACGACGAGTGCGTGTACTACCAGCTCGTACAGTCGCTACGAGCGGTGGTCCACGGGGAGCCGGTGCCAGTCACTGGCGAAGATGGGCTGGCGGTCATGCAGGCGATCGACGCGTGCTACCGGCAGGCCACTCCGCTGCGGCTTTCGTGGCTGACGGAGGCCGAGCAGACGCAGGCGGACGCCCGTCACTGGAGTCGGCAGCGATGAGTGGCGGAGTGGCGATCCTGGGCGCCGGCGGGTTCGTCGGGGCCCGGGTGCTCGAGATGGCCGTCCTCGGCGGCCGGACGGACATCGTCCCCCTCGTCCGCGCCTTTCGGAGCGTCGCCCGGATCGCGAACCTCGGTATGTCGCACAGACTCGGCGATGCCTCCTGTGCCGACTCGCTCGAGCGGGCACTCACCGGGTGCGACGCCGTGGTGAATCTCACGACAGGAAACCCAGCGGACATCCTACGCACGACCCAGAGCATATACACCGCGGCCGTCGCCGCCGGCGCGCGTCTTCTGGTCCACCTCAGCTCGGCCACCGTCTACGGCCAGGTCGAGCGGCCCGATCTTGCGGACGACGCGCCGCCCCAGCTCGACCACTGGATGCCCTACGCGCGGGAAAAGGGCCTCGCGGAGAATTTCCTGCGTGAGCGGATGGCCGACGGGCGCCTCGCGATCGTAGTGCTGCGACCCGGCTTGATCTGGGGTCCCCGCTCACCGTGGGTCCTTCGGCCGGCCACCGAGCTCGTCGGCGGCAG
>WNGH01008737.1_pt1 | contig 10994 bp, 9 predicted proteins | sample 5400631 | NCBI WGS metagenome assembly WNGH01 (sample SAMN13153373, study PRJNA577476) | soil metagenome | isolation source: 115 cm soil or saprolite under Garry oak tree replicate 1 | place: USA:California | collected 2016-06-15 | reverse complement strand
GCGTGGCGAGGGCGCTAACGGCCGCAGTGCGAATCGCAGTAATAGCTGAGGCATTTACCAACGCCAGCAACTCTCCGGTAGTTCCATTGAAAAGCATCACGCCTCCCTGATGCGCGTCCTTGCCCAGCGCGGCGTTTCCGGGGAAAACGCAAATGGCCTTTAGACTAAACAGTGGCGATTCGCCCGCGCGAAAGGCGGGCATCATCGCCATCACGCCGTTCACCTTTGACGGCCGAAAGATTGTGCGTAATGGCTGTTGGGATTCACCGCGAGCAAAGCTCGTGAATGCTGCTTCCATTGCGACGATGCATTCGGGCATTGGAAGAAGCTGATCGACTTCGGTGTGATTTAAAACGAGGACCCGCATGGCTCAATTGCTCAGCCAGAAGACGGTATCAGAAAGTTGGCAAAATAGTGAAGCGTGTGGAGTTGTTACAGAACCGAGAGCGGTAGCGACCGGATCATCTATCATCTATCATTTGCCATTTGCCATTTGCCATTTGCAGAGCGTCGATTAGTTGCTATCTCCCGATGACAAATGAAAAATGTCAAATTTCAAATGACAAATGATCCGGTCGCTACCGCTCGCGGTTCTGTAACGGAAAGTATTTCGCTCATGAGTTCAAGGCTTGACGACGGTCTGAACATGATCCGTTCGCTACCGCTCGCGGTTCTGTAACGGCGGGTTGTAACGAAGCGTTAGACTTTGACCTCGCTCTGGCGATACTATGCAGCGCCTAAACGATCTTTCATATTCGACTCGGAAGATTCAGATCATGAAAAGCCATTTGTTAGTTTCGACGCGACGGCGAGTCTTAGCGATAGTTGTCGTCTCTCTCATAATCACCGCCTCTGCTTCGGCCATCGCCCAACAGTTCAGCCCGGACCTATTTAGGTCTCTTCACTGGCGCAGCATCGGTCCGTTTCGCGGCGGCAGAACGCGCGCTGTTGCCGGCGTGCCTTCGCAGCCCAACGTCTTCTACATCGCGCAGGTTAATGGGGGTGTGTGGAAGACGGACGATTATGGCCGGACCTGGACGCCGATCTTTGACGACCAGCCGACGGGCTCCATTGGATGCATCGCGGTCGCAGCTTCCGATGCGAATATTGTTTATGTTGGCAGCGGTGAAGGATTGCAACGTCCTGACCTTTCGGTAGGAGACGGCATCTACAAATCGACTGATGCAGGGAAGACCTGGACGCATCTCGGTTTGCGCGATGGGCAGCAGATTCCGCAAATCGCAATCGATCCGCGCGATGCAAGTCGCATCCTGGTCGCAGTCGCCGGTCATCCGTACGGTCCGAACCCGGAGCGCGGCATCTTTCGTTCGGCGGACGGCGGCCAAACGTTTGAGAAAGTTCTCTTCAAAGATGAAAACATCGGCGGCGCGGATGTCGCCTTCGATCCAAAGAATCCCGATGTCGCGTATGCTTCGCTTTGGGAAGCGCGTCAGGGCCCTTGGGAAAACGGCGCGTGGAACGGCGCTGGCGGCGGAATTTATAAATCGACCGACAACGGAAAAACGTGGAATCAGTTGAGTGGTGGACTACCGGAAGGAATAGTTCAGGCAAATATCGGTATTGCTCCGAGCAACACCAATCGTCTCATGGCGTCAGTCGCCACTCCGAGCGGCGTGAACCTTTATCGATCGGACGACGCTGGAGCTACCTGGGCAATAATCACTAAAGACCCGAGGCCCGCGGGGCGAATCGGCGGCGGTGATCTCTGCGTCCCACGATTCAATCCGCAGGATCCTGAGGTCGTGATCGTCGCCAGCACTGTGACGTGGAAATCAACGGATGGCGGCAAGACCTGGAATGGCTTTCGCGGCGCGCCCGGAGGCGATGACTATCAGAACGTTTGGATCAATCCCAACAATCCCGATGTCATTGTGCTGGGTAGCGATCAGGGCGCAATCATCACAGTCAACGGCGGCAAGTCATGGAGTAGTTGGTACAACCAGCCCACAGCGCAGATGTATCACGTCAACGCGGATAATGCATTTCCTTATCGTCTGTGCAGTGGCCAGCAAGAGAGCGGCTCGGCGTGCGTTGCCAGTCGGGGCAATGATGGCGAGATCACTTTCCGCGAATGGCATCCGGTCAGCGCCGAAGAATACGGTTATGTAGTTCCCGATCCACTTGATCCGGACATCGTCTATGGCGGCAAGCTTACGCGTTACGATCGCCGCATCTCCCAAGCCCAGAACATTATGCCCAAACCACTTCGTGGCCCGGATTTTCGCGTGGTGCGCACCGAGCCGGTGGTCTTTTCGCCGGTTGATCCGCATGTGCTCTTCTTTGCGGCGAATACACTTTGGAAGACGAAAGATGGCGGTCGTAGTTGGGAGCAGGTTAGCGACGACCTGACGCGCAAGACTTTTGATGTGCCCGAAACCGTAGGCAAGTTTCGGTCACAACAAAGTGCACAACCGACTCAGCGAGGAGTGATTTATGCAGTTGCACCTTCGCCCTTAGACATAAATCTTATTTGGGCCGGCACTGATGATGGACTGATTCATCGAACGACCGATGGCGGCGCTCACTGGACTGACGTAACGCCAAAGCAATTGAAACCGTGGCAGAAAGTTTCGATTCTTGACGCCAGCCACTTTGACAAGAACACAGTGTATGCGGCCATCAATACGCTCAGGCTCGACGATCTGCGCCCGCATATTTATCGCACACGCGATGGGGGCGCGACCTGGACCGAGATTACAAAGGGCATTCCGGACAACGAGAACACCGATGTTGTGCGCGAGGATCCCGAGCGAAAGGGTTTACTGTTTGCGGGAACTGAACGCGCGGCTTACGTTTCGTTCGACGATGGAGATCATTGGCAATCGCTGCGTCTGAACATGCCCGCGACATCGATTCGCGATCTGATCATTAAAGGCGACGATCTTTGCGTGGGAACCCACGGGCGGGGTTTCTGGATTCTGGATAACATCACGCCGCTGAGGCAACTTCAGACGTCGATTGCTAAATCACCGGCATATGTTTTTCGTCCGCAGACCGCGCTGCGCGTTCGCTGGAACACGAACTCCGACACTCCTCTGCCGCCTGATGTTGCTGCCGGCGAGAACCCTCCCGATGGCGCGATGATCGACTACTACCTCGGGTCGGCAACAACGGGCCCGGTGACGCTGGAAATCAATGACGAAGCAGGTAAGTTGGTCCGAAGATATTCCAGCGCCGATCCGCTGCCGACTCCCGATCCGACACTCAACATTCCGGCATACTGGGTGAGGCCGCCGCAGAGATTGGCAAGCGAACCTGGCCTGCATCGATTTCTCTGGGATTTCCATTATGCGCCTGTGCCGGGCGTGCGGCCCGATTATCCGATCGCAGCGGTTTATCGAAACACGGCGCCGGCCCCAACCTCGCCTTGGACGATGCCGGGCAAATACACGGTGGTGCTCACCGTGAATGGCAGGAAATATTCTCAGCAATTGATTGTTCAGATGGATCCGCGCGTCAAGGCGTCGACCGCAGACTTGGCGGAACAGTTCAGATTGTCAAAAGAACTCTACGACGAGTGGCTCATACTCTCTTCGATATCAGAGAGCGCCGGTACGATCCGCAAACGATTACTCGATCTACGACCGCGTGTTCCTGATGGCGATGTGAAGGCGCGAGTCGATGCCTTAAGCGAAAAACTTCAAGCGTTGAGCGGCACGGGAGCAGGAGGACCAGGTGGCTTTGGCGCGGCTGCCGGCAGGTTAAGCATCGCGTCAGAGACCGGAAGGGTCAGAGCCCTTTTCAACATCATCGAAGGTGTCGATGCCGCGCCAAGCCAAGCTGTGGCGAATGCGGTGCCGGATGTGATCAAAGATTCACGCACGCTGCAGGCCAATTGGGAAACTATAAAGTCGCAGGAAATCCCGGCGCTTAATCAGCAACTTCGCGCCGCAGGTCTGCCAGCAATCGAGATATCGAGATAGCTTGAGTCTTACCGTTTCTCGAAGATCAGGCTAGAATGTCTTAAGAGGTGCAAGAGAAATGTCAGTAGTGGCGACAGAAGATTCAGTATTGCTGACTCTCGATTTCAGTCCATTGAAGATGACTGATGAAGAGTTCTACGAGTTTTGCCGGCGCAATCAGGATTTTCGTTTCGAGATGGACAAGGAAGAAAACCTCATCGTCATGCCGCCAACCTTTTTGGAAACCAGCCGTAAAAACGCGAAAATAAACGTGCGCCTCGGCCGTTGGGCTGAAAAAGACAATACTGGAGTCGCTTTTGAATCAGACGGAATGTTTACCTTACCCAACGGCGCCAAACGATCGCCCGATGCTTTCTGGATTTTGAAAGATAGATATTATGCGCTCTCAAAAGAAGAACGGGAGGAGCGCTTTGCGCGAATCGTTCCTGATTTCGTTATCGAACTGCGCTCGAAATCGGACAATCTGCGAAAACTACAGAACAAAATGAGCGAATATATCGAAAACGGCGTGCGTCTCGGCTGGCTCATTGACCCTTATGAACGACGAGTTCACGTCTACCGCGCTGATGAGTCCGTGGAAATCTTAGAAAATCCTCAGAAGGTTTCCGGCGAAGCTGTCTTGCCGGGCTTCGAATTGGATCTAACGGAAATCTGGTGAAGCCTCACTAAACGTCCCGGACCGTTTCGATAGACCCTCGCAAACTCCCCAATCCTTGGAACTTCAAGGCAATTAAGCCTTTAAACCCCTTCGGAAAGTTAGTTTATGAAGGGGCAACTGACTACGGGAATCGGTGCTAATGCCATCAGTCTACGCGATGGGGCGGGAGCTTTGTTCCGTCGCCGGGCCCTGGTGCTTTCCATTTTTCTCATCGTGGTTGTCGGCACGGCAATCGTTACCTTCCTGCTTCCAAACAAATACGAATCACGCACCAAGATCCTGGTGAAGAACCAGCGCGTCGATGTCGCCATCACTGCGGAACAAACTGGCGGGGCGCCGCCGCCGACCGTCGAGAATGAAGTTAGCGAGAATCAGATCAATTCCGAGATTGAGTTGTTGACCAGCAAGGATCTCCTGACGCAGGTGGTCAAAGAATGCGGCTTGGCAAAAGCTGAAACCGGATTGTTCGGCCGCTCGGCCGCAGAAACACTGCGCGAAGAAAGCGCCGTAAATCGGCTGAGCAAGGACCTGACCATTACGCCGGCACGGAAGGCTAACGTCATTTCAATCACTTATGCGTCAAATTCGCCTGAACTCTCGGCTTCGGTGTTACAGAAGCTGGGCGAGCATTACCTGGAAAAGCATCTGAAGCTGAATCATCCAACTGGCGCCACGGACTTCTTCAAAGACAAAGCCGACGAATACGAATCTCAATTACGACAGGCCGAACAGCGGCTGACGGATTTTCAACAAAGCAACAATCTGGTGGTGCTGAGCCAGCAGAAGGATTTGACGCTGCAAAAGACCGCCGAAGCGAAATCAAAGATGCTCGAAAGCGAGACGGCGCTGAAGGAAGCTACCGATCGCATTGCCCGAATCGAGCAGCAGCTTGCGGCCATGCCGAAGCGCGTCGTAACGCAAAGCCGTCAACTTCCGAATCAATATTCCGCCGAGCGCCTGAACACGATGATCGTCGAACTTCAAAACCGCCGGACGCAGTTGCTTACCAAGTTTCGTCCCGACGATCGGCTGGTGCGCGAGATTGATGATCAGATTCGTAATACGCGCGAGGCGCTTACTCGCGCCGAGGGAAAAACTGCCGTCGAAGAAGCTACCGACCTCAATCCCCTGCGACAAATGCTGGAAACCGAATTGTCGCGCGCGAGGTTGGATCAGACCGGAGCGCGCGCGCGCCGCGATACTCTGTCAGGACAGTTGCAACAATACGAAGCCGCTTTGAAAAAGCTTGAGAGCGACACCGGCAAACATAACGACCTTCAGCGCGAAGTCAAGCAGGCCGAAGACAATTATCAACTTTATGCGAAGAAGCGCGAAGAAGCGCGCATCGCCGACGAACTCGACCGGCAGAAGATCACGAACGTATCGATAGCCGAAGCCGCAACTGCGTCGCAGATTCCAACCTCGCCGAATCGGCCAGTGAATTTAATGCTGGGAATCGTGCTGGCAGCCTTTCTGAGTTTGGGCAGCGTCTTCTCTGCGGAAATGCTCAGCGACGCCGTCTACACGCCGCGACAACTCGAAGGGCTTACGGGGGCGCCGGTGCTCGCGACCGTACCGGAGAATAGCCGGAAGATGCTCATCCGCCGCAGCCGTGAACCTAACGAGTTTGAACTGAAAAGATTTTCAGTGGCTGAATTACCGAGCTAAGGAAACCAGAGTGCGAGTCGAAGAACAAATCGTCGAAGTTCAAATGCCGCCGGAGAATGGGCGGGCCAACGGCCACAAGCAACACAACTTGCAGTTGTTGCTGGCCAGCCTTCAAACCGGATCGCAACGTCTCCGCGAAGGAGCGGCCATTGCTTTCACTTCAGCTTCGCACGGTGAAGGCGTCAGTCACGTGACGCAATTGTTTGCGGTTGAGATGGCGCGCTACACGGGTCGACGGACGCTCGTTATTGACGCGGAGCGATTGCAAAGCCTGGGTGTCGAAGATTATTTGCAGATGCCCTGGAACTGTCACCCGACGAACATTGAAAACCTCTGGATGCTGCCCGCGAAGAAAAAGAGGAAGCATACTGATGAGACGCAGGCTCTGCCGCAGCGATCGTTTCTGATGCGAGTAGCAACGGAAGGCGAAGCGATCGATACCGGTCTCGATTCGGTCGATGCTTTGCGCGTGAGCTTTGACAACATTCTGATCGACTGCCGCTCGCTCGGGACTTCAGCTGAGGCAGCGGTGCTCGCTTCAATGGTTGACGGTATCGTGATTGTCGTGGAAGCCGGACAGTCGCGCCGCGACGAAATCCTGAACGCACAACGCACCATCGAGAATGCCGGCGGCAACTTTCTCGGTTTCGTTTTGAATAAGCGCCGTTATCCGGTGCCGGAGTGGCTCTATCGGAGACTGTAGATTTTCCATTTGTCATGTGACATTTTTCATTTGTCATTGCCAGGAACTGAAATGAAACATAGCCTACTTTCACTCGCAATAATATTCATTCTAGGCGTGCCGTTGGTGGCTCACGCGCAAGACCAACGGCCGCCACGACTAACGACCGTTACCGAAGAGCGATATCAGTTGCAGCCTGGCGACGTGGTCGAAATCCAATATCGCTATTCGCCTGAATTCAATCAGACGGTGACCGTCCAACCCGATGGGTACATCACGCTGGAGGTTGGCGGCGATCTGAAAGTCGCTGGGATGACCGTGGATCAGCTGCGGCAAGCGATCCTGAAGAAAGCGAGCACGCGATTACAAGATCCGATTGCGACCGTAATTCTGAAAGAGTTCCAGAAGCCCTATTTCGTGGTTGCCGGAGAGGTCGCACAACCCGGCAAGATCGAAATGCGCGAACGAGTCACGGCCATTCAGGCAATCATGCTCGCGGGTGGCATGAAAGAGAGCGCGAAGTCGTCGCAAGTTGTCGTGTTTCGCAAAATCAATTCCGACATCGCGGAAGTCAAGCTGCTAAACCTGAAGACCATAAGGCGCACCAGCGACCTGGAGAACGATCTGACTCTGCAACCCGGCGATATGGTTTTCGTTCCTCGCGACAAGATTTCAAAGATTGAGCGCTTCATGCGGGTGGCGAGCGTCGCCGCCTTTATGGCACCGAAACTCTAAGCACGGCGTTAGAGTACCGACTTTAGTCGGGCGCTTAGTCGGAAAAAAGCCCGACTAAAGTCGGTACTCTAAACCCCTTAATCGAAGACTGTATGACTGCTCGTCACGGCTCAATCACCGACTTTTTTTTGAAGCTGAGCGATCTTGCCTTGCTGACCGCATCGCTCGGCCTGACGATTGTCTATCGTTATTCGCCCTCACAGAACCCTACTTTCGTCATTGATTATCTCTCCGAGCGCGTCAAGGTTACGAACGCAATCCTGGGCTTCATCCTGCTGCTTTCATGGTACGCGGCGTTTGCGGCCCAGGGCTTATACGTTTCGCACCGTTTGAGTTCGCTCCGCGGAGAGTTGCGGGAGATCGCGCACGCCATGGCAATTTCTTCTCTGGCTCTGTTGGTGGCGGCGCAATTGGGCAACTGGCCCACCATAAATCTTCTGACTGTCGGCGGCTTTGGCGTGTCCGGTTTCGTACTCGTGGCAGCGGGCCGCGTGGCGCTCCGGCTCAATCTCCGCCGCTTGCGCGCCCACGGACACAACGTGAAAGCGCTCGTGATCATCGGCGGAGGACCGCGCGGCCGAAGGTTTGCCGCACAAGTGAAGCACCGGCAGGATCTCGGCTACAAGTTACTGGGTTATGTTGATAGCGATCCGGCTTTTTCGAGCGCCGAGCTTGCCGGCGCACCATGCCTGGGAACGATTGAAGAACTTCCGCGAATCATATCCAACGAAGTGATCGACGAAGTGGCGATTGCTTTGCCGATAAAATCGCATTACACGCAAATCGAGTCAGCGGCCGCGTTGTTGGAAGAGCAGGGAATCACCACACATCTGCTGTCTGACTTCTTTCCGCAGAAACTTGCAAGCTTGCATCCGCTGGACTTTGACGGGGTGCCCATCGTCTCTCTGCGCAGCGCGCCGCCGTTTAGCTGGCGCACTGAAGCAAAACGCTTAATGGATCTCGCGGTCGCGTTGGTGTTCTTAGTGATTTGTGGGCCCCTCTTTGCGTTGGTAGCTATCGCGATCAAACTCGACTCGACCGGGCCAGTGTTCTTCATTCAGGAACGAGTCGGGCTTAGCAAGCGCCGGTTTCGCATGATCAAGTTCCGCACGATGAGCATGGATGCCGAAGCGCGGATGAAAGACATCGAACACTTGAACGAAAAGACGGGTCCGATTTTCAAGATCCGCAACGACCCGCGCATCACTCGTGTGGGACGATGGCTGCGTAAGACCAGCATCGACGAACTGCCGCAGCTCATTAACGTGCTGCTGGGTGACATGAGTATTGTGGGTCCGCGGCCGCTGTCGGTCCGCGACGCGTTGCGCATGGAGGAGGCCTGGCAGAAGCGCCGTTTCAGCGTGAAGCCCGGGTTAACATGTCTCTGGCAGGTATCGGGACGCAGCAATCTCTCGTTTGAACAGTGGATGCAACTTGACCTCGAATACATCGATCACTGGTCACTGGGACTCGACGCGTCGATCCTGTTGCGCACTATACCCGCGATCGTCCTCGCGCGCGGCGCGAGCTAATCAATCGACCAATGATGCTTCATCGGTTTGCAACCAATCATGAGCCAGCCAGATTTCTTCCCGGCGATTTGGTAGAGGTGCGCTCGTCGGCTGAGATTCTCTCGACGCTTGACGAGAGAGGTGCGCTGGAAAACTTGCCGTTCATGCCGGAAATGCTCTCCTTCAGTGGCCGACAGTTTCGTGTTTCGCGACGAGCCTTTAAGACCTGTGTCGATGATCAGGAGATGCGTCAAATCGAGAACACGGTGTTTCTTGAGGACGTGCGCCGCCGCTCCGCTCTGCCGGCGCGCTCCAAATTACCGCCTCAGATCTCGTGGCTCTCGCAGATCGTGACGGACAATTCTTTTGCCAATCTAGTGAAATCCTAAACGCGTCGTCTCCGTTACCGTTTTGGCAGCCGAAACAATACCTCTGGGACCTTACCCACAATCGAGTTTCGTTTTTTCAATGGGTGAAGAGCCTGTTCATTGCGATCTACAACAAGATCGCGCATCTGGGGGGATTCCGAAGTTGGGGATTTGTGGCGGGTCCGGGAACCCAAAACAGGACGCGCGTATCCCTGAGTCTGCAAACGGGTGATCGAGTGAGAGTGAAATCGCTGGCGCAGATTAGGCAGACTCTCGATGCCGACGGAATGCATCAGCATCTTTTGTTCGCGCCGGCAATGGCAGAGTTTTGTGGACGCGAGATGCGGGTGCAAAACCGGGTCGATAAGATCATCCTCGAAGGAACTCCCCGCCAACGCGAGATTAAAGACACTGTCTTGCTTGAGGGAGCCACCTGCGACGGCATCTGTCATCGCATGTGTCCGCGCCAGTCGCTCTTGTTTTGGCGGGAGTGCTGGCTGGAGAAAGTAAACGGGTCCTGAAAATTTCATTATGCACTCGATCCTTGTCTATCACACGATCAGTAGCCTGGAGAAGGCGCCGCCTTCCGGGGAAGCGATTTCGCCGCAAAGCTTCGAGCAGCAACTGCGCTGGCTCTCGCGCCGGCGCCGCATTGTGCCTCTGTCCGAGACGCTGTCCGGCAGAGAAAAGGACCACTTGGTTGCGATCACTTTCGACGATGGCTATCGCGACAACCTGACAGTGGCGCTGCCATTGCTGGAGAAATATTCGCTGCCGATGACGCTTTTTGTAGTCGCCGGCTTCGTGGATCGCGACGGTTATCTCTCTGAAGAAGAGCTGCGCCAAATGTCTCGGCATCCGCTGGTTACAATTGGTTCGCACGGCCTTTGGCATCGTGATTTCAATCGCCTGACATTGGACGAAGCGCGTTTCGAGTTGGTGGAGTCACGACGACTGTTGGAAGGCGTGGTCCATAAGAAAGTCGATCTGCTGGCGTGGCCATTTGGTGAGTGCGATGGCGCCCTGGAACGGTTAAGCGCCGAGTGCGGCTATCGCGCCTCATGGTCGGTATGGAAAGGAACGAACAGCTCGCACTCGCGGTGGCGTGTGCCACTGGGCCGGCGAGACAACCTGCTGCGTTTCATCGCGAAGAGTTCAGGTGTTTACGCACTGACGGAAGGAAAGTGGCATCGATTTCAAGAGCGACGCGAGCAGCGGGTGTTTAGAGTACCGACTTCAGTCGGGTTTTTAGGTGACCGGGAGAAAGCCCGACTAAAGTCGGTACTCTAACGCCGTCGTCAGAGTTCCGAAAAGCAATGGCAAGACCCCTTCAAATCAAAATCTCAGGAGGCCGCATGAGAATACTGCGCATAGCTCATGCCAGCTTGACCCCCGCTTTGCGAGAGCGGGAACGGGCGCTGGCCCGTG
>WNGH01027427.1_pt1 | contig 10995 bp, 11 predicted proteins | sample 5400631 | NCBI WGS metagenome assembly WNGH01 (sample SAMN13153373, study PRJNA577476) | soil metagenome | isolation source: 115 cm soil or saprolite under Garry oak tree replicate 1 | place: USA:California | collected 2016-06-15 | reverse complement strand
GCGGGCAGGGCGTCGACGACAGTCACGCGGCCGGCGTCGATGTCCTGGCGCAGTTCTTCGCGGCTGATCAGGTGTGTCATGTGACCTCCCGGTCGGTAGCGGACTACAGTCCTTTTATGGTTCAGAATCGTAACGGACCGCAGTCCGATTCCGCAACAGCCGACCTCGAGGTGCTGGCGATCGGCCGCCGCCCGCGCAAGGAGCGCTCCGACGCCGCCCGTAACCGGCGGCTCATCCTGGATGCGGCCGGCCGGCTCTTCGCCGAGCGCGGAGTCGCCGCCGTGTCGATGGACGCGGTGGCGGAAGCCGCCGGCGTCGGCAAGGGGACCCTGTTCCGGCGGTTCGGCGACAAGGCCGGGCTGGCCGTGGGCCTGCTCGATGAGCGAGAGCGGCACCTGCAGCAGGGCATACTCACCGGCCGCCCGCCGCTCGGGCCCGGGGCGGAGCCGATCGAGCGGCTGCATGCCTTCGTCCGGGCCTACCTGGATTTCCTGCTCGCCAACCTCGAGCTCGTCCGGATGTCGGAGACCGCCAGCCCGGGCGCCCGGTACCGGATCGGCGCCTACCGCTTCTGGCACCGCCACGTGGCGATCCTGCTCGGCCAGGCAAACCCCGGCATCGACGCGGACGTCACCGCTCACCTGCTGCTCGCCCCACTCGCGGCCGAGCACATGACCGCCGTGCTGGAAACCGACACTCCGGACCGGATCTGCGCGGCTCTGCGGCTGCTCGTCGACGGCCTGGCCGGCCGACCGGATCTTCCGCGATCATGAGAAGCGGCTTGATGAATCGCAGGTGTATACGCGGCTGCGTTACCGGGTATGAACAGCGCCAGCTATTCAAATGCAGGATGAGCGCGCTGGGGGCACTGCGTTCGGGAATCCAGGGCGCCCGCCCTGATTTCACTATCTGAGTTAACAGCACATCCGGTGGTTGTCCGATTGCCCCGGTTCGCGACTAAATCCGGGGTACATGACTGCCGCTAGAGTTTCCCGTTTGCCAAGGAAAGAATCGGGCTATTGTCCATGAAAGCCTCAGCACGGCACCGAGCGCCCGAGCCGTTTCAGCCGCACGGGCTTTTCTTGCGCACCTTGACATTCGTCGCCGTCGTGCTCGCGATCGCGGCCTGCGGGCGATCGGGCGGGCATCCGCTGGCGCTCGAGCAGCATTCCGCCACCCCGGCCGACACCGCGAGGCACGCGGCACACCGCGCGGGCACCCATCCGCCTTCCTCGCAGCAGCCCGCCACCCCGCGCACATCCAGGACCGGCAAGACCAAGATGCTCCTCGGTGTGTTCGAATACGGCGCAGAGGTTGCCTACCGGCGCGTCGAGAAGTTCGCGGCCACGGTGGGCCGCCAGCCGGACATAGTCGTCAGCTTCGGCGTCTGGGGCGCGCCCTTCGACACCAGGTTCGCGAGCATCGCGCATGCGCACGGCACGACCGTGCTTATCCAGATGGAGCCGACGAATGCCAGCCTCGCCTCGATTATCGCCGGAAAGCAGGATAAATACTTGCGCTCGTACGCGGCCGAGATCCAGCGATTCGGGCACCGGGTAATCCTGAGCTTCGCCCCGGAACCCAACGGCCCCTGGTATCCGTGGGGCTGGACCCGGTCTTCGCCGGCGTCCTGGAGAGCCGCATGGCGGCATGTTGTCACGCTCTTCAGGAAACGCAAGGCGAATAACGTCACCTGGCTATGGACAGTGGACCGGAAATTCACCGGATCCGGGCCGCTCCCAGCCTACTGGCCGGGCGCGGCCTACGTAGACTGGGTCGGAATCGACGCATACTACGTCCATCGCGGTGACACTTTCGACAAGATATTCGGTCCCACGCTCGCCGAGGTGCGGAGATTCACCACGAGGCCGGTGCTGATCTCGGAGACCGCGGCAGGCCAGATAGCCGGCCGGGCGAGGGCCATCCCTGATCTCTTCGCCGGGAGCGTCCGGGCGGACATGCTCGGGCTCGTCTGGTTCGACATGAACCAGCATCGCAATATCTACCACCAGAACTGGCGGCTGGAAGGGCATCCCGCCGCGATCGCCGCGTTCCGCCGTGCCCTGGCCAGCTGGAAGCCAAGGAACTGATGCCCGTCAGTTCTAGACGGACCGTGGAGCCAGTGTGGAGAGGTATTCACGTTTGGCGCTGACCTGGCCGAACGGGCGCTGATCTGGCAGTCATCCACAGGTTAAGGCGGCTGCGCCCACACGGACTTGTGGTCAGCGGGCCCGGTCCGGTGGGCTGCGGCGTTGCCGGCGCAGGCGCGGGTCGGCTTCGAGGGCGGCGGCGCCGAGGGCTTCGAGCCTGGCGAGCAGCTCGCGCAGGCGCCGGTCGTTGTCGATCCAGGCCTGGTAGTCGTCGTGCTGTTCCTTGCTGAGCCAGCGGCAGATGGTCTTGGCGGCGACTTTGCGGGTCCACTGCCAGTACGGGCCGTGCAGCCGGGGCGGGTCGGCGCGGCAGCCGCAGTTAGCGCGGCCGCAGCGGGTTCTCCGCTCGGTGACCGAGCCGGGCAGCACCATGCCCGAGCGGGCGATCTTCGCGAGCTCCGCGGCGATCTTCCGGGCTTCGGCCTGATGTCCGGCGGCGACACGCACCGTCCCAGGCTGGCACAGGTCCCCCATCTCAGCCATATCCCACTGTATACCTACAGTGTGACTTCCGGCCGGAGGGCACCTGCGCGGGCTGCCGAGATGATCGGCGGCTACCGGCCGGCGTCGCTGCCCGAGCCCGCCGCCCGCTTCGCCCGGCTGACCGCGGCCGCGTGCGCGCCGCAGGAAATCGCGCGGGCCAAGGCGCTGCTGTTCGCCTGCGGCAAGCTGGGGGCGTTCGCGTCGGCGGCCGGGCTGGAGCTGGTCCCCGAGGTGTGCCTGCACCCGTCGGTGATCGAGCGGTTCATCCTCACCGCCGGCCGGGACCTGTCATCCCCCACGCGCAGGACGCTGCGCACCAACCTGCGCTGGGCCGCCCGCAGGGCCGGCCCCCGGCTCGGTCCCCCTCCCGTCGCGCTGCCCCGCGAGCGGTCCAAGGCCCCTTACGGCCCGGCGGAGATCGCCGGCTACCTGGCGCTGGCCGATGCCCAGCCGACCCATGGCCGGCGGATGCGGGCGGCCGGGCTGATCTGCCTCGGCGCGGGCGCCGGGCTGGCCGGCGCTGACCTGCGCCAGGCCCGCGGCAGTGACATAGCCTGCCGGTCCGGCGGGGTGGTGGTGCAGGTCCGCGGCCCCCGGTCCCGGGTGGTGCCGGTCCTTTCCCGCTACCACGACGTGCTGCTGGCATCCGCGGAGTTCGCCGGGACCCGCCTGATCACCGGCGGGCGCGACCCCGGGCGGCGGAACGTGACCACCCCGCTGATATCGGCGCTGGCCGGCGGGGCGGACCTGCCCCGGCTGGACACCGGGCGGCTGCGGGCGACCTGGCTGGCCGACTGCGCCGGCCTGCTGGGGCTGGCCACCTTCATGCACGCCGCCGGGATCACCTGCTCCCAGCGGCTGGGCGACCTGATCGCCGCCCTGGACCCCGGCGGCGAAGCCCAGGCGGTGGCGCTGCTCGGTGCAGCACGATGAGCATGACGGTCCCGATCGCCCGGCTGGAAGACATCATCGACCGTTCCGGAGTTACCAGCTGGATCGAGGCGCTGCTGCCCATCGGCGTCCGCCCGCGGCAGCTGAAGGTACGCACCCTGCTGGCCGGCATGCTGCTCACCCAGGCCGATCACCGGCCCGCGCACCTGACCCGGGTGCACCAGGCCCTGGCCAGCCTCCCCGACGCGGACCGCATCCGCCTGGGCGTCCTGGCCGGCTGGAAACACGGCCCGCACCTGCTCACCTACCGGCAGGTCGAGCGCACCTTCGGCCTGGTGGTCACCGCGCTGAAGAAAGAGCGTCCCGACGGCGCGCCATCGCCCGTCCTGGAAGCCATCCTCGACGCCCTGCTGGAAGCTAGCATCCCGCCCGGGCACAAGGACACGACCAGGGCGCTGGCCGTTGACTGGAGCGACCTGGAAACCTTCTCCCGCCCGCCGCCGGCCAAAGGCGGGGATTGCGCCGACCCTGAAGCGTCCCGGGGACACCGCCACGGCGACGGCCCCGGCCAGAAAGACGAGCTGTTCTACGGCTACTACGTCTCAGCCGGCACCATGGTCAAAGAGGAGAACAGCCCCGCCGTCCCCGAGCTCGCCCGCCGGATGACCCTCACCACCTGCCACCTGGACCCCGCCCAGGCCATGGCCACGGTCCTGCAGCGCATGCCCGCAGACGGCATCCCCCTCGGCGACGTCCTGGACGACTCCGGCTACGCCCACCGGGTGCCCGGGAACTGGGCCGTGCCGCTGCGCGCCGCCGGAGCGCAGCTCATCCAGGACCTGCACCCGCACGACCGCGGCCCCAAGGGCACCCACGCCGGGGCGGTCATCTCCAACGGGAACCTGTACTGCCCGGTCACGCCCCGGCCGCTGCTCGAGCTCGGCCCGCTCGCCCGCGACGCCACCGGCGAGCAGGCCGCCGCCCACGACCACCAGACCGCCGAGACCGCCCGCTACAAACTCGGCAAGATCACCGCCAGCGACCAGGACGGCTACCACCGGGTCATGTGCCCGGCAGTGATGGGCAAACTCCGCTGCCCGCTACGACCCGGATCCATGTCCCTGGACTACCAGCGACCCGAGATCCTCGCCCCGCCCGAGCACCCGCCGGCCTGCTGCGCCCAGCAGACGATCACCGTCCCGCCCGAGGTCAACGCCAAGACCACGCAGAAACACGACTACCCCTCCAGAGCGCACCGGCGGTCCTACGCGCGGCGCTCTGCCGCCGAGCGGACCTTCTCCACCGTCAAGGACCCCGCCAGCAACGACATCAGCCGCGGCTGGTGCCGCCTCATGGGGATCACCCCCATGGCCCTGTTCGCCGCCTGCCTGCTCATCACCCGCAACGAGCGCATCCTGTCCGCCCACGACGCCCGGCACGACCAGAACACCCAGCGAGCCGCCGCCGGCCTCCCGCCGAAAACCCGCCGCCGGCGCCGCAAGACACTCGCCAGCCTCGCCGCCGCACCGCCATAACCAGGGTCCATCCCCGCGCGCGCAGCCACCCGGCAGCGCTGATCATGGGGGCCGCCAGCCAGGCAAACCAGCCCCGTCAGCGAGCAAAAGCCCAACCCCAGCGACAACCCCAAGGCAGCCACAGGCAAGCAAACTGTCCGAGCCAAACGTGAACATAGTGCCAGGTGAAACGTGAAGACCTCAGAGTGGGGCGGGTGGGGCTCGAACCCACGACCGGCGGATTATGAGTCCAGCACGCCAGCAACCCGTCTCATAGGTGTGACCTGGACGGACATGGTTCGGCGCGATCATGGTTGCCCCGATTTGGGCACGTATTTGGCATGATCAAGCTCGATGCAGACCAGGCTGTGCTGCCACGTCTAACGCTGACGTGGCTCAGCCTTGCGTCTGACGCCAGCGCCTGACTGCCTGGTCCATTCGTGGAACGTCGTCACGCAAGGTGACCCAGACCTCTTCGTAGTCGATGCGGTGATAGGCGTGCGCGGCGATGATCCTCATGCCCTTGACCTCACGCCAGGCAATCTCAGGCGTCGCCTTGATGACCTCATCAGGCAGCTTGGTGGCAATGTCGCCCAGTCGGCCGATGACGGCCTCCCCCGCAAGGCGAAGCGGGCGCTCGGTGTCCCAGCGCTTCTTCCCGAGGCTCACCAGTTCGGCTGCTGCATCGGCCGCCTCAGCCAGATCTGCCAGAAGGTCATCGACTCCCCTGGTCACAGATCCACGGCCTCGGCGCGAATGTGGTCGTCCCGCGACTTGAGGGCGCTCCGCGTCACGACGTCGACGCCGACGCCCAGGAGTTCCTCAAGATCCTGGAACAAGCCGACGTGATCAAGAAGCGAGGCGCCTGGCTCAAAGTCGACCAGTAGGTCGAGATCGCTGTCTGCCCGAGCCTCTCCCCTGGCGACGGAGCCGAACACCGCGATCCGATGAGCCCTGCGCTTCCGCGCGACGCCGAGGATCTCCGCCCGGCGCCGCCGCAGCTCTTCTAGAGTCAGCACGTCATCGGCCACCCCTCAAGGGTATCGCCGCGTGCCCCGGCGACGCTTCGAACGAGTCGCCGTCCAAGCACAGTTCGATCTCAACAGCGGGTCGCGGGCATCTGCTGCCTTGCGGCCCGCTACTTGGTGTCCCGTTTGATGTAGGTACCACGCCTGGGCACGGTGAAGACCAGGCCCTCTTCGCGCAGGATGTCGATAGCGCGGAGCACAGTGTCGCGACCGACCCCGTACTCCTGCTGAAGCTGCTTGACTGATGGCAAGGGACCGCTCCGCCACTCGCCCTTGGCGATCCTCGTCCGGAGGATGGCGGATAGCTGCTGGTAGGCAGGCTCTGGCGCCCTATGGTCCACGGTCACAAGATCAAACTAGATCTCTTAAGACTAGATATGACCAGGAGGTATCTCTTATCTGCTCTGTTCTGATCTGCTCTACACTTATCGACGGACTTGCGATGACGGTATGCAGAGCTACAGCGGAGGGCAGTGGTCTTGGTCCACGGCAGCCGATCCATGACCCCAGCATCGTCCGCTGCCGCCGACGACCGAGGTGCCCCATCGTTACCGGGCACCTATGCGGTCACGGTCAAGCGAACCTTCCCGGGCAGCCCCGACCAGGTCGCCCGCGTCCGTGAGTTCGTCAGGCTCGTCCTCGGCCCAGAGCCCGTGGTGGACGATGCTGTCCTGCTTACCTCCGAGCTAGCTACCAACGCCGTCATCCACACGGCGTCTGGCCAAGGCGGAGCCTTCGACGTCGCCGTAAGCCGCTACCCGTCAGCGGTTCGTGTAGAGGTTCACGACGCAGGCTCGCATCAGGTGCCGATGCCGCGTCCGCGAGACCACTTGACCGAGGAAGGCCGCGGTCTCGGTCTCGTCAGTCTCATGGCCGATAGATGGGGGCACAGCGAATACATGGACGGCCGGTCGGTGTTCTTCGAACTCTGCTGGCAGCCGCCCATCGAGGGCCAGTGATCTCCTCGGTGTGAACTCGTCGCACGATGGTCGCTAAGGGTCGCTGGCGCAGGTCAACGGTCTAGGGGCGGTTCCAGCGGGCGCTGGCGGGCGGCGTGGCTGCTGCATCGGTTGCTGCACCCGCCCTCTGGCGAAGCCCCTCGATGCGAACTCCTGGCGGCGAGGTCATTCGTGGTCGTTAGGGCAGGTCGGCGACCGATGGGAGCCTGACCCAGTCGCTCGCAGCCGATGACGTTGCTGGCGGGCAAGGTCAGTCGCCAAAGATCAGCGGCCGCGAGTGCGGTTGCGCCAGCTAGGCCAGCGGCGACGATGCCCCGCTGCTTTCTGGGGCATCCCTTCGGGCACCCGAGACTGCGGCAGACTATCGAGCCATGTGAAGCACCGCCGCGCAGCACGAACGACGCGGCCTGCCTCGGCTTCGTCTGGCATTAGCCCACCATGGGCGATACGGTTCCGCACAGTGTAAAGGGCCTCGATATCCCGGAATAGCTGCCTGTCGTCTTGGCGAAGAGATCGCCCAAGCGTCGCGAGCATGAACTTGTCGAACAAGCCACCTGCCGCCGTAATGGTGATTTCCCTTGGGTTTTCGAGAGCGAAGTCGACCAGTGATCGTTGCGCCTCCGTTGCGCGGTCGCGGAGAATTGCCTTGACCTTGACTTCGCAAGCGATAGCCGCCATGAGAACGGCGCGGCGGACATCGCTGATAGCGTGACGGGCGTAATACTCCGCATCGGCAAGGAGCGTCTCAGCAACCGGGGGCTCATCGTCACGACTGACCTGTTCAATAAACCGCTCCACGTCGGACAGGTCGAGATGATATTTGCCTGCCGGGTCTCTTCCCACCGCAACGCTTCTGACTGAAGGCCCGGTCCGCACCTGAAGATCTGTGCCAACTTCGAACGTACGGACCGGGCCAGCGAGAGGCGGCACTTCACTGCTCAGTGACAGCCCTGTCATCCGGGTTGTGGCACGCACCCACGCCACGAATGTGGTAACAACCTGCGATGCTACTTCCTGGGCTCGGTCAAACGCGCATAACATGTAGCGACACTTCACCCGCGCTCCCCAATCGATGAGTGCACGGTATTCGCCTGGGACGAATGGCCGCCAAAAAAGGAAGTCATTCGCTTGCCGAGGAAGTGTGATTTGGACGGGGAGACCGTCGTGTGAAAGGGTAAAGCTCCGTCCGAGCACCTCTCTCGATACTTCAAGAGGCACAGACGGCGAGCCAATCTCGAACAGAAACTCAACACGAAAGGCGGTCATTTATCGAAAATCATTCCAGGCGTGAACAAGCGTTCAAGTTGTGCCAGCGCCGCAAGGGGTTAGAAACTCACATTGCTACAGGACTCAGAAGTCTACCCCTGTCTACTGGCCAGCGCCTCGTGCACCAGCCAGGCACCGAATCGCAGCTGCTCACGCGGGCCGCCACACCCCTTGCACTTGCCTCAGCACCTGCTGCTCAGGAGCCGTCGTCCTCGATGGCGCGGCGCACGATGGTGGCGGCGTCCTCGCCGCTGACCAGCTGGCCAGCGGCCGGTTAAGGGACGGGTAAGTTAACGACCTTCCGCTTTTCAGGCCTGACGACCGCCCAGCCCGGCAGCATTTGCCGTGGTGTGGAAGGCCGTCGCTGGGTGCCTGTGGGTGGCGGTGGTGGTTGCTGTTGCTGTCATCGTTGCTGTCACTGTCGGTATCAGCGGCAGCGGTTTGCCCGGGCTTTGCTGAGCAGTCCGTAGGATCTGGGTATGAGTGCGTCCACGGTGGCAGCGCTGGTGTTAGCTTGGCTGGCGGCGGTTATGGCTGCGGCTGTTCCTTGACTGGTGTTCTGGCTGGCGTTACGGCAGGACGCACTCCGGTGGCTGCGGAAACGGCACGCTGATGTGTATGTTGACCTGCTTGTGGAGGCGCACGCCGATTTTAGGGCTGGAAGGAAGATGGAAAAGTCACGGCGACTCCCAACGCTGCCGCAGCAGTTCATGGACCATCATCTTTGTCGCGTCCTGCAATGCCGCCAGATAGCCATCATGGCCATGTTGGTCATCGCTGCGTGCCCGATAGCAGTTGACATACTTGGCGCTGGCGGTGCCAACTTTCGATGGATCGCGGCACACGCAATCCGGATCACCGTGAGCCGTGCAATTCCGGCGTCGGTACCAGATTTGAATCTGCTGCTGTAGCGTCCCGTAGGTAAGTCCGGCCGCAAGTGACTGCTCGCCGATGACGCCGCGCGGGGTAAGCAGTTCACGGAGCAATTCGTAAACCTGCTCCGCTGCCTCTTGGACAAGAAGGGGCTGCCCTTTCTTGCCCACCTGTATCTGCCCGATCCAGTCACGCTTGGGCCGTCCGGCACACCCTCGACTTCTCGCAATAGTTTCTAGGAGGGACCAAAGCCGCACGTACTGGAAGTCGGATCGGCGTTCTCGGAGGGCTTCCCCGAGTAGCAGGACGAAGAGTTGGAGTGTTGTGTCATCCCGGATGGCATGAAGATCCCGTCGCAATCCTTCGGGGTCTTCTCCGGATATGAAACCTCCGATGAGATTGCCGCGATATGGCGGAATGTGAAGACCCGACAGGAGCTGTCCGGTCCGCGGTTCGTGAATGATCGTGCAGAAAACATCGCCGAAGCTACCCCGATGTGCAGCGAGGAGCGTGACGAGCAGAGATGCTTCGCGCATCGCGACGTCTCCGCACTCCTTTAGGGTGTCTGCCCGGACAACTGGGAACTGTATGAGCGTCACAGGTTCGGCCCGCCGAACCTGATCTAGGATTTCTTGTGTCCATTGCAGGGGCGACGCGCCCCACGTTTGGAGCAGCCGATCCACCGCCCGCAATTCGGCTGTCCAGCCCACGGGATCAAGCGGCATGACCTCGCACGTTAGGAGGTTGAGCTTGGTAGTTGTGAGCAGATCCTTAACGAAGACCAGGACCAAGGCCGCGACTTGACCAGAACCGATTCCTGCGTCGCGCCGCTTCTGGCGCCGTCGGAGGATCTCACCATATGCAGCCTCAAGTTCGTCCAGACTGCGAGGCGGGTCAGATTCCGTACGGACTTCGAAAAGCAACGGCGGCTGCATCTGGACGGCCATTGGAGCCATCTGAGGCGTGTTGTCGCTATTAAGCGCGGTCAGCCAGTACAGCCCTGGCGGCTGGTCGCCGACAGCCTTACAGCGCGCCACGTTCGCCTGTCCTGGATCAACTTCCAGCGGCGATGACAGGGCCCAAATGTCCTCGTGTTCCTCGGCGCGAGCGACCTGTATAGAAAGCCCGGTCAGCGGTCGGTTGGCCTCCACGACAAGCGGCGACCCGACAGCGACTGACCGGCTAAGCAAAACGATCTGCCATCCGCTATCTGTCGTGGGCGTTACCCCTGTCAAGATCACCATCCTTGCCAGACGATGTTGAACTAACCAGGCTACGAGGGGCGACCTGCCAATGGGCAATCCTGAGACTGGCTCACCTTGTCGGCGACAGGACACGCAGCGCAGTTCTCCGCGGGCGCCAATAGTTGAGCAAGCTCCTCCTCGGCGCGCTCGCTGGACAGGTTGCGCGTGTGGCCGTAGACGGTCTCGGTTCTGGTCCCCATGAGCCGGATGCTAACCAGTACCCCGGAAGGTGACAAACGCAGGACGTGCGTAGCGGCCCGTTTGAGCATCGGCGCGATAGATGGGATGGGCCGGTACGAGGAACTCTCAGATTGGCTCTGAGCGCTTGATCACGCCCGATACGTGCCCACATCGCCCCGCCCCACTGCGTCGCACCAGGTCAAGACGGGGCAGCGCAGTTCCCTGAAAAGCGGAAGGTCGGCAGTTCGATCCTGCCCCTGACCACCAGTGAGGTCTTCACGTTTCACCTGGCACTATGTTCACGTTTGGCTCGGACAGTTTGCTTGCCTGTGGCTGCCTTGGGGTTGTCGCTGGGGTTGGGCTTTTGCTCGCTGACGGGGCTGGTTTGCCTGGCTGGCGGCCCCCAT
>WNGH01006646.1_pt1 | contig 11000 bp, 8 predicted proteins | sample 5400631 | NCBI WGS metagenome assembly WNGH01 (sample SAMN13153373, study PRJNA577476) | soil metagenome | isolation source: 115 cm soil or saprolite under Garry oak tree replicate 1 | place: USA:California | collected 2016-06-15 | reverse complement strand
CTGCTCGCCTCCCAGTCAGATCCGCTCACGCGTTTAGGCGCGAGGGAGCGGAACAGAGACCACCGGTTGGGCCTGCGGCTGCGGCACGATCCGAATATAGGGCCGTGGCGCCTTCCAACCTTGCGGATAGATTTTCTTCGCTTCCTCGTCGGAAACCGAGCCGGCGATGATCACGTCCTCGCCCTGACTCCAGTTCACCGGGGTCGCGACCCGGTGCTTGGCAGTGAGCTGCAGCGAATCGACCACGCGAAGCACCTCGTCGAAATTGCGCCCGGTCGTCATCGGATAGGCGATGATGAGCTTGATCCGCTTGTCGGGGCCGATCACGAACACATTGCGGACGGTTTGATTGTCCGCCGGCGTGCGCCCTTGCGAGTTCGAGCCTGCACTCGCCGGCAACATGCCGTAGGCTTTTGAGATCTTCAGGTCGGGATCGCCGATCATTGGATAGTTCGGCGCATAACCCTGGGTCTCCTTGATGTCCTGGGCCCATCGAGTGTGATCTGACACCGGGTCGACCGAAAGCCCGATGACTTTCGCGTTGCGCCGATCGAACTCCGGCTTGAGTCTTGCCATGTAGCCGAGCTCGGTCGTGCACACCGGGGTGAAGTCTTTGGGATGCGAGAACAGCACGGTCCAGGAATTGCCGATCCAGTCGTGGAAGTGAATACGTCCCTCGGTCGTATCGGCTTCGAAGTCGGGGGCGATGTCATTGATCTGCAGTGCCATGATTCACCTCTTAACTCGCAGTGGGCGAGGCCCGTCCGCAAAACTGGATGTTCGGCCGCCTCGCGCGACCGCGCTATCCAAAAATTGCAAAAAAAACCATGCCAAACCATGTTATAATATGTGGATTGGACCCCGCAGAGATTTCGAGATGCAGTCAGGCTCGCCGCCTCTCCTCGATTGGCCGCTCTTGGAGTGGCACAAGGTCCTTGATAGCCGCGACGCGGAGGAGACCCGCGCGTTCCTCAACACTATGGCGTTCCGATTCGATCTTGCGGCGCGCGACGCCGCTCAGCTGGACGCCCGTGTCAGCGGCATCTATCTCCCCGGCATCTACATTGGTCGCGCTCAATACGGCGCGCCAGTGGCGCTTGAGCCCAGCCGAATAAGGAACGACTACTGGGTGCATCTGCCGATCCAAGGAATGTGGGAGGCAGCGATAGGCCAACGCACGTTCGTCTGTGATAACCGCCACGCCGCCGTCTCGTCGCCAAGACGGGAAGTTATGCTCCGCTGCAATGCTGGAGCCGCACGGTTGAGCCTGTCCGTGACAAGCGAGGCCCTGATGCGACAACTCGCCGCGCTGCTCGGCGAGCCACTCGTCGAACCGCTCGTGTTCGCGCCGACAATGAACCTTGCGAACGGCTACGGCAGCGGACTTGCAAATATGCTGACTTCGGCGGTCATCGAGTTCGAACGGGCGTGTGCGGTCCGCTGGAGCCCGACCAGGATGATCGAGTTCGCGGAGTTTGTACTGACAAGCCTGCTGCTTTACCACCCGCATAACTACAGCGACGCCCTGCGCCAATCGGCCCGGATGGTAACGCCACGCGATATCAGGCGTGCGGTCGACTACCTCGATGCCCATCTGGATACGCCGCTCACCGTTGCCGATCTGGTCGGCGCGTCGCAAGTCGCTGGCCGCACGCTTTTCAAGCATTTCCGCGACTTCACGGGCGCGTCACCCATGCGCTACCTGCGTAACGCACGATTCGCCAAGGTCCGGGATGCACTGCTGCGCGCCGAGCCTGAGGAAAGCGTGACAGTGATCGCGATGGCCTGCGGGTTCACACACATGAGCCGCTTTGCCGTCGAGTATCGCCACCGCTTCGGCGAGCGGCCATCGGATACGCTGCGCCGCCGGCGTAGGGGACAGGAGAACGTCCGCGGCGGGGTGCCCGTGGGGAACGCCGCTGCGCTCGTTCAGGGTCCGCATGGATCAGCAACTCATGGCCACAGAGAAAGCGCGGCCGTTGAAGTCAGGCGGCGCCTCCTTCATCTGGCACAGCACCCATCGCCCTCCGACTGAACTGGCCGAGACGCCAGCCGTGTCTGTACATGGTGTGCTGCCCTTGGTCGGCGTGGCCGGTCGCATCTGCAACCCTGATCGTTTTGGCGCCGAAAATTGGAGGATGCAGTTTCGGTTGCTGTGGGCGGTAGCGCTCGCCCGCTACTCTTGCCCACCATTTCCTACGCCAATCTACGATTTTGTGCGAGCGCGCTCGCTGAATGGTAGCGCTCGGCGTAGGCGCGAGGTTTGGGTTGACCGGCAAGCTGCTGCCGGTCGGTTTGTTGCTAGGGGGCTCGATGGCCTCTTGCCAGCCTACGCGTCGCCATTCCGACGACAGGAAATTCTGTAATAGTCTCAATCACCGGCTGGGCTGCAGAATGTTGGAATGGCTATTGAGCGTGCTGTGAAATCCGGCGACTTCCAAGCTGAATACAGCCCCGGTGCCCTCCGGCCGACTTTTTAAATGGCCACCATCAACGAATGTCGGTATCGGTGGTTGCGTGTCCCCGCAACCAAGTTGATAAAGAACCCCAGTAATCTCAATGGATTGCTGGGGTTCTTTTTTGTGTCGTAATCGACCCTAACAACATCAATGACTTAGCTCATAGGCTCAAATCACCCCGCAACCACACACATATCATGTCGCAGTGGCGCGAACGTGGGTCGGGAAGCGCTACGATTCTGATTCCGATGGCCAAAGCTCCGCGCAGCGGGAGCACTTCACTTCAACAGTTCGTCGAGTGGCTCATGTTCCGGGCGCATTGTGGCCCGCTTCACCGATCCAACCCAATTCAGCGCCGGTAGTCTCACGCGGCGATCTCGGCCGGCAACCGCGCGCCGGTCATGAAAGAGACCGCATCCGACATGGTGTAGGATTTCGGGTCGATCACGGTCAGCCGCCGCCCGAGCCGATGGATGTGAATTCGGTCGGCGATCTCGAAGACGTGGGGCATGTTGTGGCTGATCAACACGATCGACACGCCGCGCCGGCGCACGTCGAGAATGAGTTCGAGCACGCGGCGCGATTCCTTGACGCCGAGGGCTGCCGTCGGCTCGTCCATGATCACCACGCGCGAGCCGAAGGCTGCCGCCCGCGCCACCGCCACGCCCTGGCGCTGGCCGCCGGACAGGGTTTCGACCCGCTGATTGATGTTCTGCACCGTCAACAGGCCGAGCTCGGTCAGCTTCTCGCGCGCGATGCGCTGCATCGCCTTGCGGTCCAGTATCCGGCAGAGCGAGCCGAGCGGGCCGGCGAGGCGCAGCTCACGCCCCAGGAACATGTTGTCGGCAATGGACAGGCTCGGCGACAGCGCCAGCGTCTGATACACGGTCTCGATGCCGGCGGCCCGCGCATCGAGCGGCGACTGGAAACTCACCTTCTCGCCGTTCAGCCTGATCTCGCCCGCATCCGGAATCATCGCGCCGGAGAGCGCGCGGATCAGCGAGGATTTGCCGGCGCCGTTGTCGCCGATAACAGCGAGAATCTCGCCCGGCAAGAGATCGAAATCGGCGTTGTCGAGCGCGACGACCCGGCCGTAGCGCTTGACGAGGCCGCGGGCCTGCACGATCGGCGTTGACGCTGACTTGACCGTTTGGTTGTCGTTGCTCATGCCGAAACCTTCCGGATCCATTGATCGAGCGCGACGGCGATGATGATCAGCCAGCCCACGGTGAATTCCTGCCACAGCACGTCGACACCGGAGAGCGCGAGCCCGTTGCGGAACACGCCGACGATCAGGGCGCCGACCAGCGTGCCGACGATCGAGCCGCGGCCGCCGAACAGGCTGGCGCCGCCGACCACCACTGCCGTGATGCTGTCGAGATTGGCGGTTTGTCCCGCCTGCGGACTGACCGAGCCGATCCGCCCGATCAAGGCCCAGGCGCCGAGCGCGCAGATTAAGCCCGCCGCCACATAGACCGTGAACAGCACGCGGCCGGTGCGGATGCCGGCGAGCCGCGCCGCATCGGGATCGTCGCCGACCGCGTAGAGATGGCGGCCGAACGCGGTGCGGTTGAGCACGAACCAGATCAGTCCGACCAGGGCCAGCATGAAGAACGAGCCGTAGGTGAAGCGGGCACCGAGAATGTCGACCGGCGTTCCCAGCACCTGGAGGAACGGCGCGGCTTTCGCGACGTCCTGCGAGCGGATGGTTTCGGAGGCGGAATACCAGAGATTGAGCGCGAAAAAGATCGACCAGGTGCCGAGCGTGACGATGAAGGGCGGCAGCTTGATCCGCGTCACCAGGACGCCGTTCATCGCGCCGCAGCCGCCGCCGGCCGCGATGCCGATCAGCAGCGCGAGCGGGACGGGCAGGCCGGCCGTCACCGCAAGCTTGCCCATGATCACCGAGCACAGCACCATGATGGCGCCGACCGACAGGTCGATGCCGGCGGTGATGACGATCAGCGTCTGGGCGACGCCGATCACGCCGATGATCGTCACCTGCTGGATGATGAGCGACAGGTTGAAGGAAGACAGGAAGCGCGGGCCGACGATGAGGCCGAAAGCCACGATGCCGAGCAACAGCACGATCGCCGGCACGGCGGTCGGATTGGCGTGGAGAAAATGTTGCAGCGTGCGCAACGGGGATTTGGCGCGGACCTCGAATTCGGCCACGCGGTCGTCCTTCGTTGCCGCCTCCGTCTTGTCCAACTGGGCCGCAACGGCCCGGATAGCAGGCTGGCTGTTGCCGATATCGGTCATCGCGCCTTCCTCGACACGGGATGGGCCGCCGGCGGCCGGCGGCGCATCGGTTCTCTGCCAGGCGTCGCGGCGTCGCGCGGCGCCTGGCCTCAGTCGAATTTAAGAGCTTCGCTTAACCCCAGCACTTCTTCAAGCCGGCGGCGCTGTCGATCGAGGTCACCCCTGCGGCGGGCTTGTCGGTCACGAGCTCGACGCCGGTATCGAAGAAATCGTGTCCGGGCGTGGGCTGCGGCTTGGTGCCGGTCTCAGCGAACTTCTTCACGGCCTCGACGCCCTTGGCCGCCATCAGCAGCGGAAACTGCATCGAAGTCGCGCCAATAACGCCGTCCTTGATGTTGCGTACACCGGCACAGCCGCCGTCGACCGAGACGATCACCACATCCTTGTCGCGGCCGACCGAACGCAGCGCCTCATAGGCGCCCGCAGCCGCCGGTTCGTTGATGGTATAGACCACGGAAATTCCGGGATCCTTCTGCAACAGGTTCTCCATCGCCTTGCGGCCGCCTTCCTCGTTGCCGGCGGTGACGTCATGTCCGACGATGCGGGCATCCTTCTCGTCGCCGATCTTGGCCGGATTGCCGAGATCGATGCCGAAACCTTTCAGGAATCCCTGATCGCGCCCGACGTCGACCGATACCTGGTTCACGCTGAGGTCGAGCATGGCGATCTTGGCCGAGGCCGCCTTCGGCCCCAGCGTCTTCAATGCCCACTGACCGATCAGTTCGCCGGCGCGGAAATTGTCGGTGGCGAAGGTTGCGTCCGCCGCCGTCGCCGGGTCGAGCGGCGTGTCGAGCGCAATCACCAGAAGGCCGGCAGCGCGGGCCTTGGCGATGGCCGGCACGATGGCGCGGGAGTCGTTCGCCGTGATCAGGATGCCTTTGGCTCCGGAGGCGATCAGATTTTCGATTGCCGCGACCTGGCTATCATTGTCGCCGTCGATCTTGCCGGCGAACGAGCGCAACTCGATGCCATTGGCAGCCGCCGCCTCTTCGGCGCCGGCCTTCATCTTGACGAAGAACGGATTGGTGTTGGTCTTGGTGATGAGGCCGACGATCGGCTTGTCGGCGGCGTTGGCGGTGGTGACGCCCAAGGGGACGCCCAAGACGACGCCTGAGGCGATCCCGAGCGCGGCAAAGAATACGAGTGGCTGACGCATTATTTTTCCCTCCCATCGGGCTGACATTGAGGCTGCGCCGGTCCACCGCGCGATACCCTGTCGCCCTTCAATTTCGCTATCAGGCATCGTCGGCCGCGGCTTGTCAATAAATAAATCATTCCGATTTAATTATTGACAGATGAGACCAACCCCGACCATTGTCCGGAACGCGGCGCGCTTTGGCGGACCGAAGCGAAGGCTTAGCAAAGCCTGGATGAAGGCCCGGGACCGTTGCAAATGCAGGAAAAGCCGCGATTTTTGGGGAGCCGAGGATGGATGAAGAAGCGCCGGTTGCGGGCGCCAGCCAACCCCTGACCGCCCTGTCGGCTGGGAGCCGTGGCACCAGCCAGAGTGGCGTCGGCCTTTATAACGAGCGGCTGATCCTGTCCTTGATCCGCCGCCAACGCAGCCTTGCCAAGGTCGAGATCGCCCGCCTGACAGGCCTCTCGACCCAGACCACCACGGTCATCATCAACCGTCTCGAGGCAGATGGATTGCTGCTTGCCGGCGAGCCGCAGCGTGGCCGCATCGGCCAGCCGTCGGTGCCATATACGCTCAATCCGGATGGCGCCTTCGGGCTCGGCCTCATGATCGGTCGGCGCAGCACCGACCTGGTGTTGATGGATTTCACCGCCGGCATCCGCGCGCGACGCCGCATGATCTATCCCTATCCCGTGCCCGGAGAGATTCTCGCTTTCGTCGAACGGGAGATGCCGAACCTGCTCGCCGAACTGCCGGCAGCCCAGCACCCCCGCATCAGCGGCCTCGGCGTCGCGATGCCGTTCGAACTCTGGAACTGGGAGGCCGATCTCGAGACGCCGCCGGGCGCGCTCGGACAATGGCGGGATTTCGATGTCGCGGCCGAACTGTCGCGTCGTTTCGCGCAATGGCCAATCCGCATCTGCAACGACGCGACCTCGGCTTGCGCCGCCGAACTCACCTTCGGGGCTGGTGCTGCCTATCGCGACTTCGCCTACTTCTATGTCGGCACCTTCATCGGCGGCGGCATAGTCCTCAACGGCAGCCTGTTTCCCGGTCGCAGCGGCAATGCCGGCGCACTCGGGTCGATGCCGATCATGCGTCGCGAGCCGAATGGTGATGCGAGCTTGCAGCAGCTGATCCGTACCGCCTCGATCTATCGGCTGGAGCGTCGGTTGATCGCCGCCGGCCGGCGCGGCACCGACATCTGGCTGTCGCCGGACGACTGGTCGAACTTCGCCGAACCGCTCGAGCTCTGGATCTCCGAGGCCGCCGAGGCGCTGGCGCAGGCGATCACCTCGCTGCTCGCGGTGATCGACTTCGAGGCGATCGTGATCGACGGTGCGTTCCCCGCCGACGTGCGCGGGCGGCTTGTCGCGCAAACCCGTGCGCAGCGCGCCCGTATCGACGGGCAGGGCCTCACCGACGCCATGGTGGTGGAAGGTTCGATCGGACGCGATGCACGCGCGCTCGGCGGTGCGGCGTTGCCCTTGCTCGCGGCCTTCGCCCCGGACCACGACGTGCTGTTCAAGGATTGATCCTTTGCCGGGGCCTGCCATAAGCGTTGCCGAACCTGTTCGCCCAGCCAGAGCCTGCGAGAGCGCTGCGGCATGATCGTGGTTTGCGGTGAAGCGCTGATCGATCTGTTCGTCGGGCCGGCCGAAGGCGCGGAAATGCCGGCGCGCGCCGTCGCCGGCGGCTCGCCGTTCAACGTCGCCATCGGCCTCGCCCGGCTTGGTGTCGGCGCGGCGTTCCTCGGTGGAATCTCGCGCGATCGTTTCGGCGCGCTGCTGGCGCGCACCCTCGCTCGCGAGGGCGTCGACGATCGCTTTCTGGTTCGTACCGACCGGCTGTCGACGATCTCGATGGTCGCGACCGACGACAATGGCCAGCCGAGTTATGCTTTTCACGGCGAGGGCGCAGCCGACCGTTGGTTGGCGCTCGCTGATCTGCCGGCCGAGCTGCCGCCGGAGGTGCAGGCGCTGACCTTCGGTTCCTATACGATGGCGGTCGAGCCGGTGGGCTCGGCGCTTGCCGCGCTCGCCGCACGCGAATGCGGACGGCGCGTGATCTCTGTCGATCCCAATCTGCGGCCGGCGGTGATCGGCGACATGGCGCGTTGGGCGACGGCGGCCGAGCGCTTCTACCGGACCGCGACCATCATCAAGGCCAGCGACGAGGATGTGCGCGCCGCCTGGGGCGGCCGCGTGTCGATCGCGGAAGCAGCCCACCACTGGCTCGATTGCGGCGCGCGCCTGGTGGTGGTGACCGAGGGCGCGAAAGGGGCGACGGCGTTCTGCGCCAGCGGCCATGTTTCGGTGCCTGCCCATTCCGTCGTGGTGCGCGATGCGGTCGGCGCCGGCGACGCGTTCCACGCCGCCCTGCTGGCCCAGCTTGCGAAAACCGAGAGGCTCTCGCCCGATGCGATTGCCGAACTCGACCTGCCGGCGATCCGCGACCTGCTCGGCTACGCCGTCGCCGCTGCCGCCGTCACCGTCGTGCGCACCGGCGCCGATGTGCCGAACGCCGCGGATGTCGAAGCGAGCCTTGCCGCACCCGTGCGGCTCGACGGCAATTCCGGGATCGAATCGAGAAAGGCGCCTACATGACCAGCCGAGTGATCCCTGTGGCTCCGTTCGTTCTTACAGTGTTCGGCGCGACCGGCGATCTCGCGCGGCGCAAGCTGTTGCCGGCGCTGTTTCATCGTGACTTCGCCGGCCAGCTGCCCGAGGCGGCGATCATTGTCGGTGCGGCGCGGCGCGCGATGAGCCGTGACGCATTCATCGCGCTGGCGCGGGATGCCATCGTCGAACACGTCTCGGCTGCGCAAACCGGCGGACCGGAGCTCGATCGCTTCCTGGCGCGGCTGCAGTTCGTCGCGATCGATGCCGAGGGCGAGGACGGTTGGGCCGAACTCGCCAGAGTGATGGCTGCCTATGCCGGCCGCGTTCAGGTCTATTACCTCGCCACGGCGCCGCAGTTGTTCGGCCCGATCTGCGAAAAGCTCGGTCGCCACGGTCTGGCCGGCACCGATGCGTGGGTGGTGATCGAGAAGCCGATCGGCAAGGATCTCGCATCCGCGATCCACGTCAACCAGGCGATCGGCAAGGTGTTTCCGGAGGAACGCGTCTACCGGATCGATCATTATCTCGGCAAGGAGACGGTGCAGAACCTGATGGCGCTGCGCTTCGCCAACGCGCTGTTCGAGCCGCTCTGGAACGCCGCCCACATCGATCACGTGCAGATCACGGTTGCGGAGGCGATCGGCGTCGAGGGCCGCGGCGCCTATTACGACGGCTCCGGCGCGCTGCAAGACATGGTGCAAAATCACCTGCTGCAACTGCTGTGCCTGATTGCGATGGAGCCGCCGAATTCGCTCGAAGCCGATGCGGTACGCGACGAGAAGCTGAAGGTCCTCAAATCGCTCGCGCGTATCGACGACAGCAACGTCGCGGCGTTGACCGTGCTCGGCCAATACTGTGCGGGGGCGAGCAACGGCGTCGCGGTTCCAGGCTATGCGGACGAAATCGGCTATGCGGACAGCAGGACGGAGACCTTCGTTACAATCAAGGCCGCCATCGTCAATTGGCGTTGGACCGGCGTTCCCTTCTATCTGCGCACCGGCAAGCGGCTGCAGCAGCGCTGTTCCGAGATCATCGTCACCTTCAGGAAGGTGCCGCATTCGATTTTCGACAAGGAGTCGGGCCGGATTTCACAAACTCGCCTGGTGATCCGCCTGCAGCCGGACGAGGGGATCAGGCTCTGGCTGATGATCAAGGAACCGGGGCCGGGTGGCATGCGCTTGCAGCACGTTCCGCTCGACATGAGCTTTGCGAAGGCATTCGACGTCTCGGTGCCGGATGCCTATGAGCGACTGCTGATGGACGTGGTCCGCGGTAACGCGACCTTGTTCATGCGTCGCGATGAAGTCGAGGCGGCGTGGCGCTGGATCGATCCAATCCGAGAGGCCTGGAACCGAATGAATGAAGTTCCGCGATCCTATGTGGTCGGGACCTGGGGGCCTTCCGCCGCGACGACGCTGATCGAGCGCGACGGCCGCACGTGGATGGAAGACGGTCCTTGAGTTCGCGGCACGAAATCGCCGTGAGCAGGGTGTTGGATGCGTCGTGACGCGGTCGTTGTTCAGCGGGATGATGTCGAGCGCTGCTCGAACGAGGATGGGAGAATCGTATGACGATCGAGACCAGGATCAATGCGCGCGTCGCCGAGGTGACGGAGCGCATCGCCCGGCGCAGCAGTGATAAGCGCGCGCGGTATCTCGACCGCATCGCCGAGGCAGCCGCGACGCCGCATCGGCAGCGATTGGGATGCGCCAACCAGGCGCATGCCTTCGCGGCCTGCGCAGCGCACGACAAGACCATGATGCGGGACGGCCGTGTCCCAAGTCTCGCGATCGTCACCGCCTACAACGACATGCTGTCGGCACATCAGCCCTACGAGCGTTTCCCCGAATTGATCCGCCAGAGTGCCCGCGAAGCCGGCGCCGTCGCCCAGGTGGCGGGCGGCGTGCCGGCCATGTGCGATGGCATCACTCAGGGCGAAGCGGGCATGGAGCTGTCGCTGTTCTCGCGCGACGTGATCGCATTGTCGACAGCGGTGGCGCTGTCGCATCAGACCTTCGACGCCGCGGTCTTTCTCGGCATCTGCGACAAGATCGTCCCGGGCCTCGTGATCGGCGCACTCTCTTTCGGACATTTGCCGGCGGTCTTCATTCCGTCGGGTCCGATGACCTCCGGCCTCGCCAATGACGCCAAGTCGAAAATCCGCCAAGCCTACGCAGAGGGCAAGGTCGACCGGGAGGCGCTGCTTGAAGCTGAGGCCAAGGCCTATCACGGGCCGGGGACCTGCACCTTTTACGGCACCGCCAACACCAATCAGATGCTGATGGAGATCATGGGCCTGCATCTGCCGGGGGCGTCGTTCGTCAATCCGAACACGCCGCTGCGCGATGCGCTCACCCGCGCCGCCACCGAACGTGCACTCGCCATGACATCGCTCGGCAACAACTATACGCCGCTCGGCCAGATGCTCGACGAACGCGCCTTCGTCAACGGCGTCGTCGGGCTGCATGCCACCGGCGGGTCCACGAACCACACGCTGCATCTGGTTGCGATGGCTGCAGC
>WNGH01021507.1_pt1 | contig 11001 bp, 9 predicted proteins | sample 5400631 | NCBI WGS metagenome assembly WNGH01 (sample SAMN13153373, study PRJNA577476) | soil metagenome | isolation source: 115 cm soil or saprolite under Garry oak tree replicate 1 | place: USA:California | collected 2016-06-15 | reverse complement strand
AAAACGGCGGGCGGTTTTGCCGTCAATCCAGTCCCGTATCGACGGGAGGCCAGGCGCTTTACTACTGGATCTACCCGAACTTCATGATCAACTGCTACGAAAGCGCGATGGACACCAATCTCGCCGTCCCCCGTGGTGTGGATCGAACCGAGGTTATCTTCGACTTTTACTTCACGGATGTTTCCGAAGCCGCTCGCGCTCGAAACATCGCAAGCGTAACTGCCAGTGATCGCATTCAACAGGAAGACACGGCAATCTGCAAATCCGTGCAGCGAGGTCTCGCCTCACGATCCTACACGTCCGGGCGCCTCTCGGTCCGGCGCGAAGCCGGTGAACATCTGTTTCATCGCCTGCTGTGTGCCGATCTATTTCTCGATTTACCAACCCAGTAGATAACAGCGCCGACAGCTACCATCAGCGCGCTCGAGCCGAGGAGTTTCACGACGGCGAGGAACTTGTTGGGTTCTTCGGCCGGAGGGATGCAGGCAAGGACACTGGAGGTAATCGTGGTGAGCAATCCAAGAATGGCAAGGAGAATCGCGATGGGCCTTCCTCCCGGAATACGCATCACGTCGGGACCAGCCGGTTCCCGCTGCAGCCGGATCACGGAAGCGAACATATAAAGAAACGGCAAAAAGTATGAGATCACGCCCATGCCGACCAGAAAGTCGTACGCGCCCCTCACAGAAGTTCCGGCTTGCCCCAAAAAAATAAAAATCCCGGCGAGCGCCGCCTGAACTGCCATTGCGACGTAGGGCGTCTTCCAGCGGGGATGCACGCGGCCGAACGCAGAAGGTAAAAATTTGGCCGCGACGTACATGAACGTGATGATCACGCCGGCCGTCAGCAGCGCGCGTGGAATATTCCGGCGGGCGTCTCGAATTTCACTTCCCATTGTCGACGCTCCTTCGACACCACCGAATGCGAATGCGACAGTCGACCAGAAGAAGACGTTTTTCAGATCCGCAGCGGGAAGAACAGTAGCGCCATTAATGGCTGTCGCCGAACCGAAGCGCAGCCAGGCCATCCAGCCCATGACGATGAGCACCGATGCGGGCAGCCACGTCCCGATCGCGCCCAGATTGTGAAGCCACTTTCCGATATCCAGACCAACAAGATTCAATACGAATCCAATTGCCAGACCTATTGCAGCGGTGAGTATGAAAAATAAGCTGCTATTGGAAAGGTGCTGCCATCGGTCACCACCGATGAACAAAGCGTTGCCGGCGGCAAAATATAAAACACCGGGATAGTACGGCAGATTGGCCGTCCAGTACATCCACCCGGTCATGAAGCCGGCGAATTCTCCGAAGGCTTTCTTGCTCCACAGGTAAATCCCTCCCTCTTCCGGATATCGCGAAGAGAGTTCCAACACGCAAAACGTCAGTGGGACAAAATACGTGACGCATCCAACAATCCAGATGACGATCGAGCTGGGCCCGGCTGCTGCCGCTGTGGCAATCCATCGAAGGCTCAGGGCGGTGACGACATAGAACAAAACCAGGTCGCCCAGCCCCATCGCCTTTCGCAGATGCGCATCAGTAGTCATGGCGCCGTTATTGTAGCCCCGCTAAAATTTGTTTATGGACGAATTCATGAGAGCAGCAATTGAGGAAGCCGAGACTGGACTCCGGGAAGGCGGGATCCCGATCGGTTCCGTGCTCGTGCATCGTGGGCGAATCCTTGGACGCGGGCATAACCGGCGGATTCAAAAGAACAGCGTCATCCTGCACGGTGAAATGGATGCACTCGAGAATGCCGGCAGGCATCCGGCTTCCGTTTACCGGGAGTGCGTCATTTATACCACCCTGTCGCCGTGTGCGATGTGCTCTGGTGCCATCCGTCTTTATGGGATTCCAAAAGTAGTCATTGGAGAGAACCGGACTTTCCAGGGAGAGGAGGAGCTACTCCGGTCGCACGGAGTCTCCGTCGTCGTGCTTGAAGATCCGGCCTGCATTCAAATGATGACGGATTTCATCCAAACCCATCCGAAACTCTGGAACGAAGATATAGGCGAACTCTAGTTGGCGGAATAGGCCATTCCCTGGCGCAGTGTTTGTTCGCTTACGAGAAAGCGCAGGCGAAGTTTTCCTTCGTCGGTATCGCTGTCGAGGATTGCATCGAACTGTTGACCGCTGAAGCCGCCAACCACTTTCCACTCGTGATTGGTATACAAAATGCCTTCGAACCCGTTACCGGAAACTTCGGTACGTTCCTCGCCGTTCAAGTAGAGCAGGGTCGCCTTTGCGATGAGATCAAGCTTATCTTCGTTGCTCATGAGAGAGTTTCCCATCAGAAAGGTAAAGCCCCAGCGGATGCCGGTCACACGCTGTTATTGTACCGGATTTCCTCAAGGAATAGCCCGGAGGCAGGAGCGGTCCACCCCGCGACATCCAATTTTTCAGCGCACCGCCCGTCGAGCAACTGGCGGAAATCCTCGGTCGTAATTTCGTGTTTTCCGACCTTCACCAGAGCTCCCACAATCCGGCGTACCATGCGCCATAAAAAATGCGATCCGGCGATCCGGAATTGAATGATGTCTTGGTCGGTTTCGACAGCGGCGCCGTTGATCTCGACGATCGTAGATTCGCCGGGATGGGTGGGATCGGAAGCGCGGAAGCAAACAAAATCATGACGGCCGACAAGCATCGATGCGGCTTCCGACATTTGCTCGATGTCCAATTGGTCCTTGACCCACCACACATGGCGTTTTATGAAAGCCTGCTTTCGCCGGGAAATTTGATACAGGTAGACGCGCGAGCGAGCGTCATGGCGCGCGTGAAAACTCCGGCGGGAACGCTCGACATTGAGAATCGCGATGTCGGCGGGAAGCAAATCATTGAGGCGGCGCTTGATGACATCCGGAGTCTGTCCGGTCGCGGAACTCACCTTGATGTGCATGACTTGTCCGAGCGCGTGCACGCCCGCATCGGTTCGTCCCGCACCCTGCATATCGATTTCGCCGTCAAATATCTGTAGTGCAGCTTTTCGGATCTCGCCCATGACGGTGCGGGCATTCTTCTGAATCTGCCATCCGCTGTAGCGAGTGCCGTCATATTCAAGGATGATTTTGAAAGTCGTCATGATCTCAGCGTCTTCTTTAGCGTCGGGCCCACCGTCCGGATCGCTGCGGTACGCCGCTTCGCGGCCTTCTTACGGCCGGCCGGTTCCCCCACGCCCAGTAAACGTGTTATAAACGATTGGCCACCCTGATTATGCAAGCAAGGACGGAGATTGAGATAGCCGCCCCGACTGAACAAACTCGTCACATCGTCCTTCTAATTGCGCCGACGATTTTCTTGAGCGCCTTCCTTTTATTTTGCAGCGAACCCATGGTCGGAAAAATGATGCTACCGCTTTTGGGCGGAGCCGCTGCGGTTTGGATCACGTGTCTGTTGTTTTTTCAATTGATGCTGCTGGCCGGATACCTCTACGCGCACGTACTGGAACGCTATGCCAACGTGAGAGCTCAGATGCTGGTGCATGCGTGCCTGATGATGGTCGCGATTATCTTTCTCCCCATGCATTTTGCGACAAGACCTGATGCCGCAGCATCGGGCCATCCGACGTTGTGGCTGCTTGGCCAACTGATCAAGTCGGTGGGAATACCGTTCGGCGTGGTATCGACGACGGCGCCCCTCTTGCAGAATTGGTTGTCGAAGACGAGGACGACCTCGGGTCGAGATCCGTATTTCCTTTATGCCGTCAGCAACGCCGGAAGCCTGCTCGCCTTGCTGGCGTATCCATTTTTAATTGAGCCGCGGCTTGGCGTGCGGTTGCAGAGTGAGTCGTGGTTTGCGGCGTATGCCGTTTTCGTGCTGATGGTGTTTGCAGGCGCTACCGTCGTCTGGAAGCATTTAGGCGAAGGCGAGACACTCACCCGCCGCGACTTCAGCGCGGCGGCCCTCTCGCTCAGGGAGAGGGTGTATTGGTTGGCGGCCGCATTTGTTCCGTCGGCGTTGATGCTGGCCGTGACGAACCATCTGCTGCTCAATCTCGCATCGGCTCCTTTCCTCTGGGTGATGCCTCTAGCCACTTATCTGATCACCTTCATGATCGCGTTTGGGCGCAGGTTTCGGCTGAGCCATATGACGCTTTCGCGCATTGTGCCGGTGATCTTGCTTGTACTGTTTCCGTTTGTTGCGGCGAGCAAATCGGTTTCGGCGGATCGGCTGTGGTACGTCCTGGGGTCCCATCTCTTCCTGTTATTTGGCGGAGCCTTACTCTGCCACACGGCTCTCGCCTCACGGCGGCCCGATACGCGCCACCTCACGGAGTTCTATTTCTGGGTGGCATTGGGCGGAGCGCTCGGCGGCATTTTCACGGCGGTGATTGCGCCGTTCATGTTTAACACCGTCGTCGAGTATCCGTTGCTTGTGGCGATGATCGCGTTCTTTCGCCAGACGCGTGATCCAGAACAAAAGATCAAACTGTTTGATCTTTTGTTTCCGGCTCTCCTCGGACTGCTCGTAGCGGCTGCCTGGTATGGCTTGAAATGGGCGATGGTCGATATAACCGATGAGTGGAAAACGGCGCTTGCCATCGACGCCGTCCTCGTCCTCGTTGCTTACCTGTTTCGAAACCGGCGGTTTAGGTTCGCGCTCGCAATGGTTGTCTTGATCTTCGGCTATCGGCTTGCGCTGCCCACGTTCCTCGACAGCGATTATCAAGTGGTTTACATCGCGCGCGATTTCTTCGGGATCAAGAAAGTCGTGTTCGAGGTGGAGTCCAACATGCGGAAACTCTTGCACGGCGATACACTCCACGGCCTTGAAAGTCAGGATCCCGCCCTGAGTGGCAAGCCCATCTCCTACTATCACGAAACCGGACCTGTCGGTGATGTCATGAAGATGCTCAACGACCGGCCCGATCAGCATATCGGCGTCGTAGGGCTCGGCACCGGCTCGATGGCGGGTTGGGCCCAGCCGAATCGCCGCGTCACCTTCTTCGACATTGACCCGCAAATCCCGGACATTGCCTTGTATTTCTTCACGTTCCTGCGCCGGTGCGACAAGAATTGTGACATCGTGATCGGCGACGGGCGGCTCGCAATCGAGAAAGCCCGCGATGGAGAATTCGATGTGTTGTTGCTGGATGCCTTTGCTTCGGATTCTATCCCTGCCCACCTGGTTTCCCGCGAGGCGGTTCAGATCTATCTCCAAAAACTGAAGCCGAATGGGTTGATCCTGTTTCACGTCTCGAATCGTTACATGAACGTCGAGGGCCTGGTCTCCGCTTTAATCTTGGATGCATCGCTTCAAGGACTCGTCCGCTACGACGATGATGAGGAACCCACCGGCAAAACCAGCTCCGATTACGTCATCGCCGCCCGGCACCGAGAGGACATCGAAACTCTGGAGCAAAAAGACGGCTGGACCCCTGTTGAAAAGCCCTCCAACATACAACCCTGGACCGACGACTACTCCAATATGCTGAGTATTATCCGTTGGCGGTAGAAATTCGGGGTCAGACGGGTGAATTCCCTATTTCAGTCAAGAAAGTCGTTATTGGAAATAGGGAATTCACCCGTCTGACCCCGAATTTCTCAACGGACGCACAAGAAGCGTAAGTACGAATCCAATGGCAAGCAACGCGGCCAACACCTGTAGCGGTGTGTCGTAAACGTGCATTTTGCTCGCGCCGGCGGCCAAGCCAGCTTTCGCCCGATTCGACAGCTCGGTAATGATAACGGGGCCTGCCACCGCAGCAGCGCTCCACGCCGTGAGTAGTGCTCCATGGATAGCTCCGACATTTTCGGGCCCAAAGATGTCCGCCAGGAACGCTGGAATCGTCGCGAAGCCGCCGCCATACATCGTAAATACAATGAAAAGGCTCGCCAGAAATACGGGCCAATTGCCGTTTGCAGCCAATACCGGAATCAGCAGGAACAGAAAAAATTGCACAACGAAGAAGGTCGTGTAGGTGTTACGGCGGCCGATGTAATCCGAACCGGAAGCCCACAGGAAGCGTCCGCCTGCGTTAAAAACACTAATCAGGGAGACAATCACACCGGCTTCGAGCGGAGTTTTCTGGAACAGGTCCTGCATCATCGGGGAGGCTTGCGCGAGAATCCCGATCCCTGCCGTCACGTTGATAAACAGAATGCCCCACAATAAATAAAACTGGACTGTCCGGATGGCCTGGTTCCGATTGACACTCCGGTCGGTGATCATCCGGTGGGTCTTCGTCGGAGGAATCCAACCCGCAGGTTTCCACCCTTCCGCAGGCCGGCGTAGGATGCGCGCGCCAATCATCATCACCACGAAGTAGGTTCCGCCGAGCGCGATCATGGTGGTGGCCACACCGAATTGCTCCATGAAAAAGACGTTCAGGTACCCTGCAAGGAACGCCCCTCCGCCGAATCCCATGATCGCCATCCCCGTCGCCATACCGCGGCGGTCGGGGAACCACTTCACAAGCGTGCTGACCGGAGAAATATAGCCCAGGCCGCAGCCGATACCGCCGATGATTCCCATGCCCAGAAACACCAAAATCGGCTCTTTGATCGCCAGTCCCGTGCCGCCGATGATCAGACCGGCTCCAAAGAATAACGCCGCCGCCGTTGCCGCGACACGAGGACCACGCCGTTCAACCCAGGGACCGCCGAAGGCTGCACTCAGTCCGAGTAAAACCAGCGCTGTCCGATTAAAGGTGCTCCACGCGTACACCGACCCGATGCAGATATGGACCGCAACCGCGCCAACCGGAATAAACCAGCGATTAAACGCGTGACTCGGTTTTCTGACGTCAGGAGAGGACGGGTGAACAGCAGTGCCGGCCGTTTTTTGATCCAGAGCTTCTTTCATCGGCCTCCTTTGGACGTGCGGCCAATATACCATTCCCTGGTATAAGAAATTCGGGGTCAGACGGGTGAATTCCCTTTTTTTGAAGTACAAAAATAGGGAATTCACCCGTCTGACCCCGAATTCTTTATGGTATGCTCCCGGCCACCGGGGGAAACAATGCGAGTTCTATGTAAGAGTCCGGTGATCGTTCTGGGGGCGGTGCTCTGGGTGACCATTTCTGCAGCTGCTCAAAGCGAAGAGAAATTTAAAATACGAATCACGCCGGTGCCTCTTGATGGCAGCATGCGCGCCACCGTTGCGGGCTCTGGTTCGGCCACGGCGGCGTTGTCGGGCAACAAGCTGACCATCTCGGGGACTTTCGACGGTATGCCGAGTGCCGCCACGACTGCTAAAATTCACCGGGGCCTTGCGACCGGTGTGCGCGGATCTCCTTTTCTTGACTTAACCGTAACCAAAGCGCCCAAGGGAGCCATATCCGGGTCTTTTGACCTGACGCCGGAACAGGTTCAGTACCTCAAGCAGGGCAAGCTGTACATTCAGATTCAAAGTGAGAAAGCTCCGGACGGCGCTCTCTGGGGTTGGATCCTCAAATAGGAGGAAACGATGCTCAAGAAATACTTCATGCTCACGCTTGTTATTCTTGTTGCCTCAAGCATCATCATCGCCGCTCAGCAACGTGGCGGTGGAACGGCAGGCGGCGTCTACACAGCCCCGCAAGCGGCGTCCGGTCGCGCCGTTCAGCAGGATCTAAGCGGTTCGGGTGATGCGCCGGCTTTGCGCGGATCGGAGTTCGTTTCAAACTGGGGTCCGCGTTCGACGCGTGAATTGTTGTCGTTCTTGCAGCTCACGATGCCTCCCGCTCGTCAGGGGATTCTGAATCAGGACGAATATCTGAGCATCGTTGCGTTCATGCTTCAATCCAACGGAGCCCGTGCCGGCAATCAGGCACTGACGGCGAATACCGAAGTGGCCATTAACTCCGTCGCCACGGGCCAAGCGCAGGCAGCAGCCGCCGAAGCCGCATCGTCTCAGGCCGATCCGGACGGCGACGGCGGTCAGCGAGGCGGCCAGCGCGGAGGCCGCGGCGGCGCGCCCCGCCAGGCGCGCGGGATTACTGTTGCCGGCGAGGTAAAGAACTATGTTCGCGTTACGGATACCATGCTGCGCAACCCAAGTCCTAACGACTGGCTCATGATTCGCCGGGACTATCACGCTTCCAATTACAGCCCTCTGAACCAGATCACTCGGGACAATGCGAAGGACTTGCGGCTGGAATGGGTCTGGTCGATGGCCGAAGGTGCGAGAACCCAGGCCGCCCCGATCGTTCACAACGGAGTGATGTATCTCAACAATGCAGGTAACACCCTGCAGGCGCTCGACGCACGCAACGGTGAATTGATTTGGGAAAACAATTACGGCACGAATACTACGGGCGACGCGATGCGCGGCATCAGCATTTACGAAGACAAGATCATTCTGGCGACATCGGATGCGCATCTCGTTGCGATTGATGCCCAAAACGGCAAGAAGATCTGGGAAACCATCATCGGCGACCGCAGCAAGGGCAATTACGGCACGTCGAGCGGCCCGATCATCGCCAAGGGCAAGGTCATTCAGGGCCTCGGTAATTGCTCCACGTATCGCGAAGAAAAATGTTTCATCAGCGCTTATGATCCTGCGACCGGTAAGGAGCTCTGGCGCGTGAATACCGTCGCGCGCGAAGGCGAGCCCGGAGGAAATACCTGGGGCAAACTGCCGAACCTGTTCCGCGCAGGCGCGGAAAGCTGGATCACGGGCAGCTACGATCCCGATCTGAATCTCACGTTCTGGGGAACCGCCCAGGCGAAACCGTGGATGCCGACCAGTCGCGGGATGTCCATCAACGATGACGCGCTTTTCAGCAGCTCGACTCTGGCCATCAATGTGGATACCGGGAAAATGGCCTGGTACTACCAGCATGCTCCCGCCGAATCGCTCGACCTCGATATCGTGTTCGAGCGCGTGCTGGTAGATGATGCCGGCCAGAGTTTGCTCTTCACCGTCGGGAAAGACGGTATCCTCTGGAAGCTCGACCGCAAGACGGGCAAATATCTCGGGCATAAGGAAACCGTTTTCCAGAACGTCTGGGATAAGTTCGATCCCGTAAGCGGCAGGCCGCATTACCGGCAGGACATTCTTGAACAGGAACTCGGCCAGTGGATACAAGGCTGTCCGAGTACCGCCGGCGGCCACAACTGGCCGGCAATGAGCCATCACATCCCCACCGGCAAACTCATCATTCCGCTTGTGCAGGCCTGCCTTGAATTGAGCGGCCAACGCATTGAGCAGAAGGAAGGCGGCGGCAGCGGAGGCGGCGCAGCGCGGCACTTCTACGAAATGCCGGGGACCGATGGAAAGATCGGAAAACTTGCAGCCTACGACGTGAAAACGATGCGAGAACTGTGGTCGCTCGAACAGCGGGCATCGTTCCTTACGGCTGTCGTATCGACCGCCGGCGGCGTCGTATTTGCGGGAAGCCTGGACCGCCATTTCAAAGCCGTCGATGTGAACACGGGCAAGGTGCTTTTCGACACGCGCCTCGGAACCTCGGTTCAAGGTTTTCCGATCACGTACAGCGTCGATGGCAAGCAATACGTCGCGGTTCCCACCGGTAATGGCGGAGGAAGCCCGCGCCAGGTGCCGGCCACCATTTCGCCCGACATTCATTCGCCTACTACCGGAAACGCGATTTACGTTTTCGCGCTGCCGGATAGGAAGTAACCCTCTTCCTCTGGGAGAGGGTTGCTACGCGATGTGGGCGCCCGTTGTTTCCACATAGACGGTATACAAGGATTCGCTTGCGGTCATGAACAGCCGGTTGCGCTTGGCACCGCCGAAACAGACGTTGGCGCAGGTTTCGGGCAGACGGATCATTCCGATGCGATCGCCGTTCGGCGCAACGACTTGAACTCCAGGACGGGCTCCAGCCCAGATGTTGCCGTCCACGTCACAACGAATGCCATCGGCGGCGGATGGCTGCCCAGTCCCAGGAATATCGAGCTGGACGAATCGCTTTCCATTGCGGAACGATTTTCCATCCGTATCCCAAACGCGGATCTCGCGCGGCGCACCGGTGTCGGCCACGTAGACTTTCTTGTAGTCCGGCGAGAAGCAAATACCATTGGGGCCGCCCAGTTCGTCGGTTAGCTTTTCAATTCTCCCCGACTTACCATCGACACGATAGACTGCCATCGGCAGCTCGGAGTCGGCCTTGAACCCCTCGTAGTTTCCGCGGATGCCGTAAATCGGGTCCGTGAACCAAATGCCGCCGTCGGGATGAACCGCAATGTCGTTCGGCGAATTCAGCCGTTTTCCTTCGAACTTATCCGCAATAACGGTGACCGTTCCATTCGGCTCGTAGCGCACCACGCGCCGTCCGCCGTGTTCGCACGAGAGCTCCCGGCCCTCGTAGTCGAACGTGTTGCCGTTGCTGTAGCCGGACGGATTCCGAAATACCGTGACGCGTCCATCATCCTCGATCCATCGCATCTGCACGTTGTTCGGGATATCGCTCCAAACCAGATATCGGCCGACACCATTCCATGCCGGCCCTTCGGCCCACAGCGTCCCAAAGTGCAGACGCCGAATGACCGTGTTGCCGACGATATATCGGCGGAACCGATCATCCAGAGCGACAATATCCGGATCCGGATATTGAATCGGATCCTGTCTCGAGTAGTCCCGCGGCGATGGTGTTGATGAGACCGGTGGCTGTTGTCCGCGCCCCTGAGCAAACCCGGATGCTGCAGTGGCGCCGCCGAGTGCGGCTGTAAGGAATGTGCGGCGGTGGCAAATTTTTTTTTGGCTGGCCATATACTCCCCTTTCAATTTACCGACAGGAAAAACACTGTGTACCGCATCAATCAGCCGCGACCGACGAAGGGCATCTTCGTGGCCATGACGGTCATGAACTGTACATTGGCATCGAGCGGAAGATTCGCCATATAGAGGACCGCCTCACAGACGTGTTTCAAGTCGAGACGAGCTTCGGGCATGATCGTTCCATTCGCTTGAATGATCCCGGCAGCCATGAGTTCCGTCATCTTTGTCGCCGCGTTTCCAATATCAATTTGGCTACACGCGATATCGTATTTACGGCCGTCGAGTGAAATGCATTTGGTCAGCCCCGTGACGGCATGCTTCGTCGCCGTGTAAG
>WNGH01006644.1_pt1 | contig 11003 bp, 11 predicted proteins | sample 5400631 | NCBI WGS metagenome assembly WNGH01 (sample SAMN13153373, study PRJNA577476) | soil metagenome | isolation source: 115 cm soil or saprolite under Garry oak tree replicate 1 | place: USA:California | collected 2016-06-15 | reverse complement strand
CACTGGACCGTCAAGGGCGCCAACGCCATCATCGCGCTACGATGCAGCAAGCTCAGCGGACGCTTCCAGGATTTCTGGGAACGCCGCTCCGAGCGAAAGCAGGTGGCTGCATGACCTCCCTAAATCTGATGTGCGCCCCTCTGCTTGTTCGACCGCCATTTTCGGTACATTCGGTACAACTGAGGCCCAAATCGAGTTCGGCAGCTCGAACCCGACGCCTATCTTGTCTGCAATTTGCTTGCGGAACTTAATGTTCTTTTTGAGCATGGAATAGACGTCGCCAACAGTCCGGTTCGCGTGACCGAGCCAAAACCGCTCGATGTCCCGAGAAACCGAGTTCTCGCGTAGCCACGTCAATCGGAAGCGTCGGAAGATGTGGTTCCCGCCAGTCGGGAGTCCTTTCATCCTCAACAATGGGTGAATGACCCGGTTGCGAATGTTCGATGGGTTGAGCGGCCTACCCACGCGATTTGGAAAGACCAAGCCCGTGGTTCGACCGGCAAGGAACTCCTTTAGAAGAGCAGCTACCTCTGGGGAGATGTCAACAAAGCGCACCGAGTTCGCCGTCTTGAGTTCTGGAGTCAGTTGCTTGCCTTTCGCCTGCTGGATGATACGGACCGTGGTGAAGTTGTCGAGCAAGTCCTTGATTTCAAGGCCGAGAAGCTCACCGATGCGGCACCCTGCGGAGGCTGCGAGGATCATCAGCATCCGGTGCTTTGGACTCTTGACCCTGGCAAACTCTGTCATGGTTTCCGCCGTGATCGATGGTCTCCTTTGCTTCGAGGTTTCTACGAGAGGCAGGTCCAGTTTGTTTGCATCCCATTTTTGAGGATAGAGTGGGTTGCCGTCCGCATCGTCAGCAGATGCAATGACCGCAGCTGCCATGCGAAAGTAGGAATTGACCGTCTGCGCTGAAAGCCCTCCAGCATTCATCCTCGTTACGAGAGCTTTCATTGTTGGGTATTTTGCCGTTTCGTACAAAGGGAGATGCCCTACTTCAGGCAAGATCCACTTGTCGAAGGCCGCCTGGATGGTTGGAACCGTGGTAGCGCGGATCGGCTTGCGCTTCCGCGTCTGCGATTGTTCGAGCCAAAACTTCGACTGTTCTTTGAACGTGACACCGACTTGCTGTTTGACAACGCGGTTGAAGTACTGCGCGGTGTCTACTTGGGCGTCGGCGATGATTTCCCTCGCCCTCCTTTCCCGCTCGCTGCGATTCAAGGAACCGGGACCAGAGATTGGGCAGATGCGCTCACGCGCGAGCGCTCTTTTCTCCTGACCCTCTAAGTCTTTCCAGAATCGCACGACGAACCACTTTCCCGATGATTCAATGTGACCGTTCTGACCAGTTCTGCGTGACAAGGCTTTGCCTCGTTTCCGCTTTGCTGGCGTCGCTTTCGCGACTGTATCAGCGACGTTGCCTGGCAGCAAGTGGCTACTCGACTGCATTCCAACTGTTTGGCAACCTGCGAATTGGATCATCTGGTTCATGCGCGGGCTAGTGGCCACCGTTGCGGAGTCTTGACTGAATATTGCTCAGCAACACAGGCGGAAGAGATTGGTCGGCGTTCACAGCTCCCCGTCTTCTGCCTGCCGGAAATACGACTTGTTTGGGTCGTTGAAATAGGGCTTGAGGTAGCAGAACATTGGCGGCATCGGATTGAGCCCGTCGTAGGCAATCGTCACGGATTGCGCGTTGCGCAGCTCCGTAAACGTCTTCATATCGAACCGATAATCGCTCTGCTGGTAGTAGGTCTTCGACGTAGTGAGATTGGCCCTGTTGGATTGGGCCTTGCCCGTCAGGAGACTGACGTAAGTATCGTGCCCGGTCTCGGAAAGGTTGTAGCCAATTTTCAGCTGGTCTTCCTTACCGCAAAGCTCGCTGGCAATCTTCGCGGAAAAGTCATCCGAAAGGGCCAGAAAAATCTTCGTACGAAAAGTCTGCAAAAGTGTGCGCCAAGTTTCACCGGGCAAGGTGGATTTGAGGGAGCTGATGCTCTGCGTGGCGATGATCGGGATGCACTTCGCCTGACGCGATAGGCTGAAGAACTTTTCATCCCCAGTCGGCTCGTTCTCCCCCACCGTTGCGAAATGCTGGTACTCGTCACAGATGAAGAACACCTGGCGGAAATATTGCCCCGTACGGGCCTCGATCTGGGGCACACGGTTCAACACCGCTCGCTCGAAGTCGAGCTTCATCATTACGCCAATAGCCTTCGCCAAGCCGGGGTTCATGCCGATGGGGAAATTGAGCGCGCAGACCTTGCCGGTTTCAATCAGCCAGGAGAACGAAGGCAGCGGCTTGCCGTATTTGCCATCCGCGTTGGCCTCCCTGTCGTAGCACTCCTTCGGCGGGCAGAAAACCCTCTTCACTTTTGGGTTGTCGTCGAAGAGCGAGAGGAACACTGAAATCCCTTCGACGATCGAGGTCCTGAGCTTCGGCTCGATCCGTTGCCAGTCGTCATAGAACCAACGCTTAACGGCCTCTAGTTGGGCACGCTTGTCCGGGTCAGATTTCTCAGGCGCCGGGACAGTCTTCTTCTGGAACTCGATGGCATGCTTCTTCAGGTGCCGTTCTAACTGGGGCGTGGCTGGGGCCTGGTACTGGTCCGTATCTTTGACTTCATCCGGAAGGAAATCGAAGTCGATGAGCACCTGGATGTGCTCTTCGTACGTGGCCTTGGAAATGAAGACAAAATGCTGATCAAAAAGCAGCTCTTCCGCTTGCTCGATTCGCTGCTGCAAAAGCTCGGGCGAAATCGCACAGTGATAAACATCGAAGAGGGTCACGTAGTCGAAGGTAACCTTGTGGAGTAGGATGATGAACTTCACAAGGTTGGTGTAGGCCTGTTGCCAGAAGGGTTCTTTGCCTTTGCCGAAGAGGTTATTCAATAAGGATGCGATGTTGTAGGCCAAGGCATGCGCGTCGAGGTCATTGTGCAGGGGGTTGTAGCGGTACTCAGAATCGAGGCTGACTTCGACGTAGTCGGCCTCTCTTCTGTGCCGCTGCAATATATCCCGCACTTTGTGACAGAAGTCTCCCTTCACTTCCAGGACCAGTCCGCCGATGCGCTTCCCGCGGTCATGGGCCTGATAGGCAATCAGCTGTTCCGCGAAGGGATACATGCAGCAACTCGTCTTGCCGCTGCCAATTGCGCCGAAGATCGCAATGCCAGTAAATAGTCCGCGCGCAGGAATCGTCAACCACCGGGGATCTCGAGAGGGTGTCGGCCTACGTGGATGGTGGACCTCTCCGAGCACTATGTAGAGGTCGTTGCGCTTACGCGGGTCGGGGTAACGTGATAGTCGCCCGGGCTTGTCTGGCCGGCGAATTTTCGATGCAAAAACGTACAAGCCCGAAAGCACGATGGAATACCCGATAAAGGGCGTTGTATATAGAAGAAGGATGTAGGTGTACTTGAATCCCCAGAAGATCGGGCTTGCCCTGAGATACATCAGTTCGAAGAGGACGTTGTCTTCGGGGAATGGCATCCTGAAATACAGGGTCATTCCCGTGGCCATTGCCAGGAGGCATGCGACCGTGCCTCTAGAATTGAGAAATTGGTGCATCATGCCGCCTCCGTTTCCACCACACACGCTGACAGCCCGAGGGGGAGTTGACCGCTCTGTTGCTGGACAGTCTGCTGGCTCAACCAGGACTGGAATTCCATGTCGTTGCCGATCGTCTTTTTCAGCACGATGTTCAACACATCCTCCGCGCTGACTCCGATGAACCGGGCATAGTCTTCGAGCAGTTCGCTGGCGTCTTGTTCGAGACGGACTTTCCGCTTCAATATGACTGGCTGTTCAGAGTTTCTTAGCACTTGCTTTCTCCTTCCTCTCTTCTTGTTCCCTTCTCTTTTTTCTCTCTGTGGCGACGGGGCCAAAACGCTCGGCGCTGTACTTTGCGCCGAGGGGCGGGAGCGACCCCACTTTTCGGCACCGAAGGGCCGAAAAGTGGGGTCGCTCCCGCCCAACTCCGTGTTTTGGCCCCGTCGCTTTTCTTCGCCGTGTCCTTCGCATCTCTTTGTTCTTCCTCGGCTTCGCCCGTTTTCCGGGTGACGCCCAAACAGAACGGCACGCTGAACGCCTTCCTTTGCACCCTGTTCACCCTGATTCGTCGTCCTTGGCCCGAAAATCCGGCTGCTTCGGAACCAGATACGTCTCGAAGTACACCTTCCGGTTTCGCACCTTCGACGGAAACTCGGCGCGGAGATCGGCCTCGGCAATGCGACTGGCCTTCCAGCTTTTGAAGAGCGTTTCGAAGCGATCGCCGGCAAATCTGCGCTTCGCTTCGTTGAAGAACAGCAGGTCGGTCTTGCCGAGTGTCCTGAACTCCGAACTATTCCAAATGCTGCGTGCTCGGAAATACCGGATGAGGTCCCCGGCGATGTCCGATTCGAGCGAAATCTTGACTGTAGAATTGAAGAGTTCCGTAGCCTTTTCAAAGTGCGCTCGTGTGCCCGAAATGTAGACGAAACGGAAGTCGGCAAGCTCACGGAATAGCGTCTGGTACTGCCCGAGATGAGTAACAAATCCGGTGAGCGCTTCATGCCCTGGATCGACATAGGAAAAGGTGACCACGGGCGAGAAGCCGGGACGGGGAGAACTCAAGAACAGCGGAAACTTGTCCACGAAGTAGCGCAGCGTCGGCTGGCTCCCGGGTCCACCCATGTACAGCTTCACGGGAAGATAAGCTTTTTCGATGTGCAATTGGTCGCACAAATAGGCGACCTTTTCCGCCTCCGTTTCGAGGTACTGATACCCCTGGTTCGCGAGGATGAAATCGAGACCGAGAAGCCGGGTCTGGATCGATTCCAACCGATGCCGGCGGCGGTTGCGGAGGTTCTCGTAGCCAAGCTGGGCGTAGAGCTTGCGGGAGTACAAATGATAGATGCACCCGTTTCGCCTGTATTCGCGCATCGTGGCGTGCCCCTGAGTGATGAGCTTTTGCGCCAGCGAATGAGTCCGATAGCCGCGCTTGGCATTGACAAAAGCCAGGAACTGGCGGGCCGTGAAGTACCCGGAATGCATGGCCACGAGATAGAGGAAACGCGCCTCGGAAACGGTGTAGCCAAACGCCGTGAGAGCTTCGATCTGACGTTGAGGAATATTCATAGGAAAAGGATCTCCGCCGTAAGCTCGCAGTCGCTCAGAACCCGGCGCATGTGCGACGCGTCATCGCCGTGGCTGTAGAGCGTGAATCCAGCCCGCGCTTTATCGGCCAGTTGACGTGGCCGATAGTCTCCGGTTGTCAGCTCCAGATTGACTCGCGCTATGCTTTGATCGGGCATCTCGTATTCGATCTGCAAGTCGGGCACGGGAATACGGCCGTGAACGACCCGCAAGCCGTGCCGCTCGGCAACGTCGTGCTTCTTGTCTGGATCGTCTTTCTGAGGGCCAAGGCGAGTGAGATCGCGGTTCACTTTCTTTTTCAGTTCGAAGTCGAGGAGTACACGGCGCACCCTGCCACCGCGCCGCTCGATCCGATCTTCTTCCTTCTGAAAAACTCGGTACAATTCGGCATCGTGTTTGGCCTCTCGCGGCTTCACGAAACCCGAGTAGATTTCCTGGTCATGGGGCAGCCTGCCCGATCCCCGCATGAGTCTCCGGCCAGCCTTCGTTAGCGTGTACATCCGAGTGCTCTTGCTGAGTGAGATTTCGACTCGCTTTTCTTCCACCAGGCCCTGACGCACAAGGCTCTCGGTTTCACGTTCCATCCGACCCCTGTCACCCCCATAGCCGTGACGTGCCAAATCATCGGCATTGATGACGCGGAATTTGCCGAGGTCCGTGAGCGTGTGGATTTCTGACTCGCGCAACTCATAGCCGCGGTAGCGGTCGTACAACACAGCTCGCGAGTCCCTCGATGGAACCTCTCTCGGACGAGGCTCTCGAACGTCCCTGAACCGTGGCTCTAGGTGCGGAATCTCTTCTCTGGTCCTCGTCGTGGCGGGTCTTGTATCGCGCGATGGACGCGGCAATTCGCGAGGGCTCCGGGCCGCCTCGCGGAAGTCATCAAAATCGGGCGTGAAATCGCGTGACATTTCAGCGTCCGTTCCAATCGCCGTTCGGCCACGACATGGACGTGTGGCCTCCGCGAGACTGGTCGTCGATGTGCCTCAATTTGCGGCCTGTGTCCTTCAAGAAAAACTTGCGCTGAACCCAGTAGATCGCCACGAAGAGGTTTCCAAAGAGGATGCCGAACCACGCCAGAAGCACGGTTCCGTATTGATGAAAAATAAGCCACTTGTACGGCACCAGAAACTTGAGTTCGCCCATGAGATAAAACAAACAGGCGAGCAGAACCGCAAGAGCGATAAGCAATGCATTCGCGATCATGATTTGACCTCCTCTTACATGCAGCAATTCGTACCGGTTTTCTGTCTCTTCTAAGCGCAGTTTTCCCTGATGTCCTCACCGCCATTGCCGCGTCCTGTCGTGAAATAAATTAAGGAAGAACCGCTGTCGTAGTCCGAGAGCCGAGCCTTCACCCCCAGGCGGCTCTTCGACTGGTTCTTGCCTTCGCGTTCGGCTCGGGATCGGCGAACCGAACGTTACTTCGCCGGGCGGCTGACCGAAGTGGGAAACGGCTCCGCCAAGCGAAAAGGGAGAATCGAAAGACAATTCTCCCTTTTCCCTATAGAGGGATTTTTGAAGACGAATGTCTCCAAACTATTTTCGAGATTCGATTTTTTTCCTTTGTACTAGGAATTGTGAGGAATTCTCAGTAATTCTTGGGGATCGTAGGAAACCGCTCCGGGCGATGCAGTGGTCTTCGTTGCCCACAAGAGCTGATGGAATTCCAGGTAAAAGGCTGGTGTAAACATTCGGTCTAGCCTTCTTTCGAATGCTGCTACTCTTTGCGACTTTCTGTCTCGTGGCCGGTAGTATTTCTTCGTCCTTGGCAGTGTTGATTCGAAGGTGCCATTCCTCGACGTTTCGACTGAGGTTCGCAGCCACTGGAGGGCCTTGCTGAACCGGACCCGCGCAGCATGGTTTGACAGCTCAAATTCCGAAGCGATTTCGGCCCAGGAATGGCCCTCGATTCGGCACAGGATCATCTCTCGCGTAACGCTGTCGAAATGGCCCAAAATCTGGTCCAGAAGTATCTGGCCATCCAACCCGTCGCCACGGCTATCATCGCAGGGATGGGAATGCCACTGGCTGAGCTCTTCGTATGTGGTCTCGTTTCGCCTTGCTTCGGCCACGTTTCGCAAGAACACCCGAAAGAGGTAGCGGCTCACGTCGCGGATCGGAGCAATCTCCGCGGCTTCCTTGGCCAGAATCACTTCCGAGACGGTTGCAGCAGCCTCTTCTAAAAGGTTGACCGCAACACACGAATCACCTAGGAACTTTCCCGCGTAGGAAACCGCCTTGTTGGCGATGTCCTGAGCAACCAAAAACACGCATGGCTCGATGCTCCGGCCGGAAGGGGCCACAGCATTCAAAAAGTGCTGTTGGTCTGAACGAACGTTTTGGGTCGATTTCATGAATACCTCCACATACTTTGGGTGTTTCAAGACCCCCCAAGAGACTTGCGGAAAGAAATTCTCAAGACCGATATCTGGGAAGATACAGCACGTAATATGCCCGCTCCGGAGTAACACCCATTTCCATATAGAACGCACTTCGATCGAAAAGGTTTCACTCGGACGGACAGAAAAATTTCACGAAGCCCGGTACTGGTATTGACGATGGTAGTGGGCTGTATGTTGTTGCCTTACCTCATTACTCCGTATTTCGAATGTCTTTTCAGTGTCTTGAGATTGGGACTCTTCGTGGTCAGGGCTTGTTCGTAATCGGCACGCATTGATGTCCGAGTAATATCGACACGCGTTCTAGTGCACTTGGCGCAAGCAGGTTTTGAAAAATTCAACAATTCAGTGTTGAGTTCACGCACAGGAAATGTATCATCCGATTTAGGGAGGAAGAACCTCGAGTTGGCAGATTTGGAAATCTTCGCATTTATCGCATCTGTCTTCTTGTCCCTCAAATGTTGGTTGACCTGGTACGGCGATATAGCCTCGGTCAACCATCTCCGTACTCCAGTTTCAAAAAGGCTGGTTCTGCTAACCGCTCCACTAGTTTGTCTTGCGTTGATCTTAATCGCTTTGACAAAACTAGCCGCAACGACTGTTCGCAATGACGGTCTCTACATCAGTTTCTATCTTCTCGTCGGCGCAGGCTGGCTAGGGGGAGCGACTCTCATCTTTCCGTTTTTGGGCATCAGTGCCAGAGATGATGTTCTCGAAAGGGGGAATCGGGCTGCATCTTGGGCTGTCACTGGCGCGCTGACCGGTGCGTCCTGTTCCTTCGCGGGAGCGAACGTCGGGAACGGACCGGGAGTGGAGGCAGTTCTATTCTCGGCCGTTCTCTCTTCAGCGCTATTCATTGGACTCTGGCTTGGGATGGATCTTCTTACCTCTATTTCCGATGCAATTACAGTCGATCGCGATGAGCGCGCTGGGATCCGGTTGGGAGGTTTCCTTCTTGGTCTCGGCCTGCTAAGCGGCTGGTCCGTGGCGGGTGACTGGGTTTCCGCTTCGGCGACGCTCAAAGACTTTGTCATATCTGCATGGCCGGCGATGCTGCTTGCGGCGGCCGCGGTCGGCGTGGAAGTACTTTTCCGCAAGGCATCGGTTCATCTTTCCGCAAAGACAAGTCCGTCGCTGGTCATTTCAGCAGTTTATGTCGGCGTTTCGCTTGTTTGGGTCGTGAGCCGAGGTGTTCACTCGTGAAATTACCCTGGTCTGTGGGAGTCCGCCTGCGGCCAGACGATTGGGAATCCGTTCGAATGCGGCTCATGTTCGACTGCTGTAAATGGGACATTCAATCAGAAGACCACTCTACAGTCGCGGATTTTCCGCTCATCCTTGAACAGGAAGAATGGAGCTCCCTTGCAGGTTACGCCGAGAAATTGACCCGGGAGGTCCTCGCGGCAGAACGAGAACTTCTGTGCAGGCCCGATCTGCATATGATGCTTGGGTTGCCGGAAGGCATTTGCCGGGTACTTCGAAAGTGTGCCCCCGAGAAAACTGCAACCGGCGCAGCGCGGGTCATGCGGTTTGATTTTCACTTCACTCCCGAAGGTTGGCGCATTTCGGAAGTAAATGCCGATGTTCCTGGAGGGTTCATAGAAGCGTCTGGTTTTGTGGAACTGATGGCTGAGTATTACCAAGACTATTCCATTCCGCCGAACCCCGCGAAGGCGTACAACGAGGCAATTGTGGCGGCTGTGGGCGAGGGTGCAGCGATAGGCCTCGTGCACGCGACGGCACACTGCGATGACAGGCAGGTGATGCAATACCTCGCGAAGGGGCTTCAGCAAAGGGGCATGCAAGCAATTGTTCTGAGCCCTAATCACTTGAAATGGGAGGAGGGTTATGCACGGATCGCCAGTTCGTTCGCCACAGTGAAACCGGCTCTTTTGGTGCGTTTCTTTCCCGCTGAATGGCTTCCGAATCTGCGTCCAGCACCCTCGTGGGAGCCGTGGTTCTGTGGTGGCAAGACTCCCATGAGCAATCCAGGTCCCGCGATCCTAATTCAGAGCAAGCGTTTCCCACTCGTCTGGAAGGAATTGAAAACGCCCCTTCCTACTTGGCAGTCGTTGCTACCGGAGACAACCTTCCCCAGCGAGATATCACCCGGCTCCCAGCACTGGGTTCTCAAACCGGTTTTCGGTCGGGTGGGCGAAGACGTCGCAATTGCCGGAGTTACCGAACAACGCGAGTACAAGGAAATTATCAAAGACGTTAAGCGTCATCCGCACGATTGGATCGCGCAACGGCGGTTTGACACGCTGACACTCGAAACCTACGACGGCCTCCGCTACGCTTGTCTGGGGATCTTCACCTTGGATGGCCGCGCGGTGGGAGCTTACGGGAGGATCGCGGCGAAACCATTGGTCGACCGTGATGCACAAGATGTTGCAGTATTAATACGCCGAAAGGATCATCGTGAAAATGACCGGAAAAGAGCTGTTTGAGACTTGGGCTCCAAATGATTCGACTTGGTCGCCGTGGGTCTCTCCCGCGTTGTTTGCTCAAATCGAGTGCGCGGATGGTGGCGCTGAAGCTAGCGTCGATGCGCCCGCGCCGGTTTGGCACGAGCATAAGGCGAGTCCAGAGAGTGCAGTCGTAATCGATCTTCCAGGTGCTGACTCAATCAGACTAGCCTTGGTATTGGCAACGCGCGGGTATCGCCCGGTGCCTATCATAAATGCTTCTCCTGGACCCGTGGGCTTGCAGCTCAATTTCTTGCCTCCTGCCAATGTATCGCACAAATCGATTGTTGTGCTCGATATGAGTTCTCTCGTAAGAGAGATCTGCATTGGCACTGCGTTCTTGCAAAAACTCACCTTCGCCTCCGATGCTCCACCGGTCTTCATTCTGGATGCTCTGCGCTTGAGGGGAACCAATCCGATCCGGGACGACATGTTCGATAATCGGTGGATTGTGTTTCCTCAGGATTTTCCTTCGGCGCGGTTCCTTGCTGACAAGAAGATAAAGCGGTTGACGCTCGTGCAGACAGAAAAAGCACACCCTCTTGAGGACCTTTCCCACGTACTTTTGCGATGGCAAGAAGCGGGCATTGAGATTTTCGCAAGGGCGAGTGGAGACACGGGCGCGCAATCGAGAATAACGGTATCCAAACCTTCGAGATTTAAAGCCTCATGGTACCGTGCCTTGGCAACAGTTGGTCTGAGGCGTAGCAGCGTTGGTGGATTCGGGTCTTTCATCCCGGAGACCTCTGCAGCAGGGTGAGATACGGCTCAGTCCGGTCAGCGACTCGTGAGAATCTGTGTGGGGTATTCTCATATTTGATATGAAACTGAAGGTCGGTAACAGGTGCAATGATTAGTCTAGTTTCTGGCGCGAAACGCCTTTTTTGCAAGAAAATTTGAGTGGGCAGTAGAGATTTCATGAATTTAGCAGGTCTGATTGGCTTTCGAGGGACACGCGTAGACTATTTTTTGTGTTGTGGATTCCGGGGATCGAGTA
>WNGH01006639.1_pt1 | contig 11005 bp, 10 predicted proteins | sample 5400631 | NCBI WGS metagenome assembly WNGH01 (sample SAMN13153373, study PRJNA577476) | soil metagenome | isolation source: 115 cm soil or saprolite under Garry oak tree replicate 1 | place: USA:California | collected 2016-06-15 | reverse complement strand
TCAGCGAAGCCTACTGGCCGTCGCGCGGCCTGGTGTACACGTGGTGGCAGATCCCGACCAAGGCGAGCTCGATCGACGTCCACGATGAACTGCTGTACTTCACCAGGCTGGTCACGCTGCTGGACGACGGAATCACCAATCGTCTGAACATCGACGGCGTACTGAAGACCCGGCGCTCGCCGGCTGGGTATGCGGCGCTGTACGAGATCTACCGGGGGAGGCAGCTCGACGTTCTGGCTCGAATGCAGCGGATCGATGTTCCTCAGAAGCTCAAGTCGATCCACAGACGAATGGTCCTCGCCACCGAGGAGCAGATTCGTTTCTACCGGATCTTCTTGGACGCGAAGCTAAAGGACCCTTCCACGGACCTCGCCCGAATGCTGGGCGATCCGGCTCTGCAGACGACGAACCGGGAACTGCACGCGGTCTGGGACGAGGTCAGACGCTTGTATCCGCGCCTTGACTTCGACACCAGCGCGGCTATCGAGGCCCACCTCTGCGGCTTCGATGTCATTTGAACTGGACACGGCCACATAGGAAGTGACCACGCTGGAGCCCTCGCCTACTCGCGCGGGTTGCCCCAGCTTCTGCTGGGCGTCCTCTTCCTGACGGGACTCGGACCGAGCGCACTTCTGGCTAAGACGATGCCTTCCCGTCACACTTCCTGAACACGCCCGCCTGGCGCTTCGTCGGTCAGTCACGGACTTATAGGACGGTACGCGGCTTGCTTAAGCGGGGAGGCGTGCCGGCACTCGAGCCTCAGCCAAGCGCTCAAGGAGAGGATACGAGCGCGCTCTACATACTGCCCATGCGGGAGGTCCACCGATGACTCGACTGCCGCTAACTTTGCCCGGCTTCGAAGGTCGTTCGGTCACGCTTCGGCCAGCCGGTTTCGTCTCCGGCGCGAAACTCTTCGTCGGCGAGACGCCGGCGCCGAAGGGGAAGCGGCGCCTGACGTATCGCCTCCGCAAGAACGACGGCACGTGGGCGGATATCAAGCTCAAGCCCCGGCTGTTCGACCCCGTGCCGCAACTGGAATGCGACGGCCGGCGGATCGTCCCGGTGCGTCCGCTTTACTGGTACGAGTACGGGTGGATGGCCCTGCCAATCGTCCTGGCGTTTTCTGGGGGTGCGCTGGGCGCGCTCGTCGCCCTCGGTGCCGCCCATCTGAATTCGCGGATCTTCCGGAGCGACCGTGCCGTCTGGCTTCGTTACGTCCTGACCGCACTCGTGTCGGTCGCGGCGGCGGTGGCCTTCTTCATCGTCGCCGCGCTCGCCGGATCGCTGCTCGGAGGGCTGCGAAAGTCGTCATAGCGAGGCGACGCGCGCCAACCGGACCGTCGCTGAGTATCGCGACGCTGAGCGATTGCATTTGACCCCGTGTCGAGAGTTATGAGAGTCCTCGGACCATGAGGCGACGGCTCGCCGTGGCATGCCCGGTGGTGCTCGCGGTCGCCGCGATGCTCCTCCAGGGGTGCGCCCTCACCACGCACTTCGCCTACACGAACACCACGCTCGCGCGGACGGAGAACAAGGCGCCTCAGGCGTCGTTCGAGATCAAGAGGCGGACCAAGCAATACGGCGACGTGCTCGTCCTCCTCGCCCTCTCGGGCGGAGGCTCGCGCGCCGCCTACTTCTCAGCCCGCACGATGTTCGCGCTCGAGCGCGTGCCCGGGCCGCAGGGCGCCACGCTGAACGTGTTGAATGAGGTGGACCTGATCTCCGCGGTGTCAGGCGGCTCCCTTGCCGCCGCCTACTACGCCGCGAGCTTCGACGCTGGGACCCCCGGGATTCCTCCGGGCCGGCGGAAATGGGACGAGCGCACCGTGACCGACCTGATGAGCCGGAACTACATCGCCCGCTGGATCGGCAACTGGTTCTGGCCGCTGAACATCGCCAAGTTTTGGCTGACGGCCTTCGATCGGACCGATATCATGGCCCAGACCTTCGCCGACAATTTTTTCGACTCCACGAGAACGGGCGTCGATCTGCGCATCCGGGACCTTAACCTCGCGCGGCCCAACCTCGTGCTCAACGCCACGATCGGCAGCCGCAGCTACCGTGAGGACGATCCGGCTCGCGCGAAGCTCTTTGGAACCGTGTTCACGTTCACCCACGAGGACTTCGCCGCGAAGCTCAACTCCGACGTCGCAGACTACGAACTCGCCCGGGCGGTGATGGCGTCGGCGACATTCCCGGCGGCGTTCAACTACATGACGCTGCGGGACTTTCACGAGCCGCCGGACTGTCCCGACCACGGCGGCGTGTGCTACGTGCACGTGTTCGACGGCGGGAACTCCGACAACCTCGGGCTCATCAGCATCAAGCGAGTGCTGCTCTCGGGCCGCGCCCGGGCCACGCGCGAGTACGAGCGCATCGTCGTCGTCTTTGTCGACGCGTTCCGCCGGTCGCTCGGGGTCAGCCCGAGCTCGGCCGACCCCCGCGGGCTCCTGAGCTACGTCATCGACACAAACTTCCTCGACGCGACCGACTCGCTGCTCGAGGCCAACCGGCAACGCATTCTGGAGGATTTCTTCGCCCGGACGATCGCCGCCTACGAGAGGGTCGCGGACTGCCGGCGTGACAACCTGCCCGACCACGCGTGCGCCGCGACGTGGCCACGGTCGGTGCGCAGCGAGGTGGAGGCGCAGCTGCAGAAGAAGCTCTTCTTTTTCCACGTCGCCTTCGACGCTGTCATCGACCAGAAGGTGCGCGAGAAGCTCCACACGATCCCGACCACGTTCGCCTTCGGCGACGGTGAGATGGAGGCGATCGAGGCGGGCGTGGCGAGCATCTTCGGCGATCCGCGGGGCGCGGCGCACGCGTGTGTCCGCCTGCTCGGCGAGATCCTCGCCGCGCCGAGCGTGACACGGCCGGCGATCGACGGCAACCCGTGGTGCGGCGGCGGGAGTCTGGCGGAGAAGCGGGAGCGGCAGCGGATCCAGAAGCGCTGACCGCGCCGGGCGCTGGCGATCCGGCGGGGCGCGGCTACCGCTGCCTGGCCGGTGCGGTAGACACGCCCTGCGCCGTCTGTCCGAACGGGCGGAAGAGGAGCCCTGACGTCGAGACCCGGAGCTCGAGCTCGACAGGCCCTCGCGCCGAGAAGAAGGTTGCCGACCCGTACTCGGTGTCCACCACACGCCCCAGGAACGCGAGACTCCGGGCGAGCTGGAACATGTCGACGGGAGTGGGGCGCGAGAGGGCGAACATCCGCCGCGGCTTCGTCTGCTCGTCCTCAAGCCGGTCGTAACGTCCCGAAACGCGGTCGAGCTGGTACGCGGTGTGGAGCCCCAGGATGTTGGCGAGTGGGTGCCACTTGACGATGTGCGCGTCAACGTAGAGGGCGTTCCCGGTGAGCTCGTAGAGTTCGCGCCGTCCGTCGGGGAAGGTGAACGTGGCCACGAATCGCTCCGGCCCGGACGGTCGCGTCACGACGGTCGCCGCCACCACCTCGCGTGTCAGGGCGCGATACCCTTGCATCGCCACGCTGACGGTGGCGGCCAGCGCCGCCAGGGCCAGGCAGAGGACCGCGAGCACGAGGGCCAGGCTGGTCCCCATCCAGCGCTGCCTCTGCACGGCTGCCAGCGCCGTCACGAGCAGGACGACGCTCAGCAGGGCGAAGGCGGCGATGACGAACACCAGCGGCTCTGGCATTCTATCAACCTAGCCGCGAGGCGCTCTACCGCCGCGCTGAATCAGGAGCGACGCGTTGGGATGCCGGAAGTTTCGTGTCCTGAGGAAAATCGTCGCGGACGCTGGTGCTGTTCTCGGGGGTCAGATCGAGCGCGAGGTTCTCTCCCGGCTTCACTGCGACCTTCAGGCGCCACTTCGGCTGTCCCGCGATCACGTCGGTCAGCTTGTACTGGCCCGCGGCGATTCGCTTGAACTCGTAGCGGCCCTCCCGGTCGCTCCGCAACACGTACCAACGCGCCTTGGTCGGGGTGTAGCGGAGGCCGACCAGGAAGAGCTGGAGACGCGCCTGCGGCGTCGGGAACTGTCCGGGCTCTGCCCACATGACGACGCCGAGAATCCCGCTGTCGCCGACGTCCGGACCGGTTGGTTCGGCGGCGGCCTGGGTGGGTGGCCGACCCTGTCTGTTGGCGAGCCAGCGGCGCGCCGTCTTCGCCTCCTCCGAGTTTGAGGGCGCGTGGGCCATGACCCACTCGAACTCGCGAATGGCCTCTTCGCGCAGGTCGAGCCAGGTGGCGCAGACCGCGAGACTGTAGTGAAGGAAGAGATTACCGGGGTCCTTCAGGATGGCCGCGCGGAGGTGCTTCGCGGCGAGGGCCCAGCTCTGCGCCGCCAGCGCCTTGCGGGCCTCGGCGGCATCGCCGACGGCCGTGGACGCCGGCGCTCGAGTCTCAGAAGCGCGACGGCAGCCGGTGGTCACCAGGACCAGGGCGATCGCGGCCAGGGCGAACGCCCGCGTCACGAACCCGAGATCTCTCGGTAGCTTCCGGGCTTCACGAACCAGTTCTGACTGAGCGTCCCGCCCCCGCTCCGGACGTTCGGACAGTTGTAGCTGATGCGGGCGTTCCCCGTATCGTCGATATCGATGGTTGTCGACCGGGCGTCCACCCGGTTCGTCGAGACCACCGCGCCCTGGATGGAGTTGTTCCCTAGGCCGTGCAGAATGACGTCGTTCTGCACGTAGACCAGTCCGCTCAGCCTTACGTCGCCTTGAACGCGCAGCGAGCCCGCCACGACGAGCCAGCCGCTCCAGCCCGAATCCCAGTTGCCGGTGATATCGACCTGGAATAGGTCCGAGTCCGGCGACGCGGTCGAGAGGGGTTGGCCCGAGGGCGTATCGACGAAGACGAGGCCGTTGGGGAGGGGGTTCCCGCAAGTCCCGTCCGGCGGGCACGCCCAGTGCTGTGCACCCGTGTAGTAGTGCCCACTCGACTTCGCGAGCGCCTTGAGCGTCGCCATGTCGGAATCGGTCAGGATCATGCCGCTCGGATAGGTCATGCCGCACGAGGCGCCGTCCGGGCAGGGAGCGGTGTTGGTGTATCCGGCGGGCGAGTAGAGATTAGGGGTTCCGCTGGAGTTGACCGATCCGCTGCTCCCCACCGCCGTGAGCGGCGTCACTCCCGAGCAATAGGCGCCCGCCGGCACGCTCCCTTGTGCCGACGTTGAGGCATTGACCGATGCCGTGCCGCCGATCTGGACGTCGGTCGTGGTCAAAGGAGGGTTCTCGCCGCCGGCGCAGAGGGCGCAGACGGGGTCGATCCACTTGAGCCGCGTGACGACGGCCGTGATCTTCTTGGTCGCGATCGGGTTGATGGCGTCCGGGACGTAGCCGATCGCGGTCACGACCTTCTCGTTTATGATGGCCCCGTTGGCGACCGTGACCTTGAAGATCCCGATTGGGCTCCCCAGGACCGGATCGTTCAGGACGACCTGCGAGCCGTTGTAGGCCGGCGGCATCGGGTTCGGCAGAAGGTAGCCCGCGTCGAGCGCGAGCACGCCGCTCGCGCCGGGATTGCTCTCTCCCGTCGTCAACCCCCAGAGCGCGCGCTCCAGACCCGACTCGGCCAGCGCGCGCGCCTGGGCGCTTGCCATCTGGCTGCTAGCGATCTGCGACTCGCTCGTGGCGAGGACGGCGAAGGCGATCATGAGGGACGTCAGGATCACCATGACGATCATCGCCATCGGAAACGCGATACCACGCTCGTCCTGGATGGGCTTGGGCGTTTTCATTCGTTCCTCAATCTGACGCGGCCCTGGACCGCGACCGTTTGACTGGCCACCGAGGAGGGCGCCAGGGTCGAGTCTTCGGGCCGCGTCGTCAGCTGGATGTCCACCGAGTAGATGTTCCCCGGAGTGGTCACCGGGATGGTCATCGTGTTGTTGCTCACGTCGTAGTAGGTGATCGTCAGGCCGGCCACGCCTGCGGTGAGGACGGCGGGTTGCCCGCCGATCACCGGGACCGTCTGGTTGCGCTGGATGTTCGTGCCGTTCAGTGCATACGCGACTGTCACAGACGCGCCGCTCTCGTCCACGAACGTAAACGTGATCGCGGCGTTCGAGTCCGCGGTGGTAATCTGCGTTGCCGTCCGCAGCTCGCGAAGCATCCGTTCGAGCGCGACGCGCGCGTTCTGCTGGACCTCCGAACGCCCGGCGCCGAACGAATAGACGTTCTGCCCCTGCTCGAACGTGAGGAGGAGCCCGGCCAAGAGCACCGTCAGCACGGCCATCGCCGACAGCAGCTCGGCCAGCGAGTAGCCGCGCTCGTTGCTCATCGCTGGGCCACCGTCATCCAGACCGTGACGGCCTTTGGGGTCGGTGCGACCCCGGTGCCGGTCATCGGGGTGTAGAAGACGGTGACGGTCACCAGACGCATGCCGGGGTCCGTGATCCCGCCACACCCCGGCGCCGAGCCGCAGTTCGTGATCCGGACGTTGCGCGAGTAGCCCGCGAACGGCGACGCGAGCGTCTCGTCGGCGAGCCAGGTCACCGCTCCGCCTCCGGCGATGGTCGTCGCTCCGAACGTGCACGTCGTGCCCGCGGGGACGGTCGGGGCGACGGTCGAGGAGGCGGACAGCCCGAGGCAGTCGTTCCCCGGTACCGAGGTCCACGGCAGGCTCTTGGCCTGCTCGAGCTTCTGGTCGGCGAGGAACGTCGCAGCGGAGGTCTGATTACCTTCCTGGACTCCGTAGACGCCGATCGGCACGATGGTCGCGAGCGCGACGAGCGCGAGCGTGATGATGACCGCCGCGATCAGGACCTCCACGATCGTGAACCCGCGCTCGTCGGCGACGCGGCGCTGGCCAGGGTGACTCATGGAATCGTGATGCGACCGGGCAGGCTCACGGTCACGGTTTGCGTGGCGTTGTCCATCGGGTTCTGCACGGTATAGACGCCCCCGGTCGTCGCCGCTCCCATAAAGTTGAACACCACGTTGGCGGTCGCCGAGGTGATGTTGATGCCGTTCTGCAGGGCGAACCAGCCGCCCCCATCCGTGCCTGGCCCCGTCCACACGGCGCCGGTGCAGCCACCCTTCAGGAACTGCACCTTGTTGGCGCCCTGCACCACGCAGACGGTCGTGTTTTGCGAGACCGCGACCTGCCGTGCCCGGTTGAGGATCGTCCGCAGCTCCTGGGAGCCACCCTTGAGCGTCGCCGCGCGCCAGTACGAGAGGAACGCGGGGACGCCGACCGTGGTGATGATCGCGATCACCGCCAGGACGACAAGGATCTCTGTGAGGCTGAATCCCCGACTGTCGAGCCAAAGACGACGCTGACACTTCACGCCGAACCTACCTTTCCGCTTATCTTTCGAGCAAGGCGTGTGCCGCCCGCTCAACAGCGCAATTTATCTTTCAACAGCGTAATTTATAAGGAATACACGTGAGCGAGCGCGGTGCCGTTTGGTCACCTGAGGAACCAGTTTGCGTCACGCCTTTGACGGATTATCGGAGAGCTGCGTCGATGCGCTCTCGTGATTGAAATTCCGGAAAAATTCCGGAATCTCGGCGCATGTCGGTTGCTCTGTGCTCTTCTCTCGCCGGATGAATCCTGCGCCGCCAAGCGGGGCTCCCGGTGGAGGAGACTTCGGGTTCCTCACGACGCCGCGTTCAAGATCTCGACGCCGCGCGTGGACCTGCACCCGTTCGGTGTTCACGGTTCTGCGCGGGCTGATAATGCGACATGCATCGATCCGAGAAGCGGCGAACGATCGGCGTGGCACGGGATGCCGGCGCGCTCCAGACGATCACCGTCGCCGGCTCGCCACCCACGCGGAGAACGGTAACAGCGCTGCCAACGGCAGCGAAGGAGCTCCGGGAGCGAACGGCAACGACCAACGCGCCGGCAAGCGCGAGTTACTCACGCCTCCCGACGCGCACGATTACGGCGAGGAGGGAGCCTTCTCGGAGACAGAGAGTGGCGGCGTCTGCGCAGATGGAGGGGTCGGCGACCTTCTCACTTTAACGTCTGAGCTCGTTTTAACATCTGACCTCGTTTCTGACAGTCTGAGCTCGTTTCTGACCGTCCTGACGCCCGGTACCCCTCGCGCCAAATCACCCGCCCGGACCTTGGCCCGCGCGTTGGGCACGGTCCCCATCAGCGTGACCAGGGCATTGTCCGAACGGACCTTGATGTCAGCGCTCTTCAACCCTGCGTCCTTGTCGAAACGCGCCGTAACGGCCCCCTTCATGTCGTCGTCCTTCGCGTCGACGAACTTACGCTGCCGATCGGGGACGACCTGCAAGAGGCTGGTCACGCCCTTCACGCCGTCGACGCGCCTAGCGATGTGTTCGGCTGCATTCTTCGCCTGGGCACTCTCGACCTTGCCGCGAAGCGTGACGATCCCGGCATGCGTGTCGACGCTGATCTTTCTGCCCTTCACGTGGCGGTCTGCGAAGAGCTTCGCCTTCGTCTTTGTCGTGAGCCACGAATCCTTGATCTCGGTGCCGCTCTCGCCGGTTGATCGGCTCTCCTCCGCCTTCATGGCAGGCGTCGCGTGTTGGGTCCTCGACTGCGCGGACGCCACCGGGGCCGAGAGCAGCGCCGCCAGGATCACCCCGAGAACAAAACGTTGCATAGCAGTTCCTCCCTTGAGTCCTGACGCTTGGAGGTTCAAGGGACGTGCCAGACGGGACTTGCGGGAGGCCGCTGCTGGGCGTCGATGAGAGTTTCTAGGTGCTTAACTCGACCGTTCGGGTCCAGCGTGGGCCGCGAAAGGGGCGTTCTGTCCTGGGATCAGTAGCAGACTGACACGCTACTGGCGGTTGCATTTCCCGCCCCGATCTGCCACAGTCCCTCCGCCGGCTCCGGCCCAAGTCTCCAGTCCACCCCCACCGCACGGAGCGAGAGATGAGCGATCTGGGTCGTCGCGAAGAGATCCGGGTTCCAGGAATGTCCGAGCCCATCAGCCACTTCACCCACGTCGTCAAGACGGGGAGACTCGTCTTCGTCTCGGGCTGCGTCGCGACGGACGCCGAGGGGCGCACGGTGGGCGGCGACGACGCCGTCGCGCAGGCCCGCCAGGTGCACGAGAATCTCAAGAAGTGCCTTGCCGCGGCGGGCGCGACGTTCGCCGACGTGTGCAAGGTCACCGTGTTCTTGAAGAACGTCGGGGATCGCGAGAAGGTCAACATCGCGCGCCGCGAGTACTTCGGCCCGCACCGGCCGGCCTCGACGCTGGTCCAGATCGCGCGCCTCGTGCGCGACGACCTGGTGGTGGAGATCGAGGCGATCGCCGTTCTGCCTGAGTGAAATGACGCCTGACTCGCACGCCCTCTGGGAGCGCGCGCGACGCTGGGCCAGCCAGGGCCGCTACGACGACGCCGAGGCCGCGTACCGCGAGGCGCTCCGGCTGGCACCGGACGATGTGCGGGCGCGCCTCGGCCTTGGGCTCTGCCTCCGCCGCCAGCGCCGCCCGGCGGACGCCGAAGCGGTCCTCCGCGAGGCGGTCCTTCTCCAGCCGGGCAGCGCCTCTATCCACGCCGAGCTCGGCGGCGCGCTCTTCGAGCAGTGCAAGTACACGGACGCTGCCGCGGCGTTCCGGGAGGCGAGCCGCCTGCGGCCCGACTTTGCGCGGGCGCACGTGAGTCTGGGGCTCGCGTTCATGCGTCAGGGCGACCCTGGTCGCGCCGAAGCCGCGTTTCGCGAAGCACTCCGCCTGAGGCCGGGCGATCACGTGGCGCGCGCGAACCTCGGCATGGTGCTCCTCCGCCAGCGGAGGCCGGCGGAGGCGGAGGCGCTTCATCGCGACGCCGCCCAGCCGGCGCCGGGGCGCGCCGCGGCGCAGCTCGATCTCGCGGCGGCGCTCTTCGAGCAGGGCAAGTTTCCCGAGGCCGCGACGGCGTACGCGGAAGCGATCCGCCTCCGACCCGACGCTGCGAAGGCTTACCTGGGTCTCGGTCTCTCGCTCGAGCGCCAGCGGATGCTCCGGGAGGCGATCGCCGCGTACAGCGCGGCGATCCGTCTCCGACCGGACGACGCGCACCTGCGTCAGCGGCTGGGCCTGGCGTTCCGACGCCGGCGCCATTACACGGAAGCCGCCGCGGCTCTGCGCGAGGCGATCCGCCTCAAGCCGGGCGATCCTCGCTCGCACCACTACCTCGGCGTGGTGCTCGACCGTCAGGGCCACTACGACGACGCCGCCGCAGCGTACCGCGCGGCAATCCGGATCCGCCCAGCGTACCTGCCTCCGTATGTCGGCCTCGCCGTGACGCTACGGCGCCAGGGCCGCTGGGCGGAGGAGGCGGCGGTGTACGCGGAGGCGCTCGCAATCAAGTCGGACGACGCCAACCTGCACGCGGGGCGGGGGCTGGCGCTCGGTGCCCTCGGCGACTACGCGGGTGCGGCGGCCGCGTTCCGGTGCGCGCTGGCGCTCCGCCCCGACAACGAGGATTTGCACTACGAGCTCGGCGTCGCGCTCGGCCGCCAGGGCCAGCACACCGAGGCCGAGGCCGCGCTGCGCGAGGCGATGCGCCTCCGGCCGGACTCGCTCAAGGTGCGGGCCAACCTCGCGCTCGGCCTCGGCCGCCAGGGCCGACACGCCGAGGCGGAGGCGGCGTACCGCGAGGCGCTCCGGCTCCGGCCCGAGCATCCCGCGCTGCGCCGGGGCCTCGGCGTGTCGCTCTACTGGCAGGGCCGCCATACCGAGGCCGAGGTCGCTTTTCGCGAGGCGATTCGGGTCAAGCCCGATTACGTCCGGGCCCACTGCGACCTCGGCGAGATGTTCGGCGAGCGACAGCGCTGGGCGGACGCCGCGGCCGCGTATCGGGCCGCGGTCCGGATCAAGCCGGACTCGGTGAGGGCGCAGACGGGACTGGGCGCAACGCTGCTGGCCCAAGGGCGGTACGCCGAAGCCGAAGCGGTATGCCGCGAGGCGGTCCGTCTCAACGTCGACGAGGCCCACGCGCACTTCACTCTCTGGGACGCCCTCGAGGCGCAGGGCAAGTTCCGCGAGCTGGCGGAGGCCGCGCGCGCGGTCGTCGAGCGCCGGCCCGACCACGCCGACGCGCACGCGCGCCTGGGGCAGGCACTCCTGGAAG
>WNGH01007360.1_pt1 | contig 11008 bp, 16 predicted proteins | sample 5400631 | NCBI WGS metagenome assembly WNGH01 (sample SAMN13153373, study PRJNA577476) | soil metagenome | isolation source: 115 cm soil or saprolite under Garry oak tree replicate 1 | place: USA:California | collected 2016-06-15 | reverse complement strand
CCAGTTGGCGCTGTAACTGCGCGATCGGCTCGGGAATGACTGCTGTGCTCATGTGGCTCGCCCTCGACCGCTCATCGGCTCAACCAAACGTAACAGGGCGAGTTAGCGGTCGTCACGCACGCTTGCCGAAAACTCACGCTATGCCAAGCTGTGGAACAAGCTTGGAAGGCAGGCATCGTGGTCGTAGTGGCTGCGGGAAACGATGGCCGCAACAACAACGCCGGGACAAACGGTTACGGAACCATCAGCGCTCCGGGCAACGATCCCTACGTAATCACTGTAGGCGCGATGAACACCGTGGGAACGCCAAGCCGCTCTGACGATCAGAATGCAAGCTATAGTTCAAAGGGACCGACTCTGTTCGACCACATCGTCAAACCCGATCTGGTAGCGCCGGGCAACCACATCATTTCGCTGTACACGGCCTCGTTGAATCTCAATCGCCTCTACCCCGGGAATGAGATTCCAGAGTCTCTCTATAAGACGAATGGAAAGAGCACCGCTTCCTCTACCTATTACTCGCTCAGTGGTACGAGCATGGCGGCACCGGTGGTAAGCGGCGCTGCGGCTCTGTTATTGCAGAAGAATCCTACCCTCACCCCTGATCAGGTCAAAGCCCTGCTGATGCAATCGGCGTATAAGAATCTAGTTCCTTACAGCAGCGTCACCGATCCCGTTACGGGTCTAACCTACTGCGGTCAGGCAGACATCTTCACCCGACTCTGAGCGCGAAGTCTCCTGCTGCTGCTTACGATCCGGTCTCGGGCAACTTTTTCTTGGTTAAGGATACATCTGCTATCTGGGGCAGCAATGCCCTGTGGGGTAGCACGGAGGTGTGGGGAAATGAGTTTGTAAGCGGCCAGTCCAACCTGAGTGGCACAAATGCTCTCTGGGGGAGCAACGCACTTTGGGGCAGCAATGCTCTTTGGGGAAGTAGTGCGACCGCAGGGTTCGATGCGCTCTGGGGGAGCAACGCGCTGTGGGGCAGTTCGACCAGCGGAGCTACCAATGCACTGGCTGTTTCACTCAACGGTGATGATCAGTAGTTCACGCCGTTCAAGGGCTGCGATGTCGGTTTCTACGTGGTCGGTTCGTTGCGAAACCTGCGGACGGGTTGTGGATTAAGAGCAAACGATTCTTCTGCGCAACGGTGCGAGCCCAACAGCACGAACTGAGTGCCACTAGGGGCCAACCCCTGTAGAAATAGGGGCATCCCCTTCAGCGTCTTCGAAATGATCTCCGTTTTATTCGCGAGCGTCGATGCGTAGTTCCTATCCTTAACGGTTTCAGACTGTCCGCATGTAGGTATGCCCACGGTTCCGAGGGCCAGCCTCAGCGGCGGGCCTGACGCTCAGGATGGCGCACAAACCCCGAGGCGGCGACCGAGGTTTTCAAATCGCAGGTTCCTGCGGCCTGAAGCTCGATAGCCTCAATAACATCGTATTACCTCTCGCCCGCGCTCGAATGCGGACTGAGCCCCGAGAACATACGTTTCGCGGAGTTGTGCGAACGAGAATCCTTCTGTCTGCGTGATGGCGATCTCAAACTGCTCTCCCGTGAGAATCGGACTGAGCCGCCTGTAATACTCGCGGCGCAGGTGGGCGTCCGGATTTCGGAACTGAACCACGCGGTCGAACCGTCCCGGTCGCTTCAGGATCGCCGGGTCCAAGCAGGTGGGGTCGTTGGCTGTGGCGACCACGATCACGCCGTCTTGCGTTCCAACGCCGTCGAGGCAGTTGAGCAATGTTCTGAAAGCTCACCCTCCGTTCCTGTGTCCGCTTTCCCTCGGTTGGGAATGCGCGGTCGAGGTCTTCGAGGATCACCGGCGCGGGGGTATTGGCGCCAGCTTTTTCAAACAGGTGGAGAACATCGGCGCTCTTTTCTTCCATGTCGCTCAAGTCCAGCGCGTAGGGCTGGATGTGCGGATGCGCGGCCATCACGCGGAGGGTCGCGGTCTTGCCGTTGCCCGGTGCCCCCCACAACAGGTAAGCCGTTTTTTAGTTTCCGGGTGCGGAACCAATTGCAGCCGCAGGAGCAGTCGCGGCCCGCTGCCTCTCGCAACTGGCACCCTCCGACATACGGTGCACACTGGCGATAACCGGATGCAATGGCTTTTCGGATGCTGATGGACAGATGGGCTGATCGCTCAACTCGCGTAGAGTGAGAGGCGAGGAACCTTGAGCCTCAAAATCCTGTAACCAGTTGACCACACGAATCGCTGAATCCGGAAACGGACGCTCATGGTCAGGATCAATCCATACGAAGTGGACTGTCTTGCCGTCACGCACAATCTCCGCCGTGAGCGACTCTGAGGCTTTGCGGATCGCTCCAACTTCACCAGTCTGAAAAGGTAGACTCTTTAGCAGAGTTCGGAGGCGAGTAAGCTGATCCGGGGATAGTGTTCCTTGAAGAGTTTCAACGCCGTCCTGCGTCCTCCTCGACTTCCTTGATAATCGGTAGTACCCGTCGCGGTACAAAGCAAAACAAATCTGCGGCGAACGCTGTTCGCTCACATGCCAGACATAGGTACTGTTGTACGAAAGTCGAGCTAGTAGATCGTCCGGATTGTGCTCCTTCGATTGCGCAGGGGCGGTGGCTGAGTTCAGAAAGCCAAGAGCGGCGATCAACGCAATTACACGCGGTAGCATGAGAACCTCCGATGCGGCTTGGACATTGTACAAAAAAATTAGCAATCGTCCTCGCCGAAGATTTCCCCTGACCAGCCGAAAACTTAAAAGATCGACGTTAATAATGAGTTGAGACTCTTCCGGCGCACCCCTTCCGAACCGCCGGGAAGGCAAGGGCTTGGGAAAGCCTGAAATCGCGGGATTTTCCCTTTCCTGCGTCCATCGGCGTGCCGTTTTCGTTGACTTTGCCTTCCTTCCATCCCTAACATGGCAGCCTGAGTTTCCACGCCACCATGATCGGCCAAACTATCTCGCACTACCGCATCATCGAGAAGTTGGGAGGCGGTGGGATGGGCGTGGTTTATAAAGCTGAGGACACCGAACTCGGTCGGTTTGTCGCTCTCAAATTCCTGCCCGAGGACATAGCGGAAGACCCGCAGGCGCTTGAAAGATTCCGCCGTGAAGCTCGCGCTGCATCCTCTCTCAACCACCCTAACATCTGCACGATCTACGAAATCGGCAAGCAAGGCGACCATCCGTTCATTGCCATGGAGTATCTGGACGGAATGACGCTGAAACATCGCATCGCTGGGCGACCGCTGGAGACCGAAACAGTGTTGTCGCTGGCCATCGAAATTGCCGACGCGCTCGACGCAGCCCACGCCGAAGGCATAGTCCATCGGGACATCAAGCCTGCCAACATCTTTGTCACCAAGCGTGGGCACGCCAAGGTTCTGGATTTCGGTCTGGCGAAAGTCGTGACTCCAACGAGTTCTGCCAGCCAAATCGCAGCGGCTGGCACACAGACCGGCTCAATGAACGAACAACACTTGACCAGTCCGGGGACGGCGTTGGGGACAGTCGCCTACATGTCCCCCGAGCAGGTGCGAGGAAAGGAACTGGACGCACGCACCGACTTGTTCTCGTTTGGCGCAGTGCTATACGAGATGGCAACCTGAACTCTACCGTTTCGCGGTGAGACCTCATTAGTGATTTCTGAGGGAATCCTGAACCGTGCTCCTGTAGCTCTTGTGCGGCTGAATCTCGACCTGCCGCCCAAGCTGGAAGACATCATTAACCGGACCCTGGAGAAAGACCGAGAACTGCGGTATCAGAGCGCAAAGGAGATGCGGGCCGAGTTGCTGCGGCTCAAGCGGGATTCAGACACCGGGCGGGTAGGAGCAGCCAGTTCCGGTGCTGTCGCGGTCACGCCGGAAACGGGCTCTCAGGTTACGCAGGAGCCAATGCCTGCTTCCAGTGCGGCAATACCCAAACCAGCATCATCGGCTTCAGCGAAGGTTGCCGAAGGTCCTTTACTGTGCGGAAGAAGCCCTGGAAGATCGCTGTTCCCAGCGCCCTCCTGCCGGTCGCCGCGCTGATTGCAGGTGGGCTTTACTATCGTTCGCATCAAAGCAAGCCGCTGACTCCATTGTCACCTAGCCGGAGTGTGGGTACAGTTGCCGTTCTGCCCTTTCAGAACGTTGGTTCTGACAAGAGCATCGACAATCTACGGCTCGCCCTGCCAGACGAAATCGCGACCATACCGAGCTACACGCGCTCTCTGTCCATTCGTCCGTTTGCGACCACAAGCAAGTACATTGAGCCGAACCTCGACCTGCAAAGAGCAGGGCAGGAGATGCGCGTGGCCAGCATTGTGACAGGCCATTTCTTAAAGGCAGGAGAGCAACTGCAAATTACGCTGGAAGCCCGTCGAGGTGGAAAACAACCGGCTGTTGTGGCGAGACACGCTGAATGTTCCTGCTCAGAACATGATTGCAATGCAGGAACAAATCGCAGCCAGAGCACGAGGGGGGCTTTCTCCGGTGCTCGGGTCAAGCGCATTTACGACGGACACTGCTGTGCGACCAAAAAATGAGCAGGGGTATGACCTATACCTACGCAGTGTCAATAGACTCCGATCCGCTCTTCGCGAGCATTCGGCGCAAACCAGAATTTGGCGAGGTTCGCTCCGCCGCTATCAGCTGCCAGAAGAAATTCTTGGCGGAGCGAGGTCAGTGACATCTGAACGCCGCTCCTGTTCCGCGCAAACTGACCATTTCTGGAAAGACGCCGACCCCGACATCCCCATCCTGAAGTCAAGCAAGGGCGGAGTACGCGGAGCTGAAGTAGCCGCTTCCGAACTCATTGACATGCCTCGCCCCCCCGCCATAGCATTCCTGCGAATGATCGGCCAGACCATCTCACTACCGCATCGTCGAGAAGCTCGGAGGCGGTGGTGGAATGGGTGTGGTGTACAACGGAATCCCTCCGGCATTCTCGGCCGTCAGCAGCAGCCCGGAGGAAAATCGCCGCCGCTCAGCGGGCGAGGTGGGCCAAGATGAGGGCGGGGCAGAGCAAGGCTGCTTAGACCTGCATAGCCCATAGGCGGCTGTGCGTCTATACGGCGTTATGAGAGCGACATGGCTACTATTGGGTTAGTCATCACTGGTCTAGCATTTCTTGTCAGCATTCTCTTCAACCTGCTTCAACTTAAGTGGCGTAACGAACAACGAGCGGCACGTGCCAAGGACATAGTTGAACAAAAACGCAACGACGAGGAGCGGGAAGCCGAGCAACGACTGAAGGAACAGGCTGCCCCGCTGTTTTTCAACTTCGATGGAACTCCCGGCCCGATATTGGTCACCGGAAGTCAACATTCGTTGCAAGGGCCGTTCATGTATTTATGGGGGCTTGTGACCGTCGTGAATCGCACTCAGATGCCTATGAAGATCACCCCGCTCCGGCTCCTCATGGCAGGCGAGGAATGGCCTGTTCAAAGCATTTCCTTCCACCCGAAATCCAATACCAAAGACAGATCAGACCGAATTAGCTTGAGAGGGAACGACAAAGAAGACTACGAATTGCATTTCAGGTTTCCAGACAACAAATGCGCTACCGGTAGTGGGGAGCTTTGGTTTGCAAGCGACAACCGACCCGGAGAGTTTTCGGTACCAGTTCGGTTCCGGCAATAAACCGGGCGGGACGAGCGGCTGCTCGACACGGCCAAACCCCAATCCCACGCGGTCGGCCCATTCCCGCCGCCTTTGGTCGCGATGCAATCCGGCTGCGTACACTTCAGTAACAGTGCGCCGAGTGTGCCCCGGCGTTCCTCGAAAAACTCAGGGATTACGTTGGCGGCACTTTTGAGTAAGAGGCATCTGCTCCTTATCTATGCCCGCCAGCATGGCCACAAAGGCTGCGATGACCTCTGGAACGCCTGAGCCGACCCAAACCCCTCCCGGCACCAAATTCCCTGCAAATCGAAGTCCTGCGATGCATGTCCTCCCGATGATTGGCTAGCTTTTTGCACAAAGTCGCTTGACTCTGGAATGCGTTCGAGGGTTGATACTTCTCAGGAGGCAACAATATCACCAAGACTCTTCATTCCGGCTCCCTAGCGAAAGCAACGGGCGTGAGTCCAGACACAATCCGGCACTATGAAAAGATCGGCGTTCTTCCGAGAGCTTTGCGATCTGAGTCTGGCTACAGGTTGTATCCGAAGAGTGCGGTGGAGCGCGTTTTTGTCGTGCAACGAGCACTTCGTATGGGGTTCACCTTGGCAGAACTGGCAGAGGTCTTGAAAGCCCGTGATGCTGGCGGTGCTCCATGTCAGCGGGTGTACAACCTTGCAAAAGAAAAACTCAAGGGAATCAGCGCAGACATCGTGGCCACGAAGCGCACCGAACAATATCTCAAGCAGGTTTTGTCCGACTGGGAACATCGGATGCTGGGAACGGCTCCCGGACAGAAATCGAATCTGCTGCACTCCCTTACCGGGGATATCAGTGGTTCCAATCGAAAGGCAAATCAATTTCGGAGGAGGAAAACGTGAAAGCTTTAATTACTTTGTTTCTATTCTGTGGGCTGCAAGTGGCAGCACAGACCATGCAGTCCTGCCCCATGCACAGGGAGCATTTGAAGGAACAGCATCAGGCAGATGTCGAGAAACACGGTGATGAGGCGATGGGATTTCCCCATGATGCCACGTCGCATCACTTCCGTCTCCTCTCGGACGGCGGGGCCATTGAAGTAGTCGTGAATGACGGCAAGGACACCCAGAACGTTCAGGCGATCCGGTCGCACCTGACGCACATTGTCACGATGTTCTCGAACGGCGACTTCTCTCTACCGATGTTCGTCCATAGCCAAGTTCCGCCCGGCGTTCCAGTGATGAAAGAAAAACGCAGTACGATTTCCTACAGCTTCGAAGAGTCGCCGGACGGTGGCAGGGTACGGATTAAGACGGAAGATCGCGATGCTCTGAAGGCGGTCCACGAATTTCTGAGGTTCCAGATTGAAGACCACCATACCGAAGACAAGACTGACTAGAGTCTCGCCGTTTGCATATCCGGAGCCCGCCATGCTCCCGCCAAAATCACGACTACTACTGCCCCCGGCGGAACACGTAAAAGAACACCATCACACTGAATGCGCCAAACGCATAGATGAATGACGGGAACAGCGTCATCGCTGGAACCAAGTCCCGCAGAACATTAAGGAAGGTGAGGACAAACGTCCACACTAAGAGAGCCGTCATCAGAATCGTCCCGATCCGAGCCAGCAACGCCGCGTTTTTGAGTGTCATGGTCGGAGCATGAACGTTGCCAGTGTCAGCCGCAACTAGGGTTCCTTGTTTTGGAACTGGAGACCTTGGACGCCGAGCGAGGAGGTTCTTCGGCGGCGGGACAGTCGGAGACCTGCGAGTTCGCCAGCCGGGTATTGTCCTAATTTGAACTTCCCATTACCAATGGAATGTGGATGCCGCTCAGATTCAGATACGACGCTTAACGCCAGCCGATGCCGCCGTGTATCGAGACATTCGACTGGAAGGGCTTCAATTCAACCCGGAAGCATTCGGCAGCGCATTCGAAGCTGAGACTGCTGAACCTTTGACTTTTTTCTCGGAATGGCTTGGCGGTTCGGCAGCGTTTGGCGCTTTCCATGACTCGGAACTCGTCGGCATGGCTGGATTGTTGATCCGACAGGGACGAAAAGAGGCTCATAAGGGCCTGCTCGTGGGTATGTTCGTTCGAGCTAGCGCAAGAAAAGCTGGGGTTGGGCGGCAACTGGTCGAGACCATAGTCGAATTTGCACGCCACCGGGTCGAACTGATCCAACTGTCCGTGGTTAGCGACAACGAGCCAGCACGGCGGCTATATGAGCGTCTGGGTTTCTTGGAATATGGAATCGAAAAGGAGGCTCTAAAGCAAGATGGTCGCTCCTACGATGAGGTTCTTATGGCAAGGGACCTGAAGCCAGACTGAAATTCTGGCACGACCTGACGCGGCGTGGGCCGAGCTTGTTGACGACCTCAGCCTCGACTCTGCCGTTACAAATATTCTTGGTTGTGCTGGGGATGGAACTTCAGATTGCGCCACGGTGCGGACGCACGCCATCCATGCGACTGCCAAGACCAAACTTGGTCACAATTTTGGTCACAAAATGGCATGGTCGCGGGGGTATCCGTTCTTCCAACGTTGTTGGTAAATTCAATGGTCGTGAAAACCGAATCTCGGGAACCCAGTGATAACAAACAACAAACGGGGCTCAAGTCGTTGAAGACTCAAGCCCCGTCCGGTGGACCGTTTGGGATTGACCAAGAGGTGGTCACTCTACGTGGCCTCTCACGGCAACTCCCGGGTCAGGGACCAAAGCACAAGACCGAAGTCCCAGGATGACGACCTTCGCGCGACCAACGCGATGCCTCCATCTGTACTCACCGGCTAGTGTGCGGGCTGTAGCTCGCAGGCGCATGCGCCCGGAGCCCCGCTTAGAGCAACCAGCTCTAAGTCTCAGCCACCTCACCTGGTCTTAGACTCCCACAACTACTACCACATTCAGAACTTGTCATTCGACCACCTCCTTTCCGGTGTAAACCCACATTAGTACGGAATCCTGTGGCTCGTCAACCGGCACCAAGGTGGCTCTCCGATCAATCCGGTACCGTCTATTTTTTCGGCAGCAAGGTGACGCGCGCCGTTACTGCCTGATTCTTAGCCATCCCCCCCATTATGACAGCGCCCAACGGCGTGGAAAGGATTCGACGGCTATCCATACGGGGATCGGGTGTGTTTTCGCTGATCGTTTCCCATCGGCCTGCGCGCAAATCGTAGGCAAAAGTCACGGTGGAAGCCTCAGCCGGCTGGCCGTCATAACCAATGCCTTTGAAGTTGTGCGGACTCGCGGTACCGCCGGAGAACAGAACTTTATGTTCTTTCTCACCTGCGGCAATGCCAAAATGCGCCGGGCCAGGATGGGCAGGCAGCTTGCTCCACTCGATCTTGGTCGGATCCTTGTGGTCAATCTTGCCCAGCCAGCACTCTGCGGAAGCGACATAAGGTGCTCCCGAGGTGGTACTCCTCATAGCACCATCCAGGTAAACAATGGTATCGTCCGCCAGCCCGCCAGCGTGGCCGAAGACCGCCGTTCCCGGCAACGCTGTGGCCTGACTCCAAGAATCTTTCTCCGCGTCGTAGACCTGCACGTTGTTCACCAAGAGCCTATTCGACCTGCCTCCGATGAGGTAGACATAGCGATCGCGAAAAACACCGACGACCGCGCTGTCGACTGGGATAGGAATTTCTTTGCCGCTGTACCAGCGGCGGTCGAAAGGCGAATACAGGTTCACATCGGCGACCGTCATCTCGCCACCCTGACCGTCAACCACGTATCCTCCCAGGAGAATGATCACTCCCTTCGCCCCGGCAGCAGACGCACCAAGCCGACCGGCGACTCCCGGCACGGGGCGGCCTTCGCTCCATTTCCCGGAGGCCAAGTGCATGATGTAAACCTGATTCGTGATGTCATCCCAAGCTTTTTTGGGACCGACCCCCATCAGCGAGAAAAGTTCGAGCCCATTCTTCAAACTGGCGACGGCATTGCTGGACACGGCGGCGGGCATCGACGGAAGCTTGGGTTCATTCGCACCTAGTACACCTGCCGCACCGAGCAACAGCATTAAAAAGCCAAAGAATTTTTTCATTGGTGAGATATTACGTGTTCACGGCAGCGAGGGCAAAGGCCGGGGTGCGGGCATCGTTACTCAAAATCACGCCTTCAAAACCAAGTCTTGCGACGGTACTCCCGGTAGGAGTCCCCGAAGGCTTCTTCCAGTACACGCGCTTCACGCCGGGCGCGGATAGTGGATAGCAACTACGGCAGCGAGACCAACCCATAAAACCGGCTTCTGCAGCACGAGGATCAAGCCGAGAATGATCATTGAGCCGAAGACGTAAATGGGGTTGCGGATTTTCGAGTAGAGCCCATGAGCGACAAGTTCTCTGGCCTCCGGCCTGATGGAAAATGATTTCCCGAGCTGGCAGCGGGCCATTCCGACAAAGGCTACGCCCACTACGACCAGCACCGATCCAACCCAGCGTTCTATATTCCACGGCGCCGCCCAACTGATCAGAAACCACAAAAGAGTCGCGGCCGCAACCACTTGCAGGGCGGTAAACACGTATACGCTTCGGCCTTCCATAGAGCTAGCTCATCACTGGCCACTTCGTGCAGCCTACTCAACCAGTCCCTGTCGCAGAGCATGAATGAAGTCCGTGTAAGCGGGAGTATGGCCATGGGCGCGCATGTCGCTTGCGATCTGGCCGCGATGATACGCCGAGTGCATGACCACGTGAGTAAGAATGTCTTCGACCGTGCTGGTCCAAGCTTCCCCTTTGCTGTTCTGATATGCGATCTCTTCGGAAAGCAATGAGGGTGAAGTCTGATTTAGGTAGGGTCGCCAAAGACAGTCCAACTCTGCGGCTTCCGCCTGGCATTGGTCGAGGCTCGGAAAAAATATGGGCCATCAGCTGCACCGGCCGTCCGGTCGTGATTCCGCAGGCACGTAGGCCGGCAAGCACCTCACGGTTCGCCCAATCATCGTAGGCAAACTGACGTCGCAGAAGATCGAGTAGTCCCATCACAAGCCTGGTATCTCGCACACGAACGCTGAAAAGTTCACGCAGGATTGCCGGTCGCCCGTTATGCTTTTAATCATTCTTTCACAATTCTGGATTACACTGCCCTGAGCGCCGGTGAGGCATACTATCTTCGTCGGCGATCTGCATTCCTCGCCATCAACATGCCCGGCAAAGTCTCAGCCCGAACGTCAGCAGAAGCGGACGAGATTACTGAGAACAGCAGCAGTTCGGCAGCCAGAACTCAGAAGACGCGGACCGCCGTGAAAAGCAAGGGGGCGGCAAAAAACGCCGGTTCCCTCGACGACCTTGCGCGTCTGGCGATGAAAGCTTGTCTAATCGCCCGCGATGCCGCCTTCAACGTGCGCGATCTGCTGACCAACTCTTCGCGCATGGCTTTCCTGGCGATCAAGGATTGCGAGAAAGAGTTAGACCTGATTGAGCGCCAGATCGATGAGCGCTTGC
>WNGH01010743.1_pt1 | contig 11009 bp, 7 predicted proteins | sample 5400631 | NCBI WGS metagenome assembly WNGH01 (sample SAMN13153373, study PRJNA577476) | soil metagenome | isolation source: 115 cm soil or saprolite under Garry oak tree replicate 1 | place: USA:California | collected 2016-06-15 | reverse complement strand
GCGAGTTCGCCTGCGGTAAAGATCATGAGTTTATCGACTTCACGAGGCGTCAAGTGCATGGCAGGTATCCTTACGGCAACTGAAGAACGCGAGAACATATAACACGGCCGTTATCATCAAAGCATCCATCATTTTTTGTGGCGTCGTGGGGCGACACATTGGCAAGCGGATCAAGATGCACGATGCCAGGCTGTGCAACTGTAGCGGCGATCTATGACCGCCGCTACAGCAAAGCCCTAATGTATGCCCTTCTTGACTGGGGCTGCCGGCGTGACGACCCACAGGTCGAGTTTGTCCACACTCGCTGGACCGGGCCGGATCGCTTTCATTGCTTCATCGAAATCTTTAGTATTGGATGTCACAATGTAGACGCGGCCATCTTCGGTTTTGATAATAGCGTAGCGCTGGGTAAGAACGACATTCGGGGCCTGCACATCTACTTTCCGTGCGCATGAATTGATCATCAGGAGCATCACGAGAATAATGCTTTGTTTCATGCCTGACGTGTTAGCAATGCTCCTGCCAGTACGCTAACCGCCTGGAAACATGAGACCAGTAATTTGTTCGAGTTACGTTTCTGTCAGATTTCGAGTGCCGTCCGACGTTCTGTGTAGCCCCGGCTCCATGCTTGATGACTACGAAAGTCAGTTGCCCGATTAATCCCCGCTTTCCGCGATCGGCTGAATGGATTCAGGCTCGAGCCCGCCGAGCGAAAGCTACATCTTCGTTGTAACCAGGAGTCCGAGCTACAAATCTGTTGTTCTTTGCAGTCGTCGTGCTGCAGTCCCTTCAACCCTCTAATGCCTTTTATGAGCAATGCCTTAAGGCCACCGGAATCGGTGTCTCAGGCCTTGGAATTGTGCGTGCCATGAGCAGCGTCATTGAGAGGGAAACCAAACATGATGATTTTGTCTTCCACATTACGACTCGTATTCCGAACTTTCGTGATCACAACCGTGACGCTTAGCGTCGCCTATGGACAGTCTACATTCGGCACTATTTTGGGTACCGTGCGCGACCAATCCGGAGCCGTGATCGCCGGTTGTGTCGTCACCGTTGAGAATACCGGAACCTCTTTGCGACGAGCGATGGTCGCTGATGAAGCCGGTTCTTACACGGCGCCGAACCTGGAACCTGGGGCGTACAAGGTGAAGATGGAAATGTCGGGATTTCAGGTTGCTGAATACACAAACATTCAACTACTGGCACGGCAAACCATTCGAATCGACGGCCAGATGACCGTAGCGACGCAGGCAGAGACGGTAAGTGTTACCGCTGAAGCTGCGCCGGTCATCAATACGGAAGTTTCGAATATTGCCGAAACGAAGACCGGCCGCGAGCTGGTGGATCTTCCGATCGCGCTTACAGCACGCTCGACAGGATCGACCAGTCCGCTCTCCACGCTGACTTCGCAGCCGGGTGTGCAAACCGATGCAAGCGGCAATATTTCGGTTGTTGGTACCAAACCCAGTATGCTCTCGACGAGCATTGACGGCATCAGCAGCATCGGTCCTCGAACTTCGGCGCCGCTGGCAGAACTGTTTCCTTCTTTCAATTCGATTGCAGAGATTCGAGTCAGCGAAGTCAATAACACGGCGGAGTTCGGCGGCGTCAGTGACATTACGACGATATCGAAGAGCGGAACCAACAGTTTTCACGGTGGGCTTTTCGAAAACCTTCAGAACACCGTCCTGAACGCCCGCAATCCCTTCAGCGCCGTGCGCCCAAAGACGATCATGAACGATTTCGGTGGGTACTTGGGAGGCCCCTTAGCGCTTCCCGGGCTCTACAAAGGCAAAGACAAAACATTCTTCTTCATTGCCTATGAAGGATTGCGTTTGCCCAAGCAGACGGTTGTCGTCGAAAGCGTTCCCTCGCTCTCGCTGCGGAATGGCGACCTATCCGTCTACTCGACCGCGATAAAGGATCCCAGTACCGGCCTTGCGTTCCCCGGCAACCAGATACCATCGGACCGCATTACAACGCTTTCAAAGAATGTGCTCAAGAATCTATTCCCACTGCCGAACATCGGCGCGCCCGATGCGATTGCAAACAACTATGTGCAGAACTTTCCCACACCGATTTCAAGCAATCAGGGCGACGTCCGGATCGACCAGAACCTCAACTCCAAGCAGACCGCCTTTGCCCGATTCACATGGAAACAGCGCAGCGTTTTCATGGCTCCTCAAAATGGAGGGACTGTGAATGGATCTGCACTGCTGGGCCCCTTCTCGCTGCCCGAGACCGACTACGGTTTAACCGTCGCCCACAATTTTGTAATCAGCCCGACACTATTGAATGAAGTTCGTGCCGGTTTTACAGAGCAGCATACTGCGACGCTGTTTGGAATTACACCCAGCCAGATTGCCGGGCAACTCGGCTTGACGGGCCTGCCGCCCTATCCGTCCGGCAACGCAGTCCCGAATTTCAACATCACAGGTTTTCAGCAGACCGGCGGAAATGCTTCACGGATTGGGCGTGACGGCACGTTCCAGGTCTTGGATAACCTGACCTGGAGCAGTAGCGGACATGCCGTGAAGGCCGGAGGCGATTTCCGCTACATGACCGGTTTCCGCAACAACGTGTACGCGGCACAGCGCCTGGGCGTCTACACGTTCAACAACTCCGTTACCAGTTCGCTTATCGGGAATCCGTTTGCGGCCTTCCTGCTGGGTATTCCAGACAAGACACAGTTGAACACAGTGCTTCAGCCCGATAGTGATGGCGTCGCACACTCGTTTGCCTTTTATATCCAGGACGACTGGAAGGTGACACCACGCCTCACGCTGAACTATGGCCTGCGTTGGGAATACCACCCAATGTTCTGGGATCGTCTTCTCAACGGCACAAATTTTCTCCTGGATTACAGTTCCATCGTCAACGGGAAACGCGTTAATGGAGCTGCTGTCATTTCCAACGACAAGGCGTTTTCGATTTTGAATCCCGATTTCGCCACATCAATCGGCAACACGCCGATTCTCACGGCAAAGCAGGCAGGAATTCCTGAAAGCCTGCGCTTCTCAGAAAAGAACGACTTTGCGCCGCGCTTCGGGTTTGCATGGAGGCCAACCGCCGACGGAAAAACTGTAATCCGCGGTGGTTTCGGAAGATTCATTCAAGGTCCATTGGGCGCCTTGTTGGGAGCGGCGTACGCGATTCATAGCGCGAATCAGGCGTTCTACAACCAGACAATCGTCAACGGGAAACCGACGCTTCAGTTTCCGTATCCGTTTCCTGCGCAACTTGCACAGTTAGGAACCCAGTTCTTCCAGCAGGCCGGTGACATTCACTATAAAGATCCAAAGGTCGATGAATGGAATCTGACCATCGAACGTGACCTTGGGTTCGGTACAGCCTTGCGCCTCTCGTATAACGGCAGTCACGGGAGCGAACTAGGACGGCAAGGCAATGCAGATCAGCTTGCGCCGAACACAACCGGCTTTACCGCGGGCAGCCCGCTCCTGCTCTATCCGGACTTCGGACTGGTTCAGATCGAGACAAACGGCGGCCTCAGCAACTATCATGGATTGACCGCCGCCGCCACGAAAAGGCTGTCACATGGAATCCAGTTCCAGAGTAGTTACACATTCCTCAGAAATTTAACGAATGCTCAGGGCTATAACCCAACGGCATTCGCAACCGAAGCCGGTGGGCTCGTCACGGATCTTCGGGACGCGAACATCGACTACGGCAATGTGGCGTACTCGCGGCGGCATCGCTTCTTGTCCACATTCCTTTATCAGCTTCCTTTTGGCAAAACAAGTTCGGCGCTCAGTCAGATCATCGGCGGCTGGGAATTGGGCGGCGTTCTGTTATTTCAATCCGGCCCATTCATGACGGTGACGGTTTCCGGCGCAGATCCATCCGGCACAGGTTTTCCGCTCCTGATCGGGAACGGAAGGGCAGACCTCATCCCAGGGGTTTCGTTGTACGCGCAGAACCAGACGGCGCAGCACTGGCTGAATCCGGCAGCGTTTTCTGTCCCGAAGACTAACATCGGGAGATATCCGACCGCTCCAGTGGGAAACGTTGTCGGACCCGGTACGCAAACACTCTCGATGTCACTAACGAAGTCCGTGCGGCTCAAGGAGGCCGTGCGGTTTCAGATCGGGGCTCAGGCGGCAAATATTCTGAATCACGTGAATTACGCGCCGCCAAACGTGACGTTCGGTACCGCCCCGTTTGGAACAATCTCGAATGTTCAAACAGCCGATGGAGCGGGCCCGCGTCAGATTCAAATCACATCGCGGCTGACTTTCTGAGGGGTCCAAGGGATGAGCGCTCAAGCGAAAGCTACATTTTCGTTTCTTTTTCCAGTTAAGCGACAAATCTGTCATCGGGTGCAGCGCTCATCTCTCCTCAGGCACGACGCTAACGCTTTTGCTAATGGCATTTTGGTTCAACCGCGGGGGTCCCGTGTGTGGAACAACACGTGCCGGTACTGCGTCAGCTTCAATGACGTGCGCTTAGTCTTCTGAGGGGAGGACGAAAGATGAAGAATTGGCTTCTCGCAGGTTTCCTTGTTGTAGTGGCAGCCAGCCTCAGTGAGGCGCAGGTTTCCCAAGCGACTGGCGGAATTCCGATCAGCCACCAGCTCACGATCGATAAGTGCAGTGGTTGTCATCAGCGAGACGCCGAGGGGATGATGCGCCGGCTGTCCTACATGCGGACGACGCCGGAGGTTTGGGAACAGGCCATCAAGCGAATGGTTCGCCTCAACGGTCTTGTCATCAAGCCCGAAGAAGCGCGCGATATTCTCCGATTTCTCTGCAACAACAATGGTCTCGCTCCTGAGGAAGCAAAACCCGTTTTCTGGGAAGCGGAGCACCGTCTCTTTCGCGACCAGAGTGACAAGATTCCGGACGATGCCCTGCAACACACCTGCAATTATTGCCACACCATCGGCCGCGTTCTCGGACAACGGCGAACCAGAGACGACTATGAAAAGCTGATCAACATGCATCTCGGGCTTTTTCCGGGAGCCGAAAACCAACTTCGGCCCCGCCGCCCGGGCGGACCTCAAGGGGAAGTTCCTGTTGTGTTGGCCGCACCGACGGGCGGATTTCCTGCAGTTTCCTCACCGCCGCCGGTGCCCAATAGTAATCTGCGCGCCGACGGCAAGGATCCCGCCGATGTGGCAATTGATTATTTGTCAACTGCTCAACCACTCATGACTCCGGAATGGACCTCATGGAAAGCTGTGATGCGAACTCCGAAGCTCGCGGGGAAGTGGATGATCACGGGCTATCAGCAAGGCAAGGGACGCTTATTCGGCACTATGACGATCGAACCGGGACCATCGGCTGAGGATTTCATCACAAAGATCGACATCGAATATGCCTCCACGGGAACGACGCTATCCAGGACCGGAAGAGGAATCGTCTACACAGGCTACAGTTGGCGCGGTCGAAGCACGGCGTCCGCTCCCGCCACGCCGGCAGCAGATCCGTCCGGCAACCCCACCGAGTGGAGAGAGGCTCTATTCATTTCGCGTGACGGCAACACGATGGACGGACGCTGGTTTTGGGGCGGCTATGATGAGTTCGGCATCGATGCACACCTGAATCGCATCGAATCCGCACCGATACTGGCCGGCGTAAGTGTCTTCTCTCTGCAATCACCGTCTTCCGCTGAAATAAGAATTTATGGCGCCAACTTCCCTGCAGACTTGAAGACCGCCGACTTCGACTTAGGCGCAGGAATTACGGTAACACGAGTCACTCGCCGGTCATCTTCGCTCGCCACGATCGCAGTTCAGGTCAATCCCGGCCTGCCGACGGGAATTCACGACATCGCGCTGGGGCGCTCGACCATAGAACGTGCCATCGCCGTGTATGACAAGATCGCATACATCAAGACTCTCCCAGACGCAAGCATGGCCCGGTTGGGTGGAACTATTGCGCCGAAGCAGTACGCGCAATTTGAAGCCATCGCTTATGCGGCTGGCCCAGACGGGAAGCCTGAGACTGCTGATGACATTCCTTTGGGGCCGGTAGCTGCGCATTGGTCAATGTCTGAATTTGTATCGACGCCGGACGACGATGATGTGAAGTTCGTGGGATCTATCAACGATGCGGGCATGTTCACGCCGAACGTGGAAGGTCCAAACCCGGAACGCAAGAAACAGGCGAACAACTTCCCTACAAACAATTGGGGCGACGTCTGGATCGAGGCCGCTTATGAAGCGCCCGGCGGAGAGACAATGCAGGCTCGTTCTTACCTGGTCGTCACAATTCCCGTATACGTGCGCTACGACCAACCCGAGGTTTCAAGATGAGCGCCACCGAAGTTGTTACTCCTGCTGCGCGATATCGGCTTCGGGAGTTTCACTCATTTGAAGCGTTGGATGCCAGGTTCGTTTACCTTGTGCCTAGCGGGGCGATCTTCGCTCTGAACAAGATTGGCGGCGACATCATCGATCAAATCGGACAAGCAGGCCCGACCAGTGAGGAGCTCGTCGAATTCTTGCTCCATCGCGGTTACCCGCCCGGCGAGATCGATGCGGCCCTCACCGAATTGGAACACTCCGAAGTCATAATTTGTGGCGATTTCATTCCGGTAAAGCCAGAGGTTCCCGTAAAGCGATTTCCGCTGCAACGGATCGTCCTGAATATCACCAATCAGTGCAACCTGGCATGCACCTACTGCTACGAGTACAGCCCGGACAAGATCAGCAAGACTGAAGGCAAACCGAAGTATATGCCGGCGTCTATTGCTGAAGCGTCGATTGACATGTTGATCAAAGAATCGGGCGATCGCCCTGCGATCCACGTAACGTTCTTTGGCGGCGAAACGCTCCTGAACTTTCCGATGCTTCGTTCGTCGGTAGAGTATGCCAAGCGAAAGTGTTCGGAAGCCGGCAAGCAAGTCGAATTCAGCCTGACGACAAATGCCACGCTGCTTACGGAGCACGTGGTCGACTTTCTTGCAGAGCACAAGGTCGGCATAACCGTCAGCATCGATGGAGATCGCCAGCTCAATGACAAAATGCGCGTCTTCTCAGACGGCCGCGGCAGCTACGACGTCATTCTTCCGAGAATCAAGATGCTCCTCGAGCGGCACAAAACAAATTCCATTGGCGCGCGTGTCACCCTGAGTTCAGGCGTACATCATGTGCGCCGCATATACGAACACCTCACGCGCGAGGTTGGATTTGCGGCTGTGGGTTTTTCGCCGGCAACGGCCAATCCTAACCGGCTCTACTCGATCGGTGAGATCGGGATGGGAAACATCCTAGAGGGATTCGAAGACCTGGCTTGGGAGTACCGTGATTGGGCCATCGCCGGCCGTCATCACGGCTTTACGAATGTAAATGACACGTTGAAGGAGCTGCATTCGGGGATCAGCAAGGCATATCCCTGCGGAGCCGGTCTGGGCTTATTAGGTGTCGGCACCGCCGGCGACATCAATCTTTGTCATCGTTTCGTCGATTCCGACGTCGGTCAAATGGGACATGTCCAGAAAGGCGGCGTCAATCATCAAGCGCGTGACCAATTCCTTAATACGCATCACATTGGCGCGCGTTACGACTGCCACACCTGTTGGGCGCGCCCCGTCTGCGCCGGCGGGTGTTATCACGAAGCGTTCGTGCATTACGGCAGCACATCAGCGGCAACGCTCCACTACTGTGATTGGATCCGTGGCTGGAACGATCTTTGTCTTCGCATCTATGGAGAGATCAGTTTGCGGAATCCGTCGTTTCTCGATCGCTTTACCGACAATTAAGAAGGGGAGGTCCACTCTATGCATTCAATGAAGCCGATCAACCGCAAAGCCCGGAAGGTCGAAGCGGCTGTGACCGCAGTGGCGGGAGACGTTCAAGCTCTTCAACGTAGAGGTGGTGAAGGAAAGATCTACTATCCCATGGGTTGCACGCTGAACTTCACGCCTGGATGGGAAGTGGATATCTCGGGTGGCACGGCAGGTCTCTGTCAACCTGTCGAACGCGATTTGTTCGATTGTTATCTGGGTTGTGGCTGGCCCGCACAGGTGCCTGACCATTTGAACAACGCACCGGACTGGACCGATAAATGCGCGTCAGCTGCGAACGACTGGCGCAAAGTCGATCTCGTTTTTCCGTAAAGACTGGAGACTGTTTTATGAAGAAGCTTTTGCTCGTCGTGTGCTGTCTCATCTACAGCATGGCACGCGGCCAGACGTCTTCGGAGCGGCTGATGTACGTCGGGACGCTCGACAAAAAGTTGCTCGTGATCGATGAAGTTAAAGAGGAAGTCGTAGGTGAAATTCCGCTCGGTGGTATTCCCCGTACGACGGCGCTGTCCGCAGATAAGAAGAAGCTCCACATTTTCACCACACAGATGCTGCTGCAGACGATTGATCTTGAATCGAGAAAAATCATCAGCAGCTTCAACCTTGCGGATCCGCGCACCCGGCTGCGCATTCAGGCGAACGCTCCCGATATCGTCAATGCCGGAAACAACGGCGCGCGGTTTTCTGGCATTGCTGTCGATCCGAACGGCCGCTACCTCTATACGACGATGCGAAATGTAGTGAAGGACATCGATCAGTACCGGATCGATCCACCTCAATTTGTCGCAATCGACTTGCAGGAAAGGAAGGCTGATGGGAGGCGACTGTATGTTTTTCAAGAAGACATCCTCGTTTTCGATCTCGATAGTTTCAAGCAAATCGACAGAATCGAGCTTGCCCAACCGCCCTACCCAGGCGCGTCTCCATACCGCTTGGCAGCCAGCGATGATCCATTCGATGCGCCGGATACGGTCACATCCGTCTTCACGTCCGTGGATTCCATCGTCCATAAAGGGACGCTCGGACTTGCGAAAATCGATTTGACGACCCGGAAAGTCGACTACTTTCCCATTGGGCCGCTGCTACCGATGAATGGATTCCAACTTTCTCCTGATCGCAAGCGTGGCTACTCGGTTATGCCGAAAATCGGAGCGGGCGCAAACCGCGCGACCGAGTGGTGGGTTTGGGACATCGAGAGCCACAAGGTGATCAAGAAAAAAGACTTCGACACTCGTCCGACGTTCCGATTTGCGGTAGGAGGTGACGGTAAGAAGCTTTACCTGTATGGGGCGGGCTCGACGCTTGAAGTGTGGGACGCCGAGACTCTCGAATCGCGAAAGCTGATTTACTTGAACAAGGACACAACCACGAATCTGATCACACTACCGGACCCCGTCAAAAGCGCGCAGCAATGAGAGATCCGACGTGGCGCGAGTTCCTTCATAAAGGTATGCGAGTTGCGGAATGCGCGGTGCCGGCATGATCGGTTATGGCCTCAAGATTGCCGTCATCGACACCGGGATCAATGCCAGTCACTCGCACATCTTCGCTCCAACTCATGCCGTGATCTTCGATCCGGAAGAAACGAATCCTTCGTATGAGGACGTTCTTGGACACGGGACTGCGGTGACCGCCGCGATTCAGGAAAGAGCGCCTTACGCGGACTATTACATCCTGAAACTGTTTGGAAACACGCTGCGCACGACCGGGAACAGGCTCATTCGTGCGATCGAGTGGACCATCGAGCACGAGATGGATATCGTGAATCTAAGTCTGGGGAGTCCGAATTTCGATCATCGTCCCGTATTAGAGACCCTCGTCTCCCGTGCAACTGCGGCCGGTGTTCTGCTGGTCGCTGCACGATACTCCGAACACACGCCAGTGCTGCCGGGAATGTTGGATGATGTGATCAGCGTTGACGTCGATTGGAATCTTTCGCGAGATGAATACCGCGTATCGCGTGTCGGTGGCGCGCCAATCTTCTACGCTTCCGGCTTTCCTCGTCCATTGCCCGGTGTGCCGGTAACACGGAATCTCAGCGGAATCAGCTTTGCAGTTGCAAACATGACAGGTTTCGTCGCCCGCGCCTGTGAAGACCTGCGGGAACGTTCTGTCGACAAATTAATCAGTGCCCTGACCCTGGAGAGACAGCTATCGATTCCGTGAAAAGAGTCCTGATACTGGTAACCGTGGTTTTCCTTTGCCGCATGACGTCAGCACGAGCAACAGCGGCGGTCCCCTTCATCGTCGACGCATCCGAAGACGTCACCAGTGAATTTCCAGGTGCTCCGCGGCTTCAATCTTTTGCATTCGCGCAATGGAAGGGCCGATGGATCTTTATTGGCGGGCGAACCAGCGGCTATCACGCGGTGGGAGGCGGCTCTGCGGAATTCATGCAGGCCGATGCGAACCGTGAGGTCTGGGTTATCGATACGACGGTCAAACCGGCGCGTACATATCACATGGCTGTTGGTCAGCTGCCGCCAAGACTCGCAGCAGTCCGGGCGCAGTGGACGGCGACAGGTCTGCTCTATTTCCAGGACGGCGAACAACTGTACATCTGCGGAGGTTACGGCCAGGACGAGAATGGCAAATGGTCGACGTTCGACGTCGTCTCGCGAGTGAGCTTGCCGCACTTTGTTCAGGGTGTGATGCAGGGTCGCATTTCCGCGGAAGCGGTCTCGTTCACAAGATCGCGCCTTGTTCAGTCAGCTGGTGGTGGACTTACGAAGCTGGCGGATGGCTACTTCTATCTGGTGATGGGACACGAGTTCCAAGGCAGCTATACCGCATTCGAAGGCAGAGGTGAACGGAATGGCTTCGAAGCTTCGCAGACATATTTGAACGAGATCCGCAAGCTTAGTATCAAGACAAAAACCGATGGAAGTTTGGACGTTGCGCTCATCGAGAAATTCCGTAACGAAGTAGAGTTTCATCGGCGCGACTTGAATGTAGTTCAATTCGTCTCTCCTGCTGGGCTTGGATTCGCGGCTTATGGCGGAGTCTTCACGCCAGATACACAACTCAACTACAGCAAACCGATTTATGTAAGCCCAGGAACGCTTCCATTCGTGGATTCCACGTTCGAGCAGAAAATGAATGCATATGCTTCCGCCGTGTTGTTGATGTACAGCGAAGCCGCGAGCACGATGTACACCACATTTTTTGGAGGGATCAGCAGGTTCGCATGGAATCCGTCGGAGCTCGTCTATGAAGAAAATCCCAGGGTAGGAAGCAAA
>WNGH01037468.1_pt1 | contig 11010 bp, 12 predicted proteins | sample 5400631 | NCBI WGS metagenome assembly WNGH01 (sample SAMN13153373, study PRJNA577476) | soil metagenome | isolation source: 115 cm soil or saprolite under Garry oak tree replicate 1 | place: USA:California | collected 2016-06-15 | reverse complement strand
TCGGTGAGCGCGAGCCGCATCGCCCGGAGCGCCCGGTGCGTCGAGCGCTGGTAGAACGAGATCGCGAGCAGCGGGCCGATCAGCGCGGTCGCGAGCACGGGCGAGCGCTCCCAGAGCACGACGAGCATCAGCGCGGCGGACGTCATGAACGCGAACGGCGTGATCGTCGCGCGCAGGTTGGAGGGGACGAGCCGTGCGTAGCTCTGACCCGTGCTGAGGGCGATCGCGCTCGAGATGAAGAGGATGTTCACGACCGAATTTGCAGTCGCGGCGATCAGCACGCGCGCGACGAGCCCGCCGACGGTGTCACCGCTGATCGGGGAGATCAGCACGCCGGCCGTCAGCGCGACGATCGCGAGCACCGCGACGTTGAACGCGATCCGTTGGATCGGCCGGTGCTGCGCGACATGGATCACGCCTGTCGCGATCAGCAAGAGCAGGGCGCCCGCAGCCCAGCCGTAGAGGACGATCGCAGCGACCGCGAACACGAACGTCAGCGACACGACCCCGCCGCCGCTCTCGGCGTTGATCGGCACCGGGAAGCGCTCGGCGAGCGTGGCAGCCGCCGTCAAGGCAACCAGGCTGATCAGGGTTCGGTCGCTGTGCGCGGTCGTCGCGAAGACGTACGCCGCCGCGACGAGGACGCCCAGGCCCGCCAGGCAGACCGGCAGCAGGAGCGCCGTAAGCCGGCGGGGCGTGACCGCCTGTGTGCTCACGTTGAGAGTGTTACCAGGTGAATTGGTCGGCGATCGACTCCCAGGTGAACTGTCCCAGGAGTGCCGCAACCAGCACCAGGACGGCTACGAGAGCGATCAGCTTGGGCTTCCACTGCAACATGCGGGAGTACCTCCGAGAAGACGCCAGACCGCGGGATTTTCTCGCGCTTCCACTATGCGGCGAATCACCCGGGAGGGGGATTTAGCGGATATGGGTTACGAGGCGGAAATCAGGCCGGCTTCGGCCAGCGGGCGGCGGCCCCAGGCGAACCGCCGCGCATACCACCCCGTCAGCGGCGCGATCGCAACGCCGAAGGTCGAGGAGTGGATGAACCAGCCATTGCCCAGGTAGATGCCCATGTGGTTGACCTGCGCGGGCTTCGACTTCGGGCCGCCGGCGCCGAAGAAGATCACGTCGGCGGGCTGCAGCGTCGCGAGCGGGATCCGCTTGGCCGCGCCGACCTCGCCGCTCATGGCGTACGTCGTGCGGCCCCGCAGCACGTCGGCGAGCGTGGCCTCGTTCGCATATTTCTGCAGCTTGTAGACGCGCCAGACGAAGCCGGAGCAATCGAAGCCGCCGTGCGCCTGCCGGCCGTAGGGCGAGACGGTCGTCTCGCTCTCCCCGCCCCAGACGTAGGGATAGCCGATGAACTTGACCGCGGTGTTCAGTACCCGCTTCTGCCAGGGCGTCAGCAGGGGCAGGGCGAACGTCGGCGCGAGCTCTTCCGCGTCCGGTACGTCCCACTCGCCGAACTGCAGGACGCGCGCCGCGGAGTACGCCGCCTCGGCGTGCGTGGCGGGCTCCGAGGGCGAGAGCTCGAGGCTGTCCAGTGCCGCCGGATGGTTCGTGCGCAGGCCGAGCAGGCGCGCGACCGCCTCGGTCCCGAAGCGGGACGGCGGCGTGAGCCCTGCGCTCTTCGCGTCGGCCACGAAGAGCTTGGCCGTGTCGCCCAGACCGAGCGTCGTCACGAGGCGGGAGTCGAGAGCGCTCATCGTGACGGTGGCCGCCGGCGTGGTCGAGGTGGCCGGCGGAACGTGGAGCAGTCCAGCGGTCAGGGTGTCGAGCTCCGCGCGGGTGAGCGGGTCGTTCGGACGCGCCGCCGCCTCTTTGGCCATGAGACCGGCAGCAACCACTGCCTTCAGCTCAGCCTGTGCCCACGAGGGTGCCGGTTTGGCGGCGGCGACCGGCGACCACGCGAGCAGCGTGATGAGCATGCAGACAGGCGGAAGGAGGCGGCGGCGCATACCCCGTTCCTATCGGCGGGTCTCCGGATGGCTTTAATCCCAGGCGAATGGCGCTCGAAATCAGCCCTGAGCCCGGCGAAGAAGAGCGAAAAGCCATCGTCCGGGCGCTCGAGCTCGAGGCCGAGCAGTCGGCCCCGCCGACGCCTTGGCAGGCGGCCGGCTTAGGGCCCGAGCCGGAGGAGGAAGACCCTCAGGCCGGTGCGCCGCCGCGCCAGAGCCGCGGCGCTACGCGCGCGTAGTCGAGCCCCGAGATCCACGTCAGCACGACCGCGACGAGCAACGCCCACCAGGCGATCTGGTCGCGCCACGCGCCTGCCGCCGCGAAGCCGCCGATCGCCGCGGCGACGGCCTGCGACCACGTCTTGAGCTTGCCGAGATCGCGCGCCTGCAGCACGACGCCGCGCTCGAGTGCCGCGAGCCGTAGCGCGGTGACGAGCGGCCGCGAAGACCGCAGTCGCCCAGTAGTTGTGGCCGTTGAAGCTCCAAGCGTAGAGAAGCACTACGAACGGAACCGATACGGCGCGCGCGACCGTCAGCGTGTCGGGAAGGCTCACCGCCTGGAGAATACGGGGGCAGTGGCGGTTTTCAGCAGAGTCCTGGTCGCGAACCGCGGCGAGATCGCGATCCGCGTCTTCCGCACGCTGCGCGAGCTGGGCATCGGCACGGTGGCCGTCTACTCGTCGGCCGACCGCAACGCCGCCCACGTCGCCTATGCCGACGAGGCGTACCTGCTCGGGGGCGGAGCTCCCGCCGAGAGCTACCTGAACCAGGAGCGCATCCTCGACGCGGCGCAGCGCGCCGGCGCGGAGGCGATCCACCCCGGTTACGGCTTCCTGGCGGAGAACGCGCAATTCGCGCGTGCCTGCGGGCAGGCGGGTGTCGTGTGGATCGGCCCGCCGCCCGACGCGATCGAGGCGATGGGATCGAAGATCGAGGCGCGCGAGCGCATGCGTGCCGCCGGCGTGCCGATCGTTCCCGGTGTGACCAAGCCGGTCGAAACCGCGGACGAGGTTCGCCGGCTCGGCGGCGAGCTGGGCTGGCCGGTCGCGATCAAGGCCTCCGCCGGAGGTGGGGGCAAGGGCCTGAAGGTCGTGCGCAGCGCGGATGAGGCTGATCGCGCCCTCGAGTCCGCCCGGCGCGAAGGGGAGGCGTACTTCGGGGACGCTGCCGTCTACGTCGAGCGTTATCTCGAGGATCCGCGCCACGTCGAGGTGCAGGTGCTCGCGGACGCGCACGGGAGCGTCATCCACCTCGGCGAGCGCGACTGCACGATCCAGCGCCGCCACCAGAAGCTCGTCGAGGAGACGCCGTCCCCCGCGGTCGACGACGAGCTGCGCGAGCGGATCGGCGCGATCGCCGTCGACGCGGCGCGCGCCGTCGGCTACCAGAGCGCCGGCACCGTCGAAGGCCTGCTCTCACGCGAGGGCGAGTACTTCTTCCTGGAGATGAACACGCGTATCCAGGTCGAGCACACGGTCACGGAACTCGTCACCGGTCTCGACCTCGTCCGCGAGCAGGTTCTGATCGCGGCCGGCGAGCCGCTCTCGGTGCGGCAGGAGGACGTCCGCCTGAACGGCCACGCGATCGAGTGCCGGATCAACGCTGAGGACGTCGGCAACGGCTTTCTGCCCGCGCCGGGGACGATCACGGCATACCACGAGCCGGCCGGTCCCGGAGTGCGCATCGATTCGGGTGTCGTTGCCGGCAGCGAGATCTCGCCGCTCTACGACCCGATGATCGCGAAGCTGGTCGTCCACGGCGTCGACCGGGAGCACGCGCGGCGGCGGATGCTGCGCGCGCTCGACGAGCTGGTGGTGGAGGGCGTGAAGACGCTGATCGGCTTCCAGAAGGCTCTGCTCATGCATCCGTGCTTCATCGAGGGTGGGACGTGTCACGGCCTCGTCGAGTCGGAGCTGCTCGCCGCCCAGGCGGCGGAGCTGGAGAACGGCCGTCCTGAAAGGCTGGGGTCAGACCCCTCTCGGGGTCAGACCCCGGGTCTGACCCCAGCAGTTCGGACGCTCGAGGTCGACGGCCGGCGCTTCGAGGTGCGGGTGCTGCGACCGGAGCCGCCCTTCGCCGAGCTTGCGCGCCGCCGTCGCGAGCGCAAACGCGGGCGTGGCGCAGGCGGCGCCGGGAAGGATGCGATCGTCAGCCCGATGCAGGGCACGGTGCTCGCGGTCGAGGTCGCGGAGGGCGACGAGGTCGAGGCCGGGCAGGTTGTGTGCATCGTCGAGGCGATGAAGATGGAGAACGAGGTGCACGCCCACCGCGGAGGGCGCGTGACCGAGCTGTCCGTCGCGCCCGGCCAGCCGGTCAAGACCGGCCAGATCATCTGCGTCGTCAGCGGCGACTGAAGGCTGGGGTCTGACCCCAGCAGGGGTCAGACCCCATTACACTCGCCCGCGCCCGTGGATCTCTACGAGTACCAAGGCAAAGAGCTGTTTCGGCGCTTCGGGATTCCCGTCTCGGACGGGCGCCTTGCCACGGCGCCCGAGGAGGCACGCCTGGCCGCCGAAGTGCTGGGCGGGCCCGTCGTCGTCAAGGCCCAGGTGCTCACCGGCGGACGCGGCAAGGCGGGCGGCGTGAAGCTCGCCGACGGTCCCGGCGACGCCGAGGCGAAAGCGCGGGACATCCTCGGGCTCGACATCCGCGGCCATGTCGTCCGCAGGCTCTGGATCGAGCAGGCCTCCGAGATCGCAAAGGAGTACTACCTCTCGATCACGTTCGACCGCGGCGCGAAGAAGCCGCTGTACATGCTGACGACGGAAGGCGGCATCGAGATCGAGCAGGTCGCGGAGGAGAATCCCGACGCGCTCGCGCGCCTCCACGTCGATCCGCTGGAGGGGTTTCAGCCGTACCAGGCGCGACGCCTGATCTACGGCGCCGGCATCGACGACCCGAACGAGCAGAAGCAGTTGCTCGCGATCATCGAGAAGCTCTACCGCTGCTTTGTCGAAGCGGACGCGATGCTCTGCGAGATCAATCCGCTGATCGTCACGCCCGAGGGGGAGGTGCGCGCACTCGATTCGAAGTTCACGGTCGACGACAGCGCGCTGTTCCGCCATCCGGAGATCGCCGAGATGCGCGACGTCGAAGCCGCCGATCCACGGGAGCGCTTCGCACGCGAGAAGGGCGTGACGTACGTCAAGCTCGACGGCGACGTCGGCATCCTCGGGAACGGAGCGGGGCTCTCGATGTCGACGGTGGACGTCGTCGTCGTTGCCGGCGGCAGGCCGGCGAACTTCTGCGACCTCGGCGGCGGCGGCGACGCGCAGGGTGTCGTCGACGCGCTGGAGGTGATTACGAGCGACGACCAGGTCCGCTCGATCTTCTTCAACATCTTCGGCGGCATCACGCGCGGCGACGAGGTCGCGCGCGGGATCCTCGCCGCGCTCGACCAGATGCGCATCGATCTGCCGATCGTGGTGCGGCTGGACGGAACGAACGCCGGGGAGGGCCGCCGGCTGCTCGCCGAGGCGGCTCCGCCGAACCTCCACGTCGAGCCGACAATGCTCGAGGCGGCGCAGCGGGCGGTGGAGCTGGCGGCATGACCGACGTCTGGTCGCAGCGGGCCGACGCGTTCCGCGAGAGCCCGACGCACCGCGAGGGGCCGGACCTCGACCTCCTCGTCGACTGGTGCGGGCCGGGCCATGACGTGAAGGTGCTCGACGTCGCGACCGGCGGCGGCCACGTGGCGCGACGCCTCCGCGAGGAGGGCTGCACGGTGATCACGGCCGACCCGGCGCCGGGAATGCGGCCCGACGTCGTCGCTCCCGCCGAGGAGCTGCCGTTCGCGGACGGAAGCTTCGACGTGGTGACGTGCCGGATTGCCGCACACCACTTTCAGGATGTTCGTCGGGCGGTCGCCGAGATGGCGCGCGTGAGCAGGCGTCTGCTCGTGATCGAGGACAACGTGTTTCGCGGGGAGCGCGTCGAGGAGGCCGAGCGTCTCCGTGATCCGACACACGTCCGTTGTTACTCCGAAGACGAGTGGAAGGAAATGATCACCGCGGCCGGCTTCGAGGTCGAGCAGCTCGAGCATTTCGCGCGTCGTCAGAGCGCGGCTGCCTGGCTCGAGCGCGTCGAGACACCTCCGGCGACTGCCGCCCGAATCCGCGAGTTGCTCGCCGACGAGATCGAAGACGGCCTGCTCGGCTTCGCCTCGATCGTCTTGAAGGCACGGAAGAGCCAGAAGTAAATGGCGATCATCGTCGACCGCGACACGCGCCTCGTCGTGCAGGGCCTGACGGGAAGCGAGGGCCGCTTCCACGGTCTCCGCAATCGCAACTACGGGACGAACGTCGTCGCCGGCGTCACTCCGGGCAAGGGCGGTCAGGACGTCGAGGGCATCCCGGTCTTCAACACCGTCGCGGACTCGGTGACGGAGACCGGCGCGAACACGACGCTCATCTTCGTGCCGGCGCGTTTTGCGACCGATGCGATCTACGAGGCCGTCGACGCCGGCATCGGCACGGTCATCTGCATCACCGAGCACATCCCGGCCCACGACATGCTGGCCGTCTACACCTTCATTCGCGGCAAGGGCGTGACGATGATCGGGCCGAACTGCCCCGGCGTCCTCTCGCCGGGAAAGGCGAACGTGGGCATCATCCCGGCGGAGATCTTCACCGAGGGATCGATCGGCCTGGTGTCGCGCTCCGGGACGCTGACGTACCAGATCGGGCAGTCGGCGAGATCGGCGGGGACGAGGAGGAGAAAGCGGCGCGGTTCGTCCAGGAGCAGGTGACGAAGCCGGTGCTCGCTTACATCGCCGGCTTCTCCGCACCACCGGGCAAGACGATGGGCCACGCCGGGGCGATCATCTCCGGCTCCGCCGGCACTGCGCAGGCGAAGAAGGAAGCGCTCGAGGCAGTCGACATCGAGGTCGGCACGACGCCGACCGAGGTGGCGCAGCTTGTAGCGGACCGTTTCGGCGCGCGTACCTGAACTGCCTGGGTCTGACCCCGAAGGGCTAGACCCGGCTGTTACCCCCTTCGGACCGCGGCGTGCCCTGCTCGAACATATGCGCGTCCGCCGGCCGCGTGTCCCGTCAGCCGCGTCCAGGCGAGCCGGCTGTGCAAGAAAAGTCACACATCCGTGGCACCCGTCCCGGTCATCCCGGACATGTCCCGGACATGGCTACCCCGGCCGCCTCTGAGGACAGTCCCCCGCCACGGCCGGAACGGCCGTGGCGCAACCGGACGGCGGCGAAGGTCGATCTAGGCTTCCCGCCACCGCGCCAGGCAGACCGAACGGCTGGGTCAGGGACCCCAACCTTTCGGGTCTCTACACTCGAGGCAGATGGAGACGATCTCGTTCGCCCGCGGCATCCCGGCCCCCGAATGCATCCCGGTCGAAGAGCTCGCGGACTGTGCGCGCGAGGCGATCGAGCGCGACGGCGCAACCGTGCTCTCGTACGGCCCGGTCGGCGGCTACCAGCCGTTGCGCGAATGGATCGCCGAGCGGCACGACGTCGAGCCGGACCGCGTCCTGGTCACGAACGGGTCACTGCAGGGAATCGCGTTCCTCGCCGACCGCTTCGCCGGCGCGCGTGTCCTCGTCGAGTCGCCGACCTACGACCGGCCGCTGAAACTCCTCGCCGCCCGGGGCGTCGACGTGACGGCGGTCGCGATGGACGACGAGGGGCTCGATCTCGACGCGCTGGCTCAGGCCCTCGCCGCCGGCCCGAAGCCTGCGTTCCTCTACACGATCCCGACCTTCCAGAACCCGAGCGGCCGCACGCTGAGCGGCGAGCGCCGGCAGGGCCTGGTCGAGCTCGCACGGGCGCACGACTTGCTCGTGCTCGAGGACGACCCCTACGGGCTGGTCCGCTTCGAAGGGGCCGCGCCGCCCACGCTGTTCGAGCTCGACGGCGGCGAGCGTGTCATCTACTCCTCCTCGTTCTCGAAGACGATCGCGCCGGGGCTACGTGTGGGCTACTTCATCCTGCCGCAGGCGCTCGATCGCGAGCTCGAGGCGCTCGCCGTCTCGACGTACATCACGCCCGTGCTGATCGGCCAGGCCACGGTGTTCGAGTTCCTCCGCCGCGGCCGCCTCGAACCGAACCTCGAGCGCGTGCGCGCACTCCTGCGCGTGCGGCGGGATGCGATGCTCGAGGCGCTCGAGCGCGAGCTGCCGTCGGCAACGTGGAGCCGGCCCGAGGGCGGCTACTTCATCTGGTTGGAGCTGCCCCGCGAGGCCGCCGAGGTGTCGGGCGTCTCGTTCGTCAAGGGAACGGATTTCGGCGGCGCCCCGAACACCGCACGGCTGGCGTTCAGCTATGTGTCACCGGACGAGATCCGCGCAGGCGTCCATCGCCTCGCGGCCATCGTCGCTCAACCGGTCGGCGCGACTACCTGAGCGGCCGCGGGACGAGTCGCGGCTGCCGCGGCGGCACGAGCGACCCGCGGCTGTGCAGTCGGAAGGTCGGACAGGGCGAGTCCGTCGGAAGCGCGCAAAGTCCGGCGCGCCTGAAGTAGCAGTCGTCGCACGTCTGTTGGGTCCGCTTGCTCAATTTTCGCCTGCCTCAACGGGGTTGAAGTGCCGCAGTGACAAGGCGGGATACTACGAGGGTGGCTGCGACTCGCAAGAGTTGCCGCAGCTGAAAACTACGCATTTTCCTCGAGTTTCGAAACTGCCGAAAACTAGGGCTCGTCAGGCCTTCGGCCGCAGCGTTGCCAGTGCCTGCAACGCCTGTTGAAAAGTCTTCACAGGGATGATGCGAAGGCCATTCGCGTAGCGCTTCGCGACCTTCGCGTTGTCCCCATCGACCGGCACGAGGAACGCGTCGACATGAGCCTGGCGCGCGCCGATCGTCTTTTGCTTGACGCCGCCGATTCGCGTGACGGCCCCGTCGAGCTGGATCTCGCCCGTCGCCGCGAGCTTCAGCCCGTGGTCGACGTCGCGGCCGCGCTGTTCGAGCACCTCGAGCGCGAACGCCAGTCCGGCGGAAGGCCCGCCGACGTCCTGCAGGTTGAAGCCGATGTGGAACGGCAGGCGCACGTGGAGCACCTCGAACGGGATGAAGCCGATGATCGCGCGGCCGGGGTTCTGGTCGTCGGCAATCGTCTTGATCCTGAACGTGAGCGGCTGCTTGCCCCGCTCGACCGCGAGTCTGACCAAGTCGCCGATCCGGTGATGGGCCATGAGAACGAACAAGTCGCGCTCGTTGTGGATCCGATGCCCGTCCGCGGCAACGACCACGTCGCCGTCCTTGAGCACACCGCGGGCGTGGGAGTCCGGCTCGATGTCGACGACGCGCACGCCGGCGTCGTCCGCGCGCACGTTCATGCCGAGCGCCCGCAGCGCAACGATCGAAGCCTTCTCTTGCGACAGCTGCATCGTCTGTTGCTCGAGCTTGAGCTGCTGCTGGTAGGAGATGCCGGGTTCGACGATCGAGCTTTGCTTGACCAGGTCCGCGCCGTTGGGCCGGAGGAATGAGAAGGAAGCCTGTAGCAGCGACGCCTTCTTCACCAGCACGTCGACGTAGTAGATGCCGCCGCCGTCGTTGTGTGCCTTGCCTCCGGGCACTCTCACCAGGCTCGTGAGCGGGTGTGCCGGGTCCGGAAGCTCGAGGAACCTGTCGCTCTTCTGCGTCACCCCGATCGCGATCGCCGCGGCAATGACGACCGCGCCCGCGGCCGCCAGCCGCACCGGCGACAGCACGCGTGTCAGCATCAGAGCAGCCCGCGCGCCAGGCCGCCGTCAACGACGACCGTCGTCCCGGTGACATAGCGGGCGCGATCGGAGGCGAGGAAACAGGCGACGTCGCCGAACTCCTGCGGCGTCCCCCAGCGTCCGACCGGAATCGCCTTCAGGTCCGCTTCGCTCGGGCCGTCCGGATACAGCTGCGCGAGGCGTGCCGTCTCGATTCGCCCCGGGGCGACGCAATTGACCGTGACGCCCTGCGGCCCCAGCTCGCGGGCCAGCGACTTGGCCCAGCCGGTGACGCCGGGGCGGACGGTGTTCGACAAGGCCAGGTGCTCGGTCGGCTCTTTCACCGCGCTCGACGTGAAGATCAAGATGCGCCCGCCGGCGCTCTGCACGAGCTGCGGTAGGCACAGCTCCACCAGGCGAATCACCGGCAGGAGCAGCAGCTCGACGGCCTCCTCCACGTCGTCGGCGGTCATGGTCGTCGCCGGGCCCGGCGGCGGCCCGCCGCTGTTCCAGACGAGGATGTCGATCCCGCCGAACGCCGCGACCGTTCGCTCGACGACGGCGGCGAGGTCGCGCGGATTCGTGACGTCGCCGCGGACGGCCAGCGCGCCGATCCGGTCCGCCTCCCGCACGAGCACCTCGCGGCGCCGCGCGAACATGGTCACGTTGGCGCCTTCGCCGGCCAGCGCCTCCGCGGTCGCGAGCCCCAGGCCCGAAGACGCTCCGCAGACGATCGCGGTGCGGCCTTTGAGACCGAGGTCCATGCCTACGTGGTGAGGACGCCGACGACCTCGCGCACGGCGTCGGCGGACTCGTTCAGCATCGTCTGCTCGTCGTCGGTGAGCTCGAGCTCGACGATCTCCTCGATGCCGCCGGCGCCGAGCTTGACGGGCACGCCCATGTACAGGCCGTCGATGCCGTACTCACCCTCGAGATAGGCCGTGCACGGCAGCACGCGCTTCTCGTCGAGCATGACGGCGTGCACCATCTGCGCCGTCGCGGCGGCTGGTGCGTACCAGGCCGAGGTTCCGAGCAGCTCGACGACCTCGCCGCCGCCCTTGGCGGTGCGCTCGACGAGCTCGTCGATGCGGTCGCGCCCCACGAGCCTCGCCAGGGGCACGCCGCCGACGGTCGCCGCGGAGACGACCGAGACCATCTGGTCGCCGTGACCGCCGAGCACGAGCGCCTGCACGTCCTTGCCCGATGCGCCCGTCTCCCAGGCGATGAAGGTGCGGAAGCGGGCGGTGTCGAGGATCCCGGCCTGGCCGAAGACGCGGTGCTTCGGGAAGCCCGACACGTTCTTCGCGACATGGCACATCGCGTCGAGCGGGTTGGAGACGACGATCAGGGTCGCCTCCGGCGATTGCGCGACCGCCTGTGCGGTGACGGAGCC
>WNGH01023544.1_pt1 | contig 11012 bp, 5 predicted proteins | sample 5400631 | NCBI WGS metagenome assembly WNGH01 (sample SAMN13153373, study PRJNA577476) | soil metagenome | isolation source: 115 cm soil or saprolite under Garry oak tree replicate 1 | place: USA:California | collected 2016-06-15 | reverse complement strand
TCACCTGCTCGAGCGACGTCGGCTGGACGACCCAGCGCGGCACCAAGCCATCGATCGCGGACCTCGCACAGGCCTCGGCCGCCTCCACCACGCTCTCGCGGCCCACGATCGCCGCGAGCGCGCGCCCGATCGGGCGGGCAACGACGCTCACGCTAGAACAGTCGGAGGGGGCCTCGATGGCCCCCTCCGAAACCTCCCCCCGGAACAGGTTGCGCGGGCAAAGCCCGCGCTCGAACGGCCGACGGGTACCCGCGGCAGGGGTCGACGGGATCCGTTCCCGTCACGTGGCAGCGGACTTCGCGCGCCCAGATGGACGAGCACCGCTAGAGCCACGCGCCCTCCGGCACGCGGGGCCGCGCCGGGCGGAACCCCTCGCCGCAGGCCGGGTGCGAGGGCAGAAGCTTGCCGGGATTCATGATCCGGTCGGGATCGAAGACGCGGCGCAGGCGCGCCATGAAGTTCAGATCGGCCTCGCCGTACTGGAGCGGGAGGTTCTTGGCCTTGTCGAGGCCGACGCCGTGCTCGCCCGTGACCGTGCCGCCCATCGCGATGCACGCGTGGAGCAGCGCCTCGTTTGCCGCCTTCGCGCGCTCGAGCTCCTCGGGGTTCCGGTCGTCGTAGAGGATGAGCGGGTGGAGGTTGCCGTCGCCCGCGTGGAAGACGTTGGCGATCTGCACGCGATGGCGCGCGGCGATCACGGCCAGCTCGCGCATGATCTCGGGAAGCCTCGAGCGCGGCACCACGGCGTCCTGGAGGAGGTACGCCGGCGCCAGCCGCCCCACGGCGCCCGCCGCCTCCTTGCGTCCCTTCCAGAGAAGCGCGCGCTCGGCCTCATCCCGCGCGACCCTGACGTCGAGAGCGCCGCGCTCGCGGCAGATCGCAACCACCCGCTGCGCCTGAGCCTCGACCTCGGCGCGGGGGCCGTCCAGCTCGATGAGGAGCACCGCGCCCGCGTCCTTCGGATAGCCGGCGCCCGTGCCCTCATTGATCGCGCGGATCATCAGCTCGTCGAGCATCTCGAGCGCCGCCGGGATGATGCCGGCGGCGATGATCGCCGTGACCGTCTCGGACGCCTCCTCGATGGACCGGAACGAGGCGAGGATGGTCTTCACCGCCTCGGCCACGTGGAGGAGCCTCACCGTGACCGCCGTCACGAGGCCGAACGTCCCCTCGGAGCCGACGGCCAGGCCCGTGAGGTCGTAGCCGGCGCGGTCGGCGACCTTGCCGCCGAGCCGCACGACCTCGCCCGCGCCGGTGACCAGCTCGAGCCCCATGACGTGGTTGGCCGTGATCCCGTACTTGAGGCAGTGCGGCCCACCGGCGTTGGTCGACACGTTGCCGCCGATGGACGACACCATCTGGCTCGAGGGGTCGGGAGCGAAGAACCACCCGCGCGCCTCGACCGCGCGCGTGAGCCAGAGGTTGATCAGCCCTGGCTGGACCGTCGCACAGCGGTTCGGAAGGTCGATCTCGAGGATCCGGTTCATCCGGTTCAGACCGACCATCACGCCGCCGAGCGGGGCTGTGGCGCCGCCGATGAGGCCCGTGCCCGAGCCGCGCGGGACGATGGGCACACGCTCACGGTGGCAGAGGTTCACGATCGCCACGACCTCGGCCGTGCGCTCCGGCAGGGCGACGGCGTCGGGGGCGCCCTTGTAGAAGGTGTGCATGTCGCACTCGTAGACGAGCCGGCCCTCCGGCGACACGACGAGGCCGTCGGGGCCGAGGAGGCGCCGGAGCTCATCGAGGACACCGGGAGTAAGAGGCATCGCACTACCTACGGCGGGCCGGTCAGGAGATGCGCCAGGTATCTCCCGAGGTCAGGAGCTGCGCGATGTCGCCGGGCCCGCGCTCCGAGATCACCTTCTGCTCCTGGTCGAGCATGATCTCCTCGTACACGGGCCCCTCGACCGCCGCCAGCACGCCGATCGGCACGGGGAAGTCAGGGGCGAAGAGGTCCGCCAGGAGCTTCGCGGCATTCACGTTGGTCTCGTCGTGGATCCAGAGCGCGCTCGCTGCCACGTCCTTCGCCCGGACGGCCTTCGGCTTGACGCCGTCCATGATGACGGCGTGCCGGTCGTCCGGCGGCCCGAAGAGCAGCGGCTTGCCGTGCTCGAGCCGGAGCTCGTACTGGAGCTTCTGCTCCTTGTCGTACATCACGTTCCACGCGAGGTCGTTGTAGACGTTGCAGTTCTGGAGGATCTCCATGAACGCGGCGCCCTTGTGGTGGGCGGCGCGCTTGAGCATCTCCTCCATGTGGGGGATGTTGCGATCCACCGTGCGCGCGACGAACGTGGCGCCGCAGCCGAGGGCGAACGCGAGCGGGTTCACCGGGCGGTCGGGGGAGCCCAGCGGCGTGGACTTCGTGACCTTGCCGAGCTCACTCGTGGGCGAGTATTGCCCCTTCGTGAGGCCGTAGATCCGGTTGTTGAAGAGCAGGATCGTGACGTTCACGTTCCGCCGGAGCACGTGCAGCATGTGGTTGCCGCCGATCGAGAGCCCGTCGCCGTCCCCCGTCACGACGAACACCTTGAGATCCGGGCGCGCCAGCCGCAACCCGGTGGCGACGGCAGGCGCGCGGCCGTGGATCGTATGGAACCCGTAGGTGTTCATGTAGTACGGGAAGCGGCTCGAGCAGCCGATCCCCGAGATGAAGACGATGTCCTCCTTCGGGATGCCGAGGTCGGGCATCGACTTCTGCACCGCGGAGAGGATCGCGTAGTCTCCGCACCCGGGGCACCACCGGACGTCCTGATCGGACTCGAAGTCTTTCTTCGTGTACCTGGGCGCTTCCTTCGCCGGGGTACCGCTCGGGCTCATGCCTTGCTCTCCACGAGTTGGTTGATGGCGTCCAGGATCTCGTCGCTCGCGAGCGGCAGGCCGCGCACCCGGTTGAAGCCGACGGCGTCCACCAGGTACTCGGCGCGGAGGACGCGCACGAGCTGGCCGTTGTTGATCTCCGGCACGAGCACCTTGCGGTACTCGCGCACGATGTGGCCGAGGTCCGGCGGCAGCGGGTTCAGGTAGCGGAGGTGGACCGACGCGACCGCCTTACCCTCCGTCTGCGCGCGCTCGACCGCCGCCGTGATCGCCCCGTACGTCCCGCCCCAGCCGACGACGAGCACGTCGCCCGTCGCGGGGCCGTTGATCGTCGTGGGCGGGATCTCCTGGGCCACGCGCCGCACCTTCTCCGCGCGCATCTTGACCATGTGGTCGTGGTTGTCGGCATCATAGGAGATGTTGCCGGTGACGTCCTGCTTCTCGATCCCGCCGATGCGGTGCTCGAGCCCGGGCGTGCCCGGGCGCACCCACGGACGGGCGAGCGTCGCCGGATCCCGCAGGTAGGGAAAGAACCCCTCCTTCTCCGTCCGGAAGCTGACCTCGATGGGCGGCAGCGTCTCCGGGTCGGGGATGAGCCAGGGCTCCGAGCCGTTCGCCAGGAAGCCGTCGCTCAGCACCATGACCGGCACCATGTACTTCGTCGCAATGCGCACCGCCTCGTAGGCGACGTAGAAGCAGTCTCCCGGCGTGGCGGGCGCGATGACGACGACGGGTGATTCGCTGTTGCGCCCGTACATCGCCTGCATCAGGTCCGCCTGCTCGGTCTTCGTCGGCAGCCCCGTCGATGGCCCGCCGCGCTGAATGTCGAAGATCACGAGCGGCAGCTCAGCCGTCACCGCGAGGCCGATGGCCTCGCCCTTGAGCGCGATGCCGGGGCCGCTCGAGGCGGTGACGCCGATCGCTCCGCCGAACGCGGCGCCGATGGCGGCGGTGGCCGCGGCGATCTCGTCCTCGGCCTGGATCGTGCGCACTCGGAACCGCTTGTGCAACGCGAGCTCGTGCAGGATGTCGCTCGCCGGCGTGATCGGATACGCGCCGTAGACCACGGGGAGCTTCGAGCGCTGGGCGGCCGCCAGGATCCCCCACGCGAGCGCGCGATTGCCGGTCATCGCCCGGTAGAGCCCCGGCGCCATCTCCGCCGCCTCGACCGTGTAATGCTCGGCGAAGATCTCGGCGGTCTCGCCGTAGGCGTGGCCCGCCTTGAGCACGCGCGTGTTGGCCTGGGCGATGGACGGGTTCTTCGCGAACCGCCTCTTGACCCACTCGAGCGTGGGCTCGAGCGGCCGCGTGTAGATCCACGAGACCAGGCCGAGCGCGAAGAAATTCTTGGTGCGGTCCTTCTCCTTGGCGCCGAGCGGCAGGTCCTTGATCGCCTCGTAGGTCAGCGCCGTCATGTCCACCTTGTGGAGTCGGTAGCGCTCGGCCAGCGTCGGCTCCTCGAGCGGGTTCGCGGCGTAGCCCGCCTTGTCGAGGTTGCGCCTGTCGAAGGCCGCGGTGTTGACGACGAGCAGCCCGCCGGTCTTCAGGTCTTGAAGGTGTACCTTGAGCGCGGCCGGATTCATCGCCACGAGGCAATCCAGGCGGTCGCCGGGCGTGTAGACGCGCTGGCTCCCGAACTGGAGCTGGAAGCTCGAGACGCCAAAGAGGGTGCCGGCCGGGGCGCGGATCTCGGCGGGGAAGTTCGGCAGGGTCGCGATGTCGTTGCCGGCCCACGCCGACTCGGTCGTGAACTGCTCGCCCGTGAGCTGCATCCCGTCGCCGGAGTCCCCGGCGAACCGGATCACGGCCCGATCCAGCTCCTTCAGCGACTTGCCCTTGGCGGGGGCGTCGGTTCCACTCATCGACGCGCTTCTCCTCGCTCGGTTTCGCGCACACGTCCAGACCAGAGACGTCCGGGCTTCGGGAATCGATGCTGAGGTCGCCTGACTGCGGTCAGCGCGCTCCAAGTCGGGCGGACCACTCCTATTTTATCGGACGCCATTCCGACGGGCAAGGGTTGTGACCTACCCCGCGTCGATCTCGCTCGGCTTCTTGAGCCTGTCGCCGGGCGGGAGGTTCAGGACGGTTTCCGGAAAGAGGTTGGCCAGCCAGCGGATCACGTCACTTACGGTCACCACGCCGATCGGCCGCTTCTCCGCGTCCACCAGCGGCACCGTGCGGTAGCCGGCGACGCTCATCGAGTGCACGGCGTACGCCACGCGGTCCCGCGCGCTCAGCGCCTCGGGGTTCTTCGTCATCACCTGGCCGAGCAGCGTCTTGCGGGCGTCGAGACCCTTGCCGACCACGCGCGTGAGCACATCACGCTCCGTGAAGATGCCCGTGAGCCGTCCCCCGGCGTCCGTGATCAGCACGCCGTACTGGCGTCGGCCGAGCATCGTGTCGACCGCCTCGTGGACAGTCGCCGTCTCGGGCAGGCAGCAGGCAGATCGGATCGGCGGGACCGAGCACGCCGATCGTGTCGTTCAACAGCGCGCCCCGGGTCTCACGGACTTCGCCTTCGAGCGCCGCAGAGTATTCGTCCTCGAACTCACCCATGGCTCTACCCCCTTCTTTCCTGGACCGGGCCTCGCCTCAATCCTACTCCCCTTCCCGCGGGGAGTCCCGCCCTAACCGGGATGATCCTGGCTACGCGCCGGAGCCCGCGCGGGCGGGCTCCTCGGTCGTCTCGCGCAGGAGCTCGATGAACCGGCTCACCGTCGGCGTGAGCGGCGTCTGCCGCCGATGGATGATCCCCACGGGCCTGACCAGGTCGGGAATCGCCAGCGTGACGGCGCTCAGCGTCCGGATCCCGACTTCCTTCTGGACGGTGTGCCGGGGCAGGATCGACACGCCGGCCGCAATCATGATCGCCTGCTTGATCGTCTCGATGTTGTCGAACTCCATGACCGTGTTGACCTTGACGTTGTGTTGGCGCAGCGCGCGGTCGATCGCCTTGCGGATCGTGAGCCCCGGGTCGAAGGCGATGAACGTCTCGCCATTGAGGTCCGCCGGCCGCACGAGCCGGCGGCGCGCCAGTCGGTGGTTCGGGTGGCAGACGAACGCCATGGGCTCGGCCCGCAGCGGGACGATCGAGAGGGCGCGGTTCGTCGGCGGGTAGGACATGATCCCGACGTCCGCCTCGCCCTCGAGGACCGCCTCGACGACCTTGTGGGGGTGCAGGCACTCGAGCTGCACCCGCGCCTCCGGGTAGAGGGACATGAAGCGCTGCATGTGCCGGCTCACGTCGTGGAGCCCGACGGAGTAGATCGCGGCCACCCGGACCGTGCCATCGACACGCGCCTTGACGGCCGCCACCTCCGCCTTGGCCTTCTCCCACGACTCGCGGATGGCGCGGCACGCCTCGTAGAAGGCCTGGCCCTGGGGCGTGACGACGAACGGACGCCTGGTGCGGTCGATCAGGGCCACGCCGAGCTCGGTCTCGAGCTGCTGGACCGCCTGACTCGCGGCCGACTGCGAGACGAAGTTCTGCTCGGCCCCGCGGGAGAACGAGCGGAGCCGGACGACGTCGCAATAGAGGCGCAGGGTTTCCAGGTGCACGGGGCGATCATACTATAAGGAATACGCATACCGGTTATCGAACTTTTTGGGGATGACTAATAATCCCGATCCGCGTACTATCGTGCAACTGTTCACAAAGGGGATGGAGCATGAGGGGAGAACGGAGCCACGCGTCTCAGGCAACGGCGCCCGGCCAGCCGGCCGCCCAGGGCCTCTACGACCCGCGCCACGAGCACGACGCCTGCGGCGTCGGCTTCGTCGTCAACATCAAGGGCAAGAAGTCGCACACGATCGTCCGCCAGGCGCTGCAGGTCCTCATCAACCTGCTCCACCGGGGCGCGTGCGGCTGCGAGCCGAACACGGGCGACGGCGCCGGTATCCTGCTCCAGACGCCGGACAAGTTCCTCCGCCGGGAGTGTGACCGGCTTTCCATCCCCCTGCCCGGGCCCAAGGAGTACGGCTGCGGTCTCGTGTTCCTCCCGCGCGACCCCGAGCAGCGCGATAAGGTGCGGGCGCTCCTCCACTCGATCGTCGAGGAGGAGGGCGCGCGGCTGCTCGGCTGGCGCGACGTCCCCACCGACGATCACCTGCTCGGCGCCACGGCACTCTCGGTCGAGCCGAACATCCAGCAGGTGTTCATCGGGCGCGGACCGGGAGTGCACGATCACGCCCGTTTCGAGCGCAAGCTCTACGTGATCCGCAAGCTCTTCGAGAAGGCCGTGGCGGCGCTCGACATCCCGGAGAACAAGTTCGCGTACATCCCGAGCCTCAGCTCGAACACGCTCATCTACAAGGGGATGCTCAGCGCGGACCAGATCGTGACGATGTATCCGGACCTGGCCGACCCGGACGTCGAGTCCGCGCTCGCGCTCGTCCATCAGCGGTTCAGCACCAACACGTTCCCGTCCTGGCCGCTGGCGCACCCGTACCGCTACATCGCCCACAACGGCGAGATCAACACGCTCCGCGGCAACATCAACTGGATGCGCGCCCGCGAGGCGCTCTGCCGCTCGGACCTCCTCGGCGACGACCTCAAGAAGGTCCTGCCCGTGACGCGCGAGGGGCTGTCGGACTCGGCCACGTTCGACAACGTCCTCGAGTTCCTCGTGATGAACGGGCGATCGCTGCCGCACGCGATCCTCATGATGATCCCGGAGCCGTGGCAGAACCACGAGTCGATGAGCCCTGAGCGGCGGGCGTTCTACGAGTACCACGCCTCGTTGATGGAGCCGTGGGACGGACCGGCGTCGATCGCCTTCACCGACGGCACCGTGATCGGCGCCGTGCTGGACCGCAACGGGCTCCGCCCCTCGCGATACTACGTCACCAAGGACGACATGGTCATCATGGCGTCCGAGGTCGGCGTGCTCGACGTTCCACCGGGAAATATTCTGGTCAAGGAGCGCCTGCACCCCGGGCGCATCTTCCTCGTGGACACCGGGAAGGGGCGAATCATCGACGACGAGGAGATCAAGGCTCAGCTCGCGGCCGAGCACCCGTACGCCGACTGGCTCCGCGACCACCAGGTGCTCCTCGAGAACCTGCCGGCGCAGCCGGTCCCCGCGCACGACCACGACACGGTGCTCCAGCGCCAGATCGCCTTCGGGTACACGCACGAGGACCTGCGAATTCTCCTGTTGCCGATGGCCAAGAACGGCGAAGAGCCCGTGGGCTCCATGGGGACCGACACGTCACTGGCCGTCCTGTCAAACCGCCCCCGGCCGCTCTACGACTACTTCAAGCAGCTCTTCGCCCAGGTCACGAACCCACCGCTCGACCAGATCCGCGAGGAGCTGGTCACGGCGATGGAGTCGACGGTCGGGCCGGAGCGCAATCTCCTCAAGCCCGAGCCCGAGTCGTGCCGCCAGATCGTCCTCAAGGATCCGGTGCTCTCGAACGATGAGCTCGCCAAGCTCACGCACGTCGGCGCGCTCGGCTTCAAGTCACTCACGCTGCCGATGCTCTGGCCCTTTGCCGAGGGTGCGGCCGGGCTCGAGCGGGCGCTCGAGAACCTCCAGCAGCGGGCGAGTCAGGGGATCGCCGACGGGTACAACGCCATCATCCTGTCGGATCGCGGGATCAGTCGCGAGCGGGCGGCGATCCCGAGCCTTCTGGCGACCGCCGCGGTCCACCACCACCTCGTGCGGCGCGGCGAGCGCACGCGCTGCGGTCTCGTCGTGGAGACGGGTGACGCGCGCGAGGTCCACCACATGTGCCTGCTCATCGGCTACGGCGCGGGCGCCGTGAACCCGTGGGTGGCCTTTGAGACGCTCGACGACATGATCCGCCAGGGGATCCTCACCGGGAGCGACCATACGAAGGCGCTGAAGAGCTACGTCAAGGCGCTGAACAAGGGGATCCTCAAGGTCATGGCCAAGATGGGGATCTCGACGCTGCAGAGCTACTGCGGCGCCCAGATCTTCGAGGCCGTCGGCCTGAACCGGGACCTCGTGGATCGCTACTTCACCGGGACCGCCTCCCGCGTGTCGGGCATCGGCATCGACCTGATCGCCGAGGAGGGGCGCCAGCGGCACGAGCGCGCCTTCCCCGAGCGGCCCGTCGGCGCGCATGACTTGGACTGGGGCGGCGAGTACCAGTGGCGGCGCGACGGCGAGCACCACATGGTCAATCCGGAGATGATCGCCAAGCTCCAGCACTCGACCCGCACGGGCAGCTACACGCTCTTCAAGGACTACACGCGCTTCTGCGATGACCAGAGCCGCCAGCTGGCGACCCTGCGTGGGCTCATGGCGCTCGAGTACGGGGAGACCCCGATCCCGATCGAGGAGGTCGAGCCCGTCGAGTCGATCCTCAAGCGCTTCGCCACCGGCGCCATGTCGTACGGCTCGATCAGCCAGGAGGCCCACGAGACCCTCGCGATCGCGATGAACCGGATCGGCGGCAGGTCCAACACCGGTGAGGGCGGCGAGGACCCCGCCCGCTACCGGCGGGATGCCAATGGGGACTGGCGCCGGAGCGCCGTCAAGCAGGTGGCCTCCGGCCGCTTCGGGGTGACCAGCGAGTATCTCGTCAACGCGACCGATCTGCAGATCAAGATGGCCCAGGGCGCCAAGCCCGGCGAGGGCGGCCAGCTCCCCGGCACCAAAGTCTACCCGTGGATCGCGAAGGTCCGCTTCGCGACGCCGGGCGTGCAGCTCATCTCGCCGCCGCCGCACCACGACATCTACTCGATCGAGGACATCAAGCAGCTCATCCACGATCTCAAGAACGCCAATCCCCAGGCGCGGGTCCACGTGAAGCTCGTGGCCGAGATCGGCGTGGGCACCGTGGCGGCCGGCGTGGCCAAGGCCTTCTCCGACGTGGTGCTGATCTCGGGCCACGACGGCGGCACCGGGGCGTCGCCGCTCACCTCGATCAAGCACGGCGGCATCCCGTGGGAGCTCGGCGTGGCCGAGACCCAGCAGGTGCTCGTGCTGAACAAGCTGCGCGACCGGATCGTGGTCCAGGTGGACGGCCAGATGAAGACCGGGCGCGACGTCGTGATCGCGGCGCTGCTCGGCGCCGAGGAGTACGGCTTCTCGACGGCACCGCTCGTGGTGCTGGGCTGCATCATGATGCGGGTGTGCCACCTCAACACCTGCCCGGTGGGCGTCGCCACCCAGGATCCCGAGCTCAGGAAGCGCTTCAGCGGCAAACCCGAGTACGTCGTGAACTTCTTCCGGTTCCTGGCCCAGGAGGTCCGGGAGCACATGGCCAGGCTCGGCTTCCGGACCATGGACGAGATGATCGGCCGGGTGGACAAGCTCGACTTCAAGCCGGCCCTCGACCACTGGAAGGCGTGCGGCCTCGATCTCTCGACGATCCTCTACCGGCCGGACATGCCGCCGGAGGTCGCGCGGCACTGCGTGGTGCGGCAGGATCACGCGCTGGAGAAGTCGCTCGACCACACGACGATCATCCCGGCGTGCGCGGAGGCCATCGAGCACCGGAAGTCGGTGGAGCTTTCCCTGCCCATCCACAATGTCCACCGCACGGTGGGCACGCTGCTGGGCTACCACGTCACCAAGCGGTGGGGCGGTGAGGGGCTACCCGACGACACGATCCGGATCCACTTCACCGGCTCCGCCGGCCAGAGCTTCGGCGCCTTCGTGCCGCGGGGGATCACCTTCACGCTCGAGGGCGACGCCAACGACTACTGGGGCAAGGGGCTCTCGGGCGGCAGACTGATCGTCTTCCCCCCGCGCCCGTCGACGTTCGCGCCCGAGGAGAACATCATCATCGGCAACGTCGCCCTCTACGGGGCCACCAGCGGCGAGGCCTATGTGCGTGGCGTCGCCGGCGAGCGGTTCTGCGTGAGAAACAGCGGCGCCCACGCGGTCGTCGAGGGCATCGGCGACCACGGCTGTGAGTACATGACGGGCGGGCGCGTCGTCGTGCTCGGCCGCACCGGCCGGAACTTCGCGGCGGGGATGTCGGGCGGCATCGCGTTCGTGCTGGACGTGGACGGCGACTTCAAGCGGCGTTGCAACCTGGGCATGGTGGACCTCGAGCCGCTCGACCGGGCCGAGGACATCGAGCTGGTGCGCGACCTGATCCGGCGCCACATCGCCTCGACGGGCTCGACCTACGCGCGAAAGATCCTGGACGACTGGATCGAGCTGCAACCCCGATTCGTCAAGGTGATGCCGAAGGACTACCGGCGCATCCTCCTC
>WNGH01006632.1_pt1 | contig 11012 bp, 10 predicted proteins | sample 5400631 | NCBI WGS metagenome assembly WNGH01 (sample SAMN13153373, study PRJNA577476) | soil metagenome | isolation source: 115 cm soil or saprolite under Garry oak tree replicate 1 | place: USA:California | collected 2016-06-15 | reverse complement strand
GCGTATTTGTCGGCGACTTCCTTGATGCGCTGCGTGACCCAGGCGTAGTCGGCTTCGGTAAAGCGCAAGCCGGCCATGTCGTCCTCGACATGGGCGTCGAATCCCGCCGAAACGAAGATCATCTGCGGCTCGAGCTCGTCGAGCGCAGGCAGCCAGATTTTCTCCACCGCCGTGCGCAAGGCCTTGCCGTCCGAGCCCGCCGGCAGCGGCACGTTGGCCATGTTCGGCGCGGGATCCTCGGTGCCGCTGTAGGGATAGAACGGATGCTGAAAGATGCTCGCCATCACGACGCGCTCGTCGTCGCTGAAGATGTCCTCGGTGCCGTTGCCGTGGTGCACGTCGAAATCGATGATCGCCACGCGCTCGACGCCGTGACGCTCGAGCGCGTGCTTGGCTCCGACGGCGACGTTGTTGAAGAGGCAAAACCCCATCGCGCGGGTGCGCGTCGCGTGATGGCCGGGCGGGCGCACCGCGCAAAACGCGCTGTCGGCGCGCCCCCCGACCACGAGGTCCGTGGCGAGCACCGCTGCTCCCGCCGCGTGAAGCGCCGCGTCCCAGGTATGCGGGCACATCGCGGTGTCGGGATCGAGGTGCACGATCCCGCTCCGCGGCGAGGCCTCGCGGATCGCCTCGACGTATTCGAGGGGATGAACGCGTGCGAGCTCGCTCATCTTGGCCGCGGGCGCATCGTGGCGCTCGACGAGACCCGCCACGCCCGAGGAGATAAGGTGGTCTTCGATCGCGGCGAGCCGCGCCGGGCTCTCCGGGTGGTGGCGGCCCATGTCGTGTCTTGCGCAGTCGGCATGGGTGATAAACGCCGTCGCCATGAGCTTTATTCCTTCCGTCCAATCATAGCGGCTTTCCAGTAAACTTACGACTTTAACAGCCGGTATACAGGATCGAGCCGCATCGGATGTCCTATCCGCTCATTCAGGGCGTCGTACAGCAAGCGGGAAAAATAATCCTTGGCAAGGAGCGCCAGATCCGTCTCGCGCTCGCCTGCCTGCTCGCGAGCGGGCACTTGCTGATCGAAGACCTGCCCGGCGTCGGCAAGACCACGCTCGCCCAGGTGCTCGCGAAGCTCCTCGGGCTCAATTTCCACCGCATCCAGTTCACGAGCGACATGCTCCCCGCCGACATCATCGGCGTATCGGTGTACGAGCGCGAAAGCTCCACCTTCAAGTTCCACGCGGGGCCGATTTTTTCGCAGCTGATCCTCGCGGACGAAGTGAACCGCGCCACGCCCAGGACCCAGTCGGCGCTGCTCGAGGCGATGGAGGAACACCAGGTCACGACCGAAGGCGAAACGCGCAGGCTCCCCGAGCCGTTCTTCGTCGTCGCGACGCAGAATCCCTCGCACCTCGTGGGCACGTTTCCGCTGCCCGAGTCTCAGCTCGACCGGTTCCTCATGCGGATCGAGCTGGGTTACCCCGACCGCGACGCCGAGCGCACGCTGCTGCAGGGCGCGGACCGCCGCGACATGATCGCCGGGCTCGATGCGTGCCTCGCGCCGGGCGATCTCATGGATCTGCAGGCGCTGGTGAAGACCGTGCACGCCGCGGCGCCGCTTCTCGATTACATCCAGGCGCTCGTCGAGCACTCGCGACGCTCCCCCGAGTACGCGACGGGCCTCTCTCCGCGCGCCGCGCTCGCGCTGCTGCACGCGTCGCGCGCCTGGGCGCTGATCGAAGGCCGCGACAAGGTCCTCCCGGAGGACGTGCAGGCCGTGCTCCCCGGCGTGGCCGGCCACCGCCTGCGGCCCGTGCACGACGGGGCTCGCGTCTCGAGCGTCGACAAGGCGGACGGCCTGATCTCCGCCGTGCCCATCCCGTGAAACTCGACCGGGTGCTGCAGTATTCGCAGGCGTACAATTTCTTCCCGTGGGTGTTCGGCAAGCACGCGCCTGAACCGGGCGTGGTGTTCCTCAGCCAGCGCCGCGTCTACATCCTGCCCACGCGCCACGGCTTGACCTTCGGGCTCGCCGTGATCCTGATGCTGATCGGCTCGATCAATTACAATCTCTCGCTGGGGTACGTGCTGACGTTCCTGCTCGCGGGCCTGGCCATCGTTTCGATCCTGCACACCTTCAGGAATCTTGCGCACCTTTACGTGAGCGCCGGGCGCGTGGCGCCAGTGTTCGCGGGGGACACGGCGCAGTTCGAGCTCGTATTCGAGAACAAGAGCGACTTCGATCGCCATTCGCTCGACCTCGCCTGCCGCGGGGCTCGGGTGAGCTGCGATGCGCCCGCGCACCAGCACCGCTCCGTTACGCTGCCGGTGAGAGCCGAGAAGCGGGGCTGGCTGCAGCTCGACCGGGTGACCGTCGATACGCGGTTTCCCCTGGGCCTGATGCGTGCCTGGAGCTACGTGCAGCCGGACCTGCGCGCGCTCGTGTACCCGCGACCCGATTCGGCCCCGCTGCCCCCTGCGTATTCGGACGCGGACACCGGCGACGCGGTCTCGGCAGGCGCCGGAACCGACGATTTCGCGGGCCTGCGGCCCTACCACGCGAGCGATTCTCCGCGCCATATCGCATGGAAGGCCTCGGCTCGGAGTGAGCTCCTGCTCACCAAGCTCTTCGCGGGGCGAGCCGCCTCCGAGCTCTGGTTCGACTGGGATCGGCTCCCCGCCGGCATGCACGCGGAGGCGCGGCTGTCGCGGCTTGCTCGCTGGGTCATGCTCGCCGAGGAGCGCGGCCTGCGCTACGGCCTCGCGCTCCCGGGCATCGAGGTGCCCCTCGGTGAAGGATTCCCGCACCGGGAGCGTTGTCTGAAAGAGCTTGCGCTCTACAGTGGCTGAGCCGAGAAACGCCGAGTCGCTGCCGCCGCCGCCGTTCGCGATTCTGATCGCCGGCGCGACCCTCACGGTGGCCTCGCACACCTTGTGGCTGCCCTTTTGGGTCGACGTCACCGCGGCGGCGCTCCTCATCTGGCGCGCTTTCGCTTCGATTCGCGGCGGCGCCCTGCCCGCGCGCTGGCTGCTGATTCTGCTGACTGTCGCCGGCGCAATCGGCGTCTTTCTCTCCTACCGCACGATCATGGGCCGGGATCCAGGGGTGACGCTGCTCGTGCTGCTTTTGTTTCTCAAGCTGCTCGAGACTCGGGCCCGGCGCGACGTCTTTGTCGTGGCTTTTCTGGTCTACTTCGTCGCTCTGGCCAACTTTTTCTACTCCCAGTCAATTCCGATCGCCGGGCTGATGCTCCTGACCGTGTTGATCACCACGACGGCGCTCATCGGGTTCAGCGCGCCGCAGCGGCCCGTCGTCGACGATCTGAAAACAGCCGGCCGCATGCTGGCCCAGGCGGGCCCGGTGATGTTGCTGCTGTTTTTCCTGTTCCCTCGAGTGCAGGGGCCCCTGTGGGGAATGCCGCAGGACGCCTACAGCGGCGTGACCGGCCTGTCGGAGACCATGTCGCCCGGTTCGATCAGTTCCCTGTCCCTGTCGGACGCGATCGCATTCAGGGTGAAATTCGAAAGCGAGCCGCCCCCGCGAGCCCGGCTCTACTGGCGCGGCCCGGTGCTGTCGGATTTCGACGGCCTCGCCTGGCATGTGGTTCTGCCTCAGCTGCGCCGGAATATGGGCGTCGAGGCCGCCGGGTCGCCGGCCGATTACGAAGTGACTCTCGAACCGCACAACCGCAACTGGATGTTCGCGCTGGAAATGCCGGCGCGCATCCCCCCGAGCGCACGCCTCACCTCCGAGTACCTCGTAATCTCGCTGACGCCGATTCGCAGCCGGATCCGCTACAACATGCGCTCCTATCCCCAATTCCAGGCAGCGAGTGGAGGCAGTCCCGAAGACCTCGCCAACGCACTCAGGATCCCGCGCGGCGTCAATCCCCGTTCGCTCGCGCTCTCGAGCGAATGGCGCGAGTCGCTCGCCGACAATTCCGCGATCGTGCGCCGCGCCGTCGAGTTCTTTCGCGGCAGCCGCTTCGAGTACACCCTGCAGCCGCCGGCGCTCGGCCGGAACTCGGTGGACGAGTTCCTGTTCGACACGAAGCAGGGATTCTGCGAGCACTTCGCCTCGAGTTTTGTGTTTCTGATGCGCGCCGCCGGCGTGCCCGCCCGTGTGGTGACCGGTTACCAGGGAGGAGACACCAACCCGGTGGACGGCTACATGGTCGTGCGCCAGGCCGACGCCCACGCCTGGGCCGAAGTGTGGCTTGACGGGAACGGCTGGACCCGGGTCGATCCCACGGCCGCAGCGGTTCCGGTCCGAGTCGAGCTCGGCATCACGGCCGCCGCGCCGGGAGGAGCGACGCTGCCCCTGCTCATGCGCACCAACCTCAACTGGTTGAAGGGCCTGCGCAACAATTGGGAGGCCCTCACGAACCAGTGGAATCAGCTGGTGCTCGGTTACAACCCCGACCGCCAGCGCGAGATGCTTTCGTGGCTGGGGGTGCCGCAACCGAGCTGGCAAACAATGACGGTGATGCTCTTCTGGAGCGTGGCCGGGGTGCTGCTGCTGACCACGCTTTGGCTGCTTCGCGGCATAAGGCCCGAGGATCCGGTGCAGCGCGCGTGGCTGCGCTTCTGCGACAAGCTCGCTCGCGAGGGCATCGCGCGCGCGAGCGCCGAGGGCCCGCTCGACTACGCGAGCCGCATCGCCCGGGCGCTCCCGGCACGCGAGAACGCCGTGCGTGCCATCGCCTCACTCTACGTCGATCAGCGCTACGGCCCGGGCCCCGACACCCGCTCGATCGCCCGACTGAAGCACCTGGTTCGGGAATTCGGTCCTTGAGGGCCTGTCACGGGTTCTTGGTGGTCGCGGCGCTTGCGCTACCGATCGGCTCGGCCGTCGCCGCGGATCCTCCGGCTTACCCGCGCCGCAGCGAAGTGAAGCAGTTCATCGCCGAAATGGTGAAGAAGCATGGCTTCACCCGCAGGGAGCTCAACCGCGTCTTCGGTAAGGCGCAGTTTCAGCCCGCGATCATCAAGGCGATGGAGCAGCCCGCCGAAACCGCGCTCGCATCCTGGCAGGCTTACCGAGCGATATTCATCAACCCCCAGCGCGTCGACGCGGGCGTGCAGTTCTGGAACCGCAACGCCCAGCCCCTTGCGCGCGCCGCGAGCGAATTCGGCGTGCCCGAGGAAATCATCGTGGGCATCATCGGTGTGGAGACCACTTACGGCCGCAACATCGGGACCTACAGGGTGATCGATGCCCTCGCCACGCTCGCGTTCGATTACCCCAAGCGCGCGCAGTTCTTCCGCGGCGAGCTGGAGAACTACCTGATGCTCAGCCGCGAGGCGGGAATCGATCCCCTGCGCGTCAAGGGATCGTACGCGGGAGCGATCGGAATTCCCCAGTTCATGCCGGGGTCGTACCGGCGTTTCGCGGTTGACTACGACGGTGACGGACTGAGCGATCTCGCGACGAGCCCCGCGGACGCCATCGGCAGCATCGGCAATTTCCTGAAGGCGCACGGATGGGTTCGGGGAGAGCCGGTAGGTTTCTCCGCCGAGGTGAGCGGTGAGGGCTGGCGCAAGCTCGCCGAGGCGGGAGTCACGCCGGCCAACCGCGCCGCCGAGCTTCGCGGGTTCGGCGTGAAACTCGCCGTTCCCATGCCTCCCGACACTCTCTGCGCGTTGATCGAGCTGGAAACGCCGGGCCAGCCATCCGACTTCCGGGTGACACTGCAGAATTTTTTCGTCCTGACGCGCTACAACCGATCCAACCTCTATGCCGCGGCAGTGATGGATCTCGCAACTGAGCTGGCCCGGGCGAGGCTTGGACCGCCCGCCCCGCCGCCGAATCCCGCCAGGGAAAGTTCATGAGTCCGCGCTCGTACCGCTACTACGAATTCGTCATGGCGGCGTTCGTCACGGTGCTGATCTGCTCGAACCTGATCGGCCCTGCCAAGATCGCGCAGGTCGAGGTGCCTCGGTTCGTCGTCGATGCGTTGAACGATCTGGGCCGCACGGCGCAAACGGTGGGTCTGGGCTTCACGGTCGGCAGCGTGTTCGTGTTTGGCGCCGGACTTCTCTTCTTTCCCATCTCCTACGTATTCGGCGACGTCTTGACCGAGGTCTACGGCTACTCGCGCGCGCGCAGGGTGATCTGGGCCGGCTTCGCGGGCCTGGGATTTGCCTCGATTATGGCGACGGTGGTCGTTGCACTGCCGCCGGCCTCGTTCTGGCAGCACCAGCAGGCTTACGAGATTGCATTCGGAATCACCTGGCGCATTGCCGGAGCCTCCATGTTCGCGTATTTCTGCGGCGAATTTGTGAATTCGTTCGTTCTGGCGAAGATGAAGATCCAGACCGCCGGACGCTGGCTGTGGACCCGAACCATCGGCTCCACGATCGCCGGCGAGGCCGTCGACTCCGCGTTGTTCTACCCGCTCGCTTTTTACGGCTCGGGGATCGTTCCGAACGACAAGCTGCCCGCGGTTATGCTCGCACAGTTCGTCGGCAAGGTGGCGGTGGAGGTGGTCCTCACGCCGGTGACGTACAAGGTCGTAGCTTTCCTCAAGCGCGCCGAACAGGAGGATTACTACGACAGGGATACGAACTTCAACCCCTTTACTCTCAAGACCTAATCGGCGGTAAAATGCCTTCGATTGCCCCCAGGGCAAACCAGTCGGAGGACTCGACTCAAGTGCAAGTGAGCCGTCGCGGCAACGAGTACGATGTTTCTTGCCGGGTGAACACCACCGACTCGGCGCTCGTCAACGCGGAAGTCAACCGGATTTTCCTTGAGCTCTATCCCAAGGCGGCGCCTGCTCAGATCGACCGGGCTTTCCGGGACCTCACCACGATGTATCGCGGGGACCGCCCGGGGTACCACGCCTGCGATACCGCCTATCACGACATCCAGCACGTGCTCGAGGTCACGCTCGCGATGGCGCGGCTGATCGACGGCTACCAGGACGCCCGAATCGGCGTGGAGCCCCTAGACGCGGCCATGTTCCGGCTGGGCGTGATCACGGCCCTGTTCCACGACTGCGGTTACATACGAACGCTCGATGACAGGCAGCACAAGAACGGAGGCGAGCTGACGCTCACCCACGTTTCCCGAGGCGCGCGCTTTCTCAGGGATTACCTGCCCAAGATCGGCATGGGCGAGGTAGCCGAGGTCGCCGCCTCGCTGATTCACTTCACCGGTTACGAGATCCCGGTCGCCGAAATCAAGGTGCCGTCTCTTGCCTACAAGCTGCTCGGAAGCCTCCTCGGCTCGGCGGACATCATCGCGCAGATGTCCGACCGCTGCTATCTGGAAAAATGCCGCGACCGGCTCTATCCGGAATTCCTCGCTGGCGGCATCGCCCGCAAAGTTCTTCCGGACGGAGGCGAAGAAGTCCTCTACGAATCGGGAGAGGACCTGGTGAGGAAGACCCCGCATTTCTATCAGGGCGCGAGCCGACGCCTCGACGCGGACCTCGGCGGAGCCCACAAATACGCGCGGAATCACTTCGGAGGGCAGCACCTGTATCTGGAGGAGCTCACGAAGAACATCGAGTTCGCGCAGACCATCAACGATGAAGGCGACGGCAACGCACTGAAACGCAATCCCCCGAACACCATCACGGACGACGTCCGCTGATCGCAGGCGCGGGGTTCTCCGCGCCGTCTTCCCAGAGCTCTAGAGAAGCACGTCCTTCGACAGGCCGCGCCGGCGCAGGATGCGCCGCAGCTGCGCAAGAGCCTCGAGCTGAATCTGGCGCACGCGCTCGCGCGTGAGCATGAGCTGCGAGGCGAGCTGCTGGAGCGTGAGCAATTCCCTTCCGTTCAAGCCGAAACGCCGCTCGATCACGGCGCGTTGCTTGTCGTTCAACTGCAGGATCCACTCGCGAACGAGCGACTCGATTTCGTTCGCGTGCAGCTGCAGCTCCGGGCTCATGCTGCTTTCGTCGGCGATCGACTCGCCTACCGAGAGCATCGGATCGACATCGAGCGGCGCATCTAGGGAAGCGATGTGCTCGCTGCGCGAGAGCAACCTGCGCACTTCACGGGCGTCCTTGCCGACGAGGTGCGCGATGTCCTCCGCAGTCGGCTCGCGCTCGGCATGCGCCTCCAAATGGCGCTTCGCGCGAAGCACGGTGTTCAGCTCCTTGATCACGTGCACCGGCAGTCTGATGGTGCGCGACTGGTTCATGATGGCGCGCTCGATGTTCTGCCGGATCCACCAAGTGGCATACGTGGAAAACCGAAAACCACGCTCTGGATCGAACTTCTCGAGGGCGTGCATCAGCCCGAGGTTGCCCTCCTCCACGAGGTCGAGGAGCGGCATGCCTCGGTTGAGATAAGCCTTGGCGACGTTGACCACCAGACGCAGGTTGTGTTCGATCATTTTCTGCCGGGCGGAGAAATCCCCGGCAACGGTACGCCGGGCAAAATGCAGCTCCTCCGCCGGCGTGAACAAGCGATTGAGACCGATCTGATGCAGGTAGAGCTGGGTCGCGTCGCTGAGGGTCTCGGCTCCCGGCGCATCTTCACCCGGTTCCGTGCTCGCGGGCGCTTCTGCCGCCCCGTCGGGAGCCGAGCGCCCGGGCTCCTCGGGGACCGCAGGGGCCGGCTCGACGGCGCCGGCGAGATCACTCCCGGCCCAATCCTCCTGGAGTTCCTCCTCCGGCGCGCGCGAATTCACGACGGCCGGTCCGGCAGGAATTTCAGGGGATCGATCGGTTTGCCGAGACGCCGGATCTCGAAATGAAGCTTCGCCTGCGAGGAATCGGTATTGCCCATTTCGGCGATCTTCTGACCCCTCACCACATTCTGTCCTTCCTTCACCAACAGGTTGCTGTTGTGGGCATAGGCGGACAGATAGGTCTGGTTGTGTTTGATGATGACGAGTTTGCCGTAGCCGCGCAGCCCCACACCGCTGTAGACGACACGTCCGGACGCCGAGGCAAAGACCGGATCACCGATCTTGCCGAGGATGTCTACGCCTTTGTTGGTCGTTTCGGAGAACCCCGCGAGAACGCGGCCCGCGGCGGGCCAGATCCAGGCCACCGTGTCCTGCCCATCCTGGGCGCCCGGCTGCGGAGGCAGCGGTTCGGCCGTCGGTTGCGGGGACTGACGCAACAGCATCGCGAGGTTTTCCTCGGAATAGGGCAGCTTCATCGCCTTGGGGCCGGTCTTGAGATCGCCACCGGCCCGGGGCGGCTCCGTTCCGGCCCGCGAATCCGCGCCGAGCGAGCGTGCCTCCACCGAGCCCGGTACGGTCACCGGGTGCACCTGCACGCGGGCATCCGGCTGGGCTTGCGTCCCGACCTCCGGCTGCGCCGCCACCACCGGCCCTGGCGGCCGCATGCGCAGCACCAGCCCGGCCTTGATGGCCGCAGGATCGGTGATGTTGTTCCAGGCGGCGAGTTCCCGATAATCGAGGCCGTTGTCGAGCGCGATGCTGTAAAGGGTATCGCCGCGCTTGACGGTATAGCTCTCGGGCCTTTGCTCCGCGGGCAGCGGCGCGGGTTTCGCGGCGGCGGGGCGCCCGACTGTTCGTTCGACGACCGGTGCCCGATACGGGCCCGCGCATCCGGCCAGCGACGCGAACGCGAGTACCGCAAAAAAAATCCCGGCCAGCTTCACTGCTTGCCTCCTCTCAAAGGCACGAAACGCACGGCGTCGAGCCATTTTTCAGTCAATCCGCTCGGAGTCCTCTCGACGAGGCACAGCGCCTGATCGCCGCTTCCCACGGGCACGATCATTCTGCCACCCGGCGCAAGCTGCTGCAAAAGCGCGCCGGGAATCCCGGGCGCCGCCGCCGCGACGATGATGCCGTCGAAGGGCGCCGCTTCGGGCAATCCTCCGGTGCCGTCGGCGTGCACCAGCCTCAGGTTCGACAGGCGCAAGGAGCGCAGGTTGCCGCGCGCCTTTTCGAGCAATCCCGCAATGCGCTCGACCGAATAGACTTCCTTTGCGAGCCGCGCGAGCAAGGCCGCCTGATAGCCGCAGCCGGTTCCGATTTCGAGCACCTTCGAGAGCGGCTTGTCTCCGCGCAAGGCTTCGAGCATGCGCGCCACCACGAAGGGTTGCGAGATGGTCTGCTCGAAGCCGATCGGCAGGGCGGTGTCCTCGTAGGCGCGGCTGGAGAGCGCTTCCTCGATGAAGATATGGCGCGGAATGGCGCCGATCGCGCCAAGCACCGCCTCGTCGCGTATGCCCTTCTCACGCAGGCGCACGACCATGCGGTCGCGCGTGCGCTGCGAGGTCATCCCTATGCCGCGGGTTTTCGAAAGCATCACTTCGCCAGCCAGGTCTTGATCAGAGGAATCTGCCGCTGGTGCGTGAGATCCATCTGCAGCGGCGTGAGCGACACGCAGTCCGACGCGACGGCGTGAAAATCGGTCCCCGGCCCGGCATCCTGCGCACTGCCGGCAGCGCCCACCCAGTACACCGTCTCGTTGCGGGGGGTCTTGGTCTTGATCGTGGGCTCCGCCTTGTGGCGTTTGCCCAGGCGCGTCACCTCGAATCCCTTCAGCGCTTCGTAGGCGATGTCGGGGACGTTGACGTTGAGCAGCACAGGATCGCGCGGAGGCTGTTTCTGGAAGCGCTCGACCAGCTCTCGCGTGACGCGCGCCGCCGTGTCGTAGTGCTTCCCGGCCTTGCTCGCGAGCGAGATCGCCAGCGACGGGATGCCGAGCAGATAGCCTTCGGTTGCTGCTGCGACGGTGCCCGAGTAGATGGTGTCGTCGCCCATGTTTGCGCCCAGATTGATACCGGAGATGATCATGTCGGGCATCTCCTCGAGCAATCCGGTCACGGCGAGGTGAACGCAGTCCGTCGGCGTGCCGTTTACGAACTGGAAGCCGTTCACGGATTTGCGCACCGAAAGCGGCCGATCCAGGGTGAGCGAGTTGGAGGCGCCGCTGCGGTCGCGCTCGGGCGCGACCACGGTGATGCTCGCAAGGTCGGAGAGCGTTTCAGCAAGGATCGCGATGCCGGGCGCGAAGTACCCGTCGTCGTTGCTGAGCAGAATGCGCATCTACCGGCTTGTCTGGAACTCTGGCCGATTCTACTCGAAGCGCCGGGGGAAAGACTTGGCTGAGATGCTTCCGTGTTGA
>WNGH01007453.1_pt1 | contig 11014 bp, 10 predicted proteins | sample 5400631 | NCBI WGS metagenome assembly WNGH01 (sample SAMN13153373, study PRJNA577476) | soil metagenome | isolation source: 115 cm soil or saprolite under Garry oak tree replicate 1 | place: USA:California | collected 2016-06-15 | reverse complement strand
CGGAGACATCACCTACTCAGCTTAGGTCCCTGCCGAAAGGTGTGACTAACATGTTTGAAGGCGGCGGGGGAAGCGGAAAAGGCGAATTTGATTCTCCTACCGGCATTGCTGTTGATCTGAACGGCAACATTCTCGTTTCTGACACGAACAACGGGCGAATCGAGAAATTCTCGACGAGCGGCACCTTTCTGAGCATCATAGGAACCAAAGGAAGCCGCCACGGACAGTTAGGAGACCCTAATGGGATCGCCATTGACCGAACTGGCAATATATACGTGGCAGAAGCTGGAAATCATCGTGTGCAGAAACTAGCGCCTGATGGAACGTTCGTCACTGAGTGGAAAGGTCCTGAACCCGGATTTTATGGACCGCGCCGGATTGCTATTGGCGCTGATGACTCGATCTATGTAGTTGACCAAGGCCATGCCCGAATCGTTAAGTTCGGCCCCGATGGAACGGCGGTGACAGCTTGGGGCAGTAAAGGGAATGGCGACGGGCAGTTTGACGATCCTACTTCGGTCGCAGTGGATCCCATCACCAATAAAGTCTATGTCGCCGATCCGCGTAACAAACGAATACAGTTATTTGACTCACATGGAAAGTTTCTAACGGAACCAGGCTCGGCACGTTGACGCCAAAGCCCCCGGATAGATTCGAGGGGCCATCAGCCCTGGCCTTGGTGAATCGGAAGCTCTACGTTCTAAACATGGGCGGGAATCATGTGAGCGCTATCGATCTGTAACAAACAGCCAACTCTCCATGCCCGGAGAGATCATCCGTCGCTGCTATCGCGAGAATCTTGATTCACCCCACCAACCTCGATTGATTCCTTTACAATGTAACGAGGTCGGCCTTTTACCTCTTCATAAATCCGAGCGAGGTATTCGCCGATAATACCGAGGCTAATCATCAGCAAGCTTCCGATGATCAGCTCCAGGAGAATCACGGTAGCAAAGCCGCTGACTGCGCGACCTACAAGCTTAAGATACAACGTCTCCAGCCCCAGCAGAACGGACAAGCCCAGGAAGACCACACCCGCAAATGTCACCAAATGCAACGGAAACGAGGAGAAGGCAGTGATTCCGATTAGAGCTAGCTTAAGTCGTTTTAATACTGACCACGTTGAACGACCGGCCGAGCGTGGAACGACTTCAAATGGAATCTGCACGGTGGTGAACCCCATCCAGACGGTCATTCCGCGAAAGAACACGTTACGCTCGTGCATCTTTAGCCACGCATCGACGGCTTTGCGATTCATCAGCTTGAAATCCGATGCGCCTTTAAAGTGGAATCCGGACAATTTGTTCAGTATGAAATAGAACAGCTGGGCGCCAAATTTACTGGATAATGATTCGCGCCCGCGTCTGCGTTTAACTGCTTCCACAATGTCGGCTTCGGAGCTCTGCCATAGGCGCACCATATCCGGAATCAGAGATGGCGGGTGTTGCCCGTCGGCATCCAGGATAATCACCGCGTTTCCCCGAGCGTGCTCTAACCCTGCACATAAGGCCGATTCCTTACCAAAATTCCGGCTTAGTCGCAGGGCGCGCAACCCGTGAAAGTTTTTAGCTTGAACTGCTATCACCTGCCATGTGTCGTCGGGCGAGCCGTCGTCAACCAGCACAAGTTCATACGGCAGGTTGCATTCCTCCAGTGAGCTGCGGACTGCGGTAAGAAAGGCAGGCAGATGAGTGCCTTCGCGAAAAATGGGCATAACAACCGAAAGGAATGGCTGCGTTGCTTCCGTGCTACGCATTTGAGACTCGTCCATAAGCAGCAACCGTCGTTGCAGGCACCCATACTTTTAAACGAGCAAGCAGGGGCGGTATTGCGAATCCAAATTTAGCCACGATCAAACCCATTGGGAAAGCGTGTGGGTAGGGAAGCCGGCGAACATTTGTCAGTCCAGCTTTATGCATCAACGCGCTTAACCTCCAGAAATCGAAGTAAAGCACATGCTCAGGCGCCTTGAAAGATGGCCAACGTCGGCCCATGGCCCTCCTCAATACGCCTCGTATGTCTGGCGTAGCGACAATAATGTGGCCGCCGGGCTTCGTGCGACTGGCTAGTTGCCTAAGGAATGTCAGGGGTTCGTAAACGTGCTCGATTACTTGCGTTGCGATCACGCAATCGAATTTGCGTTCAGCGGGAACCTCTTCAATGCCTCCGACAAACACTTCGGCACCTGTTGCACCTGCGATCTCTGCGCCTTGTGCTGAAAATTCTGTTCCGACACGGCGATCGAACAATGAACGCGCCTCATCAAGCAGATATCCATAGCCGCAGCCGACCTCCAAAAGATCGCCACCAGTCAAACCGCGTTTGGCGAGGTTGTGCAGGAGACGTTTAAACGTTGCCCGCAACGCTGATTCCTGGGCGGTGTAGCTCGTGTCCGCGTAGCCGCACGCGCCGCCTTCGTAATACGATGATTGGCGATAAGCCTCTTGCATAGCGCTCTCGATGAGCCGTGGATAAAGGTAATGGAATCCGCATTCTATGCAGCGCGCCACGCTGTAAGGGCCGTGCAAAGGAAACGGAAACCGACGCCGGTCGCTCTGGCATAACGGACACGCGGGATATTCCAGATTTGCGGAGATCTCTGCGGCTTGTTCCTTCAAAGTCATCTACCTGTCAAATTATCCATACTCGAGCCGTCCGGCGAGTCAGCATTTAGTAATCACCGCACCGCCGCTGAACCGCTTCGCGTATATGCGCCGAAGGGCGTCAATCAAGCGACGCTTGTCTTGCTTCGCTCGGGCAATGGATTCTGACTTGCGCGCCGCATGGGAAACGCCTATTAGCTTTACCCTCATGGTTCATCATGTCGTCCTCTATAAACTCAACCCCGAGGTCACGCCGGCCCGTGTGGAAGAGATGATGATGAACGCGCGGATGCAACTCTTGAAAATTCCGGAGGTGCTCAGCATCAAATGCGGCAAGCGCATTGACCCGGAACTGGAATGGCCGTTCTTCATCGCCATCGATTTTGAGTCGATGGACAAGTACGCAATTTTTCGCGAAGACTCGATCTACGTGAAGTTTGTGGAGGAAGTGATCAAGCCAAACACGGAGGATTCTTTAGTTTTAGACTTCGAGATGGATCCCGGCAAGGACGTGCGGTTCTCCTGAGACAGAGTGCATTGCTATTCCATCCGCCGCGCGTAATCATTGATGCCGATGCGCCTTGGCTATCTCTATTCCCGGTATCCCGTAATCTCGCAGACATTTTGCGACGCTGAGATGCTGGCGTTGGAGCGGCGCGGCGTGGACCTGGAAATCGGCTCGATAAATCCACCATTTGTGAGCCTTCGCCACGGACACAGGGCGAATTTGCGCGCGGAAGTCCACTACGCGCCGTCGCCGAGAGTTGGGCGAACGATGGCGCAGCTTGCGCGTCGCGATGGCATTTGGCCTGCCGCTCTCGTCGCGGAGCATGAGGCGCGATACGGTCCGGCCTTCAAGGCTGAGAGACGCGCGCGCAACGGGCTTTTTTTCGCCGAACAGTTCGTCCGCAGTGGCGTGGCGCATTTTCACGTGCATTTCGCCAGTCACGCGACCCACACCGCGCTCTTCATCAAGGAAATCAGCAAAATCGGTTTCAGCTTCACGGCGCACGCGCAGGACTTTATGCTTGATGTGGGCAGCGACGAGCTGCTGCGCGAAATGTGCCGCGAAGCTGCGTTCGTCGTCACGGTGAGCGACTACAGTCGCGAATTGCTCGTCCACAAGTGCCCCGACGCAGCGGGAAAAATTTACCGCATCTACAACGGCATTGATCTGCGAAAGTTCCAGCCTGGCCCACCGAGGTCGCCTGCACTGCGGCCGCGCATCTTGAGCATCGGCCGGTTGATCGAGTTTAAAGGCTTTCGCGAACTGATCGCCGCGTGTGCTGAACTAAAGAAGCGTGGCATCCAATTTGAATGCGAAATCATCGGCGACGGACCGTTGCTGGGCGCGCTTCAAAACGCGATCGCTGCCGCAGGCCTCGACGGCATCGTTCGGCTGCCGGGAGCACTACCGCAGGAAGAGGTCGTGTGCCGCCTGGCCGACTGCGATGTGTTTGCTCTCGCCTGTATCGTCGATCGCGAAGGTGCGAGCGACATTTTACCGACAGTTATTCTCGAAGCTATGGCCAGCGCGCGGCCGATAGTCTCGACGCGACTCGCTGCCGTTCCGGAAATCGTCCGCGACGGCGAGAGCGGGCTACTCGTCGCTCCAAGAGATGTCGAGGGGCTTGCCAATGCGCTCGAGTCGCTGTTACGCGATCCGCAACTGCGAACGCGACTCGGTGCGGCAGGCCGGCACAACGTTGAAGAAAGATTCGATGTCGATAAGACCGCCGCGCAACTCCTGGAGCTTGTCGAAGCTGCCGCGGTGCCACGCGATCCGCTTCAAGGCCCGAGCCGGCACTTGCAGCATTGCCTCCATCTCGTCTGGGAATGGCCGAATCCCAAGTTGCCGGGCCTTGATCGCGAGCTGATGGCCCTCGCCGGTGCGCCAGTTCAGGTCTGGCGATCAGGGTCAATCGCGCCCGCCATGGGATCTGAGCGCCTCGTGCAGACGCTGGAATTCTTGCCGGATGCGATCGTGATTGAAGCCGAATGGGACGCGAATCGCTCGGGCGCGCGTGAAATCGAGAGCTGGCGGCGCGAACTTCCGCCCGAGTGCAGCACAGCTGATTATCTCGAAGCTGCGCGCGTTGCGCTTTATCTCGCGCCGAAGCTCGCGCGCGCGGGAATCCGTCACATCCACGCGACGGACTCACGCGCTCTGCTGTGTGCATGGATTTTACAGCGTCTCGCGAAAATCACGATCAGCGCGACGATTGAGTCGCCACCGGCGCTTGCATCGGACGTCGTGGCACGGCTGCTCGCGAGCTGCACCGGCGGCCGTGTTTCGGACCCGAAAATCCGGACCGGTTTTAACGGTCGCTTCATCGCGGAGCCGAAGCCGTCGCTCTGGCGGCGACCATTTGGTGCAAGCGAGGCACACATCAACGAGCAATTTCTCCAGCAATGGCGTAACCAACTCGAGACGTGGAGCCGATGAAACAACGGAGTTTTTCGCCCTGCTCTTTTCCATCATAATTCCCGCCTATAAGGCACAGCATTTGCGTCAAGCAATTCAGTCCGTGCTTGCACAATCGTGCGGTGACTATGAATTGTTAGTCGTTGACGATTATTCCCCTCACGAACTAAAGACCGAGTTAACGGATTTCCACGACCATCGTATTTATTATCATCGAACTCCGCATAACTTGGGAGGAGAAGATCCAAGCCGAACGTGGAATTATGCTCTTCAATTGGCCAAAGGAGAGTTGATCATATTGCTTGGAGACGATGACGAGCTGGCGCCAAACTACTTGGAAGAAATGAAGCGACTCGTGGAGCGGCATCCGGCTGCTTCAATTTATCGTGCGCGGTTAGAACTGACGGATGAAAATGGAATCGTGGTGGATTACGGCTGGCCGTTGCCGGAAGTTGAAACGTGGGATGAGTTTCTATACTTTCGCCATCGACACGGACGATTACAGTCGACCAGCGAAATGGCAGTCCGCGCCAGTAGCTTGCGAGAAATCGGCGGCTACCTTCCCATGCCTCTGGCCTTGGGAAGTGATGATCTCACTTGGCTGACATTAAGCGTTAATCATCCAATCGTCTCGACCAACCATACTTACGCGCGTTGGCGAAGGCACTCGCAAAGTATAAGCGGTGCGGTGTGGTCTGAGAAAAAGCAGAGGCCGTATTTGAATGAATTGTATCGCAGAATCATTTTGTTTTTGAGCGAGCATAAGCCGTTAGCGATTAGCTCGGAATTGCTGGACGGGGTGATTCACAAACGGTATCAAAAAACCCTTCCCCCGCCGCCAAAAGTCGAGCCTAAACCTGGATTGGTTGTTTCGGCGAAAAGAGCCAAGGTTGCATTGCTTCCACCGATCGCTGCAAAACTGTTTCGAACGATTCGGAAATCTGTTAAGTCGCCGTCGGAAAATAGGGAAGATGGCCGGAAATAGACTATTATTTTTGCGGGAAACTTGGTCTTGGATGGGATCAGTGAGCGGATTTGATCCTTTTATCTCGGCAGTCGAAGCCCTCCCCGGTGTTGCTTCAACTAGCGTTTGGGTTCCGGACAAAATTCCCCCGGCGGGATTGTGGGAACGAATCCATGAGAGATTGACGAGACCATCGTCTGCACCACGCGCTCCTTCTCCATTTACAGCTCACCGGCATGAATGGATAACGCACAGGGTTCTTTCCGCTATGTCTGCCTTTCGCGACGCCGTGGGCCTGCTGTCGGCAGGCGAGAATCAATATGGTGGCGTCTTTTCTAGCGCGGCTCCAGAAATCCGTTCACGGCTCGTGGTTTGTTTTCATCAACCACCTTCATGGTGGCGATTACATTGGCGAGACGTCAGTCTTCTGAACGGCTTAAAAGCAATTGTTTGTCTTTGTCAGGAGCAACAAGACTACTTTACTGCGCTATCTTCTACTCCTGTTATCATGCTTCGTCACGGCGTATTACACGATTTTTTTACGCCCGAATTCGATCGGCTGCCCGGAAGCCCGCGGTTGCTTTTTGTTGGACATTGGCTTCGCGATCTCGACGTATTGGAAATGGCGATGAATTCGATATGGCAAAGTCGTCCCGATATTGAATTGGACTGCCTAATCCCTATTCATGCCCGCGACCATCCAGTGTTGACTCGATTAGCAAGAAACTCACGGGTCCATTGGCATTCCGGACTGTTTCCGGAACAAGTTCGTGAATTGTATCGGCAGGCAACTTTGTTATTTTTACCATTTATCGACGCTGCGGCAAACAATGGCATTGTCGAAGCATTAGCTTGTGGTTTGCCTATCGTATCGACCCGCGTCGGTGGCATCCCAGATTACGTTCCTGACGACTGTGGCCGCCTCTGTGCACCGGGCGATGCGAAAGATCATGCTTGCGCCGTAATTGACTTGATAAATAACAAAGAATTGCTTGATCGGAAAAAGCGTGCCTGCAGAAGGCATGCGGAGAAAACATTGAACTGGAAAGATTCGGCACAACTGTTCCACGATTTCTTGGCATCTCTAAAGTGATTTCGGTTAGTTTGTATGCAAAATGATGCTGCAAATTGCGTATTTGTCGCCGATTCTGGCAGGAATGGGCGGAATTACTTTTGCGTTGGAGCGGCACCGGTCGAAAATCGAAAGCTTGTCCTGAGCGAGTGGAGCGAGTCGAATAGATCGAAAATCGAAAATGAAGAAAGCCATTCTTCTCGCCGGTGGCGTGGGGACACGTCTTTTCCCGCTCACCAAGATCGTGTGCAAACAGCTGCTGCCGATCTACGACAAGCCAATGATCTGCTACCCGCTGGCGACTTTGATGCTCGGCGGATTGCGCGAGGTGCTCATCATCTCGACTCCAAAGGATCTGCCCATGCTGCAAGATTATTTGGGCGACGGGGCGCAACTAGGGATTCGCATCGATTACGCCGAGCAGCCGAAGCCGGAAGGGATCGCTCAGGCGTTTCTGATCGGCGCGAAATTTATCGGTAACTCCGGCGCATCGCTCATTCTTGGCGATAACATTTTTTATGGGAAACTCGATTTCTATCGCGACGCGCTCGCCATCGAACGCGGCGCGTGCATTTTTGGCTATCAAGTGCGCGACCCGGAACGCTATGGCGTGGTGGAATTCGACGCCGACGGCAAAGCCATCAGTCTCGAAGAAAAACCGAAGCAACCGAAGAGTCCATTCGCTGTGCCTGGGCTTTACGTTTACGACGAGAAGGTTGTCGATCTTTGCCGCACGCTACGTCCATCGGCGCGGAACGAACTAGAGATTACGGATCTGAATTTACTTTATCTTCGGCGCAACGAGCTCCACGTGAAGCTGCTCAGCCGCGGCATGGCCTGGCTCGATACTGGAACCACAACCACGTTGCTCGAGGCCAGCAACTACATTGCCACAATCGAGCATCGGCAGGGTTTGAAAATCGCGTGCCTCGAAGAAGTCGCGCTCCGCATGGGTTTCATCACACAATCCGTTCTCGCCAGAATCATCGACGGGTTACCGAAGAACGAATATCGCGACTACCTGCGAATGGTTTGCGACGAGGGGCCCAGCGCTGGCCCGGAGCCGGTGGGGTAATCCTGTAGCCGCTTCGCTGCGCGAAGCGCTCGTCGCGCACAGCGCGATGGCTACAGCTACCTTGGTTGCTCGCGTACCAAATGATTCGTATCGGCGACCAATTTCGTCACCGCGTCTGCTTCGGTCGCGTCATAGTAACCGCGAATTTGGCCGTGCCGATCCACCAGCACGATCCGCGTGCTGTGCACGGGAATCCCTTGCGCATCGCTACCATCAGATATCGCAAGTTTGAAGCCGTCATGTGAAAGCTTGTAAATCGCAGATTTTGGTCCCGTGAGAAAATCCCAGCGGCCCGGCTCCACCTGCAATTTCTCCGCGTAACGGTGCAGAACGTCTGGCGTGTCTTTCTCCGGATCGACACTGAACGAGACGAGATGCACGTCAGTTTTTTCCAACGGCTTTTGCAGTTCGTTCATCCGGCTGCTGATCATCGGACACGGCCCCGGGCACGTTGTGTAAATAAAATCGGCGATCCAAATTTTGCCGGCTAACTGGGCTGAACCAAACGGTTGTCCGTTCTGATTCACGAACTGAAAAGACGGCACCGTGCCGTAGGAAGAAACAGTGCGCTGCCGGAGCGCGTTCACTTCTAGCTGACGCAGCCATAGCAACAACGCCAGCGTTAACAGCGGGATTAGAATCAGCGTCGCCTTCCAAACGATGCCGCTGCCGGACGGCGCTCGATGTATTGTCGCAGAAGTCGTGCTCATGATTTCGTCAGAACCAAAGCCCCCAGTAAGAGCGGAAGATAAACGATCGACGCGATAAACAATAAACGCGCTGCGCTCGGGGTCCGCATCCGTAGGAAACGCATTGCAACGGCGACAAATAAACCCCCAAGCAAAAGCTCAAATCCCAGATAAACGAAAGTCGCGACTCCAAGAAACGCGGGCAGACCTGCAATTACCAGCAGCAGGATGCAGAAAAACACGCTCTGGCTGGCGCTGCGCTCGCCGCTGCGGTCGTCGCTTGAAATCATGCGAAAGCCTGCTCGCGAATAGTCTGCCAGGTACATCCACGCGATGGCGAAAAAATGCGGCAGTTGCCACAGAAAGACGATCGCAAAGAGAGCCCATGCGCCGGCGCCGACGTTTCCGCGCACGGCCGCCCACCCGATCATCGGCGGAATCGCACCCGGGACTGCGCCGACAGCAGTGTTTGCGGTGCTGGCGCGTTTTAAAGGTGTGTAAGCAAAAATGTAAATCGCGACCGTTATTGCCGTCAGCGCCGCGCTCAGCGCATTGCAAACGATCGCCAGATAACTGACTCCAAAAACCGACAGCCCGGCGCCTAGGGCGAGTGCTTGAAGCGGCGGCATTCGCCCCGCCGGAATTGGGCGCATTTTCGTGCGGTGCATCAGTGCATCGGCCCTGCGTTCCCACCATTGATTGAGAGCGGCTGCACCCGCTGCGGCAGCCGCCGTTCCAAAGACAACATGAAAAAGTGCGCCGTAATCGATTGGCGACTCCGATCCGAGATAAAAACCAACGGCAGTCGTAAGCAGCACCAGGAGCGTCAATCGCGCTTTGACAAGCTCCGCGAGATCAGCAACGACACGATTGCGCGAAGCCGCAAGATTCGGCCTTTCAATCGTCGCCGTCTTCATGCGGAAACGGGTTCGCTGTGCGGCGCGCCCGGCGGTCGCGCCCTACCAACCTCTCCTTGTGAAATGAGCCGGGAAATCGCAGAAATGCTCACACCAAAAGATAGCATGACCGCACCGAGCGCGACATGCGCCGTCGCGACATCGGCTGCTTTGTTGCTCCAGATCGTCCAGGCGCCGAGCGAAATCTGGCAGATGACCAGTGCGACCCAAAGTATCGAGAGTTTTTTAAGCGCTGCAAAACGCGGTGCAGCTCGCCAAACGCAAAGAGCAAACGCGATCACAGCGATCGCGATAATGAACGCGAGAAATCGGTGCGTCATTTGCAGCCAGGTTTGGAATGCGGTCACATCCGATAGGCCGCGAGCGTCGCGCCACGCATTGAGCTTTGCGAGAGCGGCCGCGCTGGTGTCGGGAATCCACGCGCCGTTGGCGGTTGGAAAATCGAGAATCGACAGATCGCGATGTTGATGGCGCATCGTCGCCCCGAGCGCGAGCTGCACGTAAATCGCCACCGTGATTGCAATCGCAACCGCTTTAAGGGCCGCGAATTTTTGCAAATCGATAGGTTGATTTGCGAGCCCTCGCCAAAAATTTGTCGTCACCAGCGCGATGACCACGAGCAATCCAAGGAACGCCTGCGCGACGCAGGCGTGAAAGATTCCGATTTCATCTTTCATCATGGTGACGCGAATCCCGCCAAGAATTCCCTGTAAGATTACGCCAGCAAGCGCAATCGCGCCCAGCTTGCGCACCCATTGTCGATCTTCGCTGAGCCAAAGCCAGACGGCGAGAATGATGGTTAGAAATCCAACGAGCGATCCCATTAAACGATGCGTGTGCTCGAACAAAATTCCGCCGACCCATTTCGAAATGGGAAACAAAAACATGTTGTAGCCAAACGTCGTCGGCCAATCGGGCACCGCGAGCCCGACATTTTTGCTGGTGACCATTCCCCCGCTGCAAATGAGTAAGAGCGTCACGACGCACGTGAGCCACGCGAAACGATTGAGCCATCTCGTTGAGATTGCCGAAGGCATTCAAATCAAATTAACTGCGGAGAAGCGAATTTCGCAGATAATTTGTAGCCGTCGCCTTGCCGGCGACGTGCGCGCTTCGCACAACGAAGCGGCTACAGCTGACCCGGACTTTGCGCAGGTTGGGCCGGCTGCTGTTCAGGTTTGCCGGCGGGTTGAGGTGGTTTGTTTTGTGGCTGCGGCTGCTGCGGTGCACCCGGCGAGGCGCCAGGTTGCGCGCCACCCGCGAGTTCGG
>WNGH01006627.1_pt1 | contig 11017 bp, 11 predicted proteins | sample 5400631 | NCBI WGS metagenome assembly WNGH01 (sample SAMN13153373, study PRJNA577476) | soil metagenome | isolation source: 115 cm soil or saprolite under Garry oak tree replicate 1 | place: USA:California | collected 2016-06-15 | reverse complement strand
CGCGGTTTCTCCACCTGGTGCTGATTTCTCCGAGCCTGTGACCCAGAATACGCTTCGAATTGTGAAGGTGTTTTGGGCCTTGGATACTGAGCTGGCCCATCGACGCCACTTTCCGGCCATTAACTGGCTCACTAGTTATTCCCTCTACTTGGACAACTTGGACAATTGGTATGTCAAGGAGGCGGGTAGTGAATGGATAGGGCTCCGGAAGGAGGCTATGGCCCTTTTGCAGAGGGATGAAGAGCTTCGGGAGATTGTCATGCTGGTCGGACCCGATGCCTTGTCGGAGGGCCAGAGAGTCATATTGGAAGCGGCCCGTATGGTTAAGGAGGATTTTCTCATGCAGCACGCGTACAACCCGGCCGACAGCTACTGCGACAAGAGGAAGACCTACGATATGATGCGTCTCATCGTTGGTTTCTACAAGCTTATGCAAAAGGCTGTGGACGAAGGGATTCCCCTTCAGAAGGTTGTGGAGCTCCCGGTCAAGACGGAGATTGGCCGGATGAGGCTGCAGGCTGCGGACAAGTTCGACAGTTTCACCGAGTCCATCACTCGCCGTATGGAAGAAGAGTTCCAGCAGTTAGCGAAGTGATTGGGATGTCGCTAGCTGGACTGGAATACAGGACTATCAGGGAAATCTCGGGTCCTCTAATATTCGTCGAATCTGTGAGGGGAGTTGGCTACGGAGAGCTGGCTAGGATAAGGACACCTAGCGGTGAGGAGAGGCGGGGTCAGGTTCTGGAGGTCGGCGAGGGTGTGGCAGTGGTCCAGGTTTTCGAGGGCACGTCGGGCTTGGACGTGGACAAGACCAGCATCCGGTTCACGGGTGAAACCGTCAAGCTTCCTGTCTCATCTGATATGCTTGGCAGAATCTTCGATGGGAGCGGGCGGCCGATTGACGGGGGGCCGAAGATTATTCCGGAGGACTATGCTGATGTTCATGGTAGCCCGATCAACCCATTCGCCCGCGAATATCCTCGGGAGTTCATCCAGACTGGCCTGTCGGCTATCGACGGGATGAATACTCTAGTTCGGGGCCAGAAGCTTCCATTGTTTTCCGCCTCGGGTCTTCCCCACAATGCGATTGCGGCTCAGATTGCCCGGCAGGCCAAGGTTAGGGGGACGGAGGAATCGTTTGTGACCGTCTTTGCGGCCATGGGTATCACGGCCGATGAGGCTCGCTTCTTTAGGGAGGACTTTGAGAAGCAGGGTGCCTTTGACCATGTGAGCATGTTTGTCAACTTGGCTGATGATCCGGCTATTGAAAGGATTCTGACGCCCCGACTGGCGTTGACGGCGGCCGAGTATTTTGCGGTCAAGCTTGGAATGCACGTTCTCGTCATTCTGACGGACATGACTAACTACGCGGAGGCCCTCCGGGAGATATCCGCAGCGCGCGAGGAGGTGCCGGGGAGACGTGGATACCCGGGTTACATGTACACTGACCTGGCGACCATCTATGAGCGGGCTGGTAGGCTTCACGGGTCGAAAGGATCGATTACCCAGATGCCTATTTTGACGATGCCTGGCGATGATATGACGCATCCGATTCCTGACTTGACTGGTTACATTACTGAGGGACAGATTTTCATCGACAGGGGATTGCACCGGAAGGGTATCTACCCGCCTATTGATCCGTCTCCTTCACTGTCTCGTTTGATGAAGGAGGGTATTGGGGCTGGTCGGACCCGGGAGGATCACAGGGAGGTCTCTGACCAGTTGTACTATGCGTATGCGGAGGGTAGGAGTTTCAGAGATTTGGTCGCGGTTGTCGGGGAGGAGGCGTTGTCGGCTCGGGATAAGCTCTACCTTAGCTTTGCAGAGAATTTTGAACGGAAGTTCATCAGCCAGGGTGTGTACGAGGATCGTGATATTGACGCGACTCTCGACCTGGGCTGGAGCTTGTTGAGTGTTCTTCCGGAGAACGAGTTGAAGAGGATTGACCCTGCGACGATTAAGAAGTACCTTCCCAAGTACCGTGTGAAGGCCGCTGCCTAATGTCTGAGATTATTCAGGGTGCTCGTACAACCCGTATGGAGCTTATTGCTCTTCGGAAGAGGCGGAGGATTGCGGAGAGGGGTGGGGAATTGTTGAGGGAGAAGCTGGATGCTTTGATGATAGAGTTTTTCCAGTTTGCCCGGGAAATCTCGGCGTTGAGGGCTAAGGCTCAGGATTTGTTGAACAAAACGTATACTCGGTTTATTGAGGCGCAGATGTTGATGGGGTTTGGCCGGATGGAGGAGACGGCTATTTCTGTCCAGGACCGTTTTGAGGTTGAGGCGTCTACCCGGAATGTGATTGGTGTGTCGATTCCCTATGCGCAGGTCAGGGTTGTTCCTTTGGAGGGTTATCCTTATTCTATGATTGGGACTTCGGCGAAGCTGGATGAGGCTGTGGCGTTGATGGCTGAGGCTGTGAAGAATGTGGCTGAGTTGTCGGCGGCGGAGGCTGCTATTCGCAGGTTGGCTGAGGCTATTGCGTCTACGAAGAGGCGTGTGAATAGTTTGGAGTATATTGTGATTCCTAGGGTTCAGAATACTATTCGGTATATTGAAATGTCTCTTCAGGAAAGGGCTCGGGAGGACTTTTTCCGTTTGAAACGGATCAAGACCCGGCTTGAAGAGGAGGAAGCTGTGCAGGCTTCTCCTATTGCCGGTTAGGGTTATTCCTGAACGCCCTGTACGGCCTTGGGGAAGGAGTGTAGGGTATGGGTGGCTTAGGAAAACGGGTCTTAGTCTCTCACGTCTTGAAAGGCTGTTGACGTACCCCCCTTTTGAAAAGTCGCTTTCTGTCTGGCTGGGATTATGGACGATTTTCCCGGTTCTGGGCGTAGAATATGCTTTTGTCGGGTTTTTCCAACCCCCTGTTTCAACGACTTTTCCTTCGTGACCGTTAGGTGGGTGAAACTAATCGGCTCTCGAATCGTGGAAAGGGGCTTATTTCGGGCTTCGTTTCGGGACAGAGCGTCTGAGGGAATGAAAGGTTCTGTTCAAGCCCCGTTTGAAGCGCCCGGGACACTATGTGGTCAGCGAACATAGCGTCAAGAACCGCCAAGCCCCCTGACTTGAACAGAGTAATCTGATCCCGGTCCCGGTTTGGATCGACCGGGTGAAGAAGTAGTTCACCTAGTTCACTCAGCTCTGCCTCCACGATGGTTCCTTCTCTTAGCGGAATCAGAATGTCTCCATAGGAGGATGTGGCTTGAGCGATCGAGTCAACAACCAGCCTCGAATGTTTCACAAGGAAACTGTCCACCTCTCTTGCGTCGGGTAGTGCTGCCCCGACGGCGTTCACATGAGTTCCCCGCCTAACAGTGTTCCCGTTGAAAAGGGGAACCCGGGAATTCGTCGCCAGGACTAGAACGTCCGAGGACTCCACGACTTCCTCGGGTGAAGAAGCAGCCTCGGCTGAAACATGGTGCGTGTGAGCAGTATTGGCTGCGAAAGCTTCTCTTCGTGCCTTGTTTCTAGAATACGCGAGGACTCTCGAAAACTTCCGGACCTCTAGGAGGGCCGGGACGTGTGCCTTCGCCTGTGTTCCCGTTCCGATTATTCCCAGGGTCCCGCAGTCCTGCCTGGCCAGATAATCTGTTGCGACTGCTGAACTGGCTGCTGTCCTCAGAGCGGTGAGAGCCTCAGCCTCAATCCGGGCCAGTTCAACCCCGCTGGATGAATCGTAGACATAGACTGTCGCCAATACTGTCGGGAGGAGTTTTCCAGGGTTTTGAGGGTTCAGCCTTGCAATTTTGACGGAGACTGTTCTCAGGCCGAAAACATAGGCCGGCATGGAGAAGACGGATATACCGTCTGGAACGGACAGCAATGCTCTCTCCGGGTTCAACGCTTCACCTTTGGCTAGACGGACATAGGCTTCTTTGACCAGCTTGATGGAATCCCGGACTTTCACTAATTTCACAACTTGACTCTCGTTGATAGTCAATAGGCCTTTCATGGAAAGCACTCCCATCCAGATGGACGAATTCGCAGGAATCGGCTCTTTATACTAGCCTGCGGGTTCGGCGGAGAATCCGGCGGTTTCCAGCAAGGCTCGGACCCAGCATGGAGTACAAGTGGACTGTCCTTACCGTAACTACGGTCGGCATCTTCATGGCCACCCTCGACAGTAGCATCGTAGTAGTAGGTCTCCCAGAAGTTGTCCAGGAACTCAATACGACTATTGTCGTCGGAGTCTGGATAATCACCATCTACCGACTAATGATTTCCATCCTACTCGTCACCCTCGGCCGCGTAGCCGACATACACGGAAGAGTCCGGCTCTACAACCTAGGCTTCGCCATCTTTACCGTGGGCAGCCTCCTAAGCGGCCTCAGCTTCACAGCCTACCAATTGCTCAGCTTTCGTCTAGTACAGGGAATAGGTGCAGCCCTCCTCTTCGTCAACAGCGTAGCGCTGGTCACCGACGCTTTCCAGGGCCCCGAACTCGGCAAGGGAATAGGCATCAACCAAGTCGCAATAAACGCCGGAACAATTACGGGCTACATTCTCAGCGGCATCCTAATCGGCCTGTTCACCTGGAGAGCCATCTTTCTAGTCAACGTCCCAATCGGGATATTCGGAACAATCTGGTCCAGAAGACGCCTCAAGGAAATTTCCCATCCCATTGCAGGGGCAAAGTTCGACCTTCCCGGCGCAATAACCTTCTCCGCCGGCATCACTTTACTCCTGCTGGGGCTAACTCTAGGCGATATAACCTCCCTGACGACGGTATTTGCGGTCGGTCTCAGCGGCCTCCTCCTCCTCACTTTCTTCCTGCTAGAACGCAGAACCCAGCATCCAGTCATGGACCTGTCACTATTCAAGATCCGGGTCTTCACAGCCGGCAACATAGCAAACCTGCTCAGCGGCCTGGCCTTTGCAGCCCTCGCCTTTGTAATGAGCCTCTATTTCCAACTCGTCCGCGGCTACGACCCCATTGGAACAGGAATCGCCCTCATCCCTCTCGACGTCACCCTGATAATCATCGGGCCTCTAAGCGGAACACTCTCAGACAAGTACGGGTCAAGAGGACTAAGCACGCTGGGACTCGTAGTGGCCGCAGCGGGGTTTCTCTTCTTGTCTCAAATCGGGGTGACTACGCCGTACGTTCAGATTCTGTTCTGGCTGGCAATCATTGGCCTCGGAATCGGCCTCTTCAGAAGCCCGAACGCTAGCTCTGTCATGGGTTCTGTTCCCGCCAACGAACGCGGTGTAGCCTCGGGGATAAGGGCCACAATCATCAACACCAGTATCGTCGCCAGCATACCCCTCACTGTGGCGCTAATGACCGCTGACATTCCTTACTCCAAGCTCGTCAACCTGATTGGGCCTGCGGGAACAACGGGCCAAGTTGTTATAGCCGCGATGGATGTGGCTCCACTTCTGGCCGGAGTTCAACACGCCCTCATAGGGTTCGCAGCGGTAACATTGTTCTCGGCCCTCTTCTCTGCCCTGCGAGGTGCTGGAAACCATGATCGCAGAGTGTCAAAGGCTCGCGGTTCCCTTCCAAGTGGAGCCCCGGCTGGGGATTGAACCCAGGACCTACGGCTTTCCTGCTATACAGTTACAAAGCCGTCGCTCTACCACTGAGCTACCGGGGCAACCTACAGACCGCCGCTCGCTGGCCTGGTGAAGATAAATTCTCCCACTAGGTGGGTTTAGGAATCGTTAGCAGATCCACGGGTCCTAGCCGCGGCCCGGACCAGTGCGTCTACCCCGGGCAGGCTTTGGCCGGCCAGAAGTGAAAGCATGGCACCTCCAGCTGTGCTTACGTGGGAAAACTGGCTCTCAATTCCATGAATTGTTGCCAACCCTACTAGGTGGCCCCCACCGATAACGGTGTACCCTTTGACGTTGGCTATTGACTCCAGAATCGACTTTGTCCCCCAGTCAAACCCGTTCCTCTCAAATACTCCAAGGGGACCGTTCGCCACCACCGTCGCTGCCCCATCGATGATTTTCGAATATTTTTCAATCGTTCTTTTTCCTACGTCGAGAGCAGTGTCCGTCGATGGTGCGACGTCGACAGTGTGGTCTGTTCTCTTTCCTCTCTCCTCATACGCTAGGTCGACGGGCACCACGATCCTGTCCCGATAACTCTTTACCAGTTTTCTAGCGCGTTCTAAGAAGAGTTCGTAGTTCGAGATTTCCGTCGCGTCGAAGGGAACCTTCACATCTGAGGCTCTGAGGAAGAGTTTTGCGGGAACGCCGCCCAGAAGGATTCTGTCAGCCTTGTCTCGGGCGAGGATGTGCTCGATCACTGGGACTTTGTCCTCCACCTTTGCACCGCCGAGAACGTAGACGCAGGGCCTCTTTGGTTCAACGAGAAGAGTGGAGACCGCTCCGAGTTCCTTCTCCATGAGGCGGCCAGCAGCACTACGAAGAAGCTCGGTTAGGCCTGTAATGGTGGGCTGGGATCTGTGGGCTGTGGCGAAGGCATCATTGATGTAGAGGTCGAATAGGGACGCGAGACGCTTGACTAGGTGCGTCTTCACAAGTTTGTCAGGTCTATCGTCAATGTTCTCTTCGGAGCAGAACCTCAGATTGTCCAGCACTAGGACTTGTCCAGGTTGTACTTTGCCGATTTCCTGGCGGGCGTGGGGGCCTAGCACGTCATCAATCCATCTCACCTCTTGGCCGCAGTACTTTCTCAAAACCTCGGCGTGAGGCTCTAGGGAAGTGAAGTCGTCCTTTCCGGGCCGGCTCTGGTGAGAGCCTAAGACTACCCGGGCATCTTCCAGTTGTTTCAGAGTAGTGGATATTGCCTTGATTCTTGTATCGTCAAGGATTTCGTGGGTTGACGGGTCGAGTGGGACGTTTATGTCGACTCGGAGGAAGATTCTCTTTCCAGAAGTCTCCACATCGTCAAGTGTCAAAAAGTCGTGTCTTGCCAGGGCCCTTCCTCCTCGACCAAGAGTATCCGGAAAATGGGCCTGGCTTAATTTGTTTGTGAGACCCAACCCTTTTTAGCGGTAGCTTGTCCCGCGTGGTTTTTGCCGGGGTGGCTCAGCTTGGTCAGACCCCTCTCAGAGGGGAGCTATAGCGCCGGACTCATATCGTTCGACGTGAGAAATCCGGAGGTCGCGGGTTCGACTATCCCATGGGCATCGAGAGTCCCGCCCCCGGCACTCTAAGCCTGAAGGAGTCCTAGTTGCCCCTGAGAATGTCTACGCGTCCGTCTTTCCGGCCTACATAGGCCACGTCGCACATTTGGAGGAAGAGCCCCGTCTCTACGACGCCAGGTATCTTTCGGAGTTTCTCTTCCACAATATCGGGTCGTCGGAGGTTTCTGAAGAAGGCGTCTACGATTAGATTTCCATTGTCAGTTACAACCGGTCCGACTTTTCCCCCGGCTTCCCTTAGTACCGCCTTTTCGCTGAGCCGTTTGATTTTTCCGAATGTAGCATAGTATCCAAAAGGGGTGATCTCCACGGGGATAGGCTGGTCCCCTCCCAGAGTCTTTGTCAGTTTCTTCTCGTCGATGACTATGACCAGTCTTTTTGTTGTCGAGTCGACGATTTTTTCCCGGAGGAGTGCTGCGCCTCCGCCTTTGACCATGTCCAGGGTCCGCCATTGGACTTGGTCTGCACCGTCTAGAGCCATGTCTAGTTCCGTGTTTTCCTCTAGATGGGTTGTTTTGAGGCCTAGTCGTCTGGCTGCTAGTTCCATCTGGTAGGATGTGGGTACGAAGGTAACGTCGAGTCTCTCTTTCCGGATTTTCTCGGTGGCTAGTTCCAGCGCTTTGAGGACGGTTGTTCCGCTTCCGAGGCCGATGGTTGTACCGTTTTTGATTTCTCTGAGGGATTGTGCGGCGGCGCTAAGCCGTGCTTTTTCGACCCAGGACAAGGGTGTCTTGTTCAGCCTTCCGTTTCTATCTGTTCGAGGCGTTCCATGGCTTTGAGGACTTCTTCCCTAATAGCATCCAGCCTTTCCTCTGCCTTGTTCTTAGGCTTCTCCCTAGGGTTTCTCTCCCTGTTTTGGGGGGTCTGGGCCTGGTTAGGCCCGGGCTCTGGTTTGGGAAGGGTCGGGGTTGAGAGGGATTGGGTTTCTTCCATCGGCGGAAGCTGTGTGAGGGCCGGTTTGATCTGGTTTATCCGGACGTCGATTTCCATGAGTTTCTCGTGGAAGCTTTTGAGAAGGTCTTCCTTGGCCGATTCCAGCTCGTGCAGGTCCACGACCTTCTTGTAAGTGTCTAATTCCCCGTCGACTCGTTTGAGGTCGACCTTGTACCGTTGGACGAGCTGGTTCCTCTCCGTCTCGTTCAGATGTCCCTTGGCTTCTGCTTCGTAAATGGTGGTTAGGGCGCCGCTGATGATGTCTCTTTCAAGGCCGGCAATTCGGAGGCGGTCACGGGCCTTGCTCACGTCGTACCCAGTAATGGTCTTTTTCAAAACATCGGGTATTGGGAAAGGTTCGAGAGATTCTCGGGGAGCTTCCTCCGCGGGGTTTTTCTTGCGCCCAAATAGAAGGATGATGAGTGTGAGAAGTACGAAAGGGGATTTTGGGCCCTTCCCCCGCAACAGAAGCATTCCTCTACAGGTTCGAATCGCTAAGCCCGGCCGGGACTATTATAGGTTTACCGGCTCGGGCAGCGGCCTGTGTTACCCTGGCTAGAGGGTGAGGCGTGAAACTACAGTTAATACCGTAACAGTTCGCTGTCTCAACTGCAGTCGAAATGTCGTCCGCCATCAAATGCGAGAGTTGCGGGATGCCCATGGGGTCCAAGGAGGAGCATGGAGCGCAGAACCCCGAAAACCCTTACTGTATTCACTGTACCGACCTTAACGGGAGGCTCGTCTCGTTCGAGAAAAAGTACGAGGATTTTGTCAGAATCGCGATGCAAACCCGATGGATGACACGAGAGCGGGCTGAACAGACGACCTTACTGGAAATGGCGGAGATGCCGGCTTGGAAGGATAAGATTCACCAGGCCGCCCGAGCCGGCGGCTAGCACTCTTGGCTAAGAATTGGGAATTCCTTAGGCGCCCCCGCCGCCGCTTGTCTGAGCGCGTAGGGCAGGGCAAATGGTTTGTATTCTTCCTGGGAGCTCTGTGCAGTTTGGCATGGTTATTGAGATGTACGAGGATTGCGTCCGGAGAATGATTCCCACGAAGATCCTTAGCGGACCGATATGATTCTGGGGCTGGAGGAAGTTTGTGAGGTGGGCCACCGTGTCGGTTATTATCCGGACGGCGGCGGTGATATTGATGCTGGACTGGGCGGGGATTGGCTTACCATAGAATACTTGCCCGGTCGCGACCACTGAGCTTCCCTGAACTGAGAATGACGAGCCGGTTGAATTCACGAAAATTTGGTACTCGACGTTTACAAGGTTGATGTCTCCACGGTCGGTTGGGTTTTCTAGGGAGGCGTTGACGATTACTATGGGGATCGGGCCTCCTGTTAGGTTAAATGAGCTGTTGAATACCTTCGCGTCTAGTTGGGTTGCTGCGGTTAGCCACTGAGCATTTGCCTGTGTGAAGTACGCTCCGTTGACAATGAGTCCCACAGCGATTCCTACATATACAAGGCCTAGAAGGTTCTTCTTTGAAAGCCAGGTGGTTGGCGTCGACTGCATCAGAAAGCCTTCTCCAGCGGATCTATGGCCGGTTAAGGAAGATGCATGATTTATGGATTCTTCTGGCCTGGGGAGGAATTATTGGCGGGGTGATGCTGAACACGTTCTTTCACCGGAGCTGCCTCGCCTACACGGAGAACAGTGACCCGACCGCTACCTGCTCGACGGTTTGGGACTTTGTTTTGATTTTTGCGGCTGGAGTGGGTGCGGGGCTGGTCTTTGTGGATGAAAGGGTGGGATTGGTGGGTTTTCTGCCCGCCCATTTGCTCGGTACTGTTGTCTTTGTCTCGTTTTTGCAGGTTCCAGTTTTTCTTGGAGTGGGAGACCCGGTTATTGCAGATACGATTTTGAGCCGTTCCTTGGTTCTGTCTATCGCGTACCAGTTTCCGTTCGCAGTAATACTTTCGTTTGTTGGCTGTATGATAGGGACTCTTTTGTCCGGGAAGCTGGAGTCTGTTCGAAGGAACGCAATGTTGTGAGGGCGGAGACCGAACCGGTGTTATCCTTGCGGGTGATGGAGTGAGCCCCGGGCGGGACTTTCAGCCCATTCTTGGGCTTTTGAACCCGCGGCCTTCGCCTTACCAAGGCGACGCTTTTGATTGCCTTTATGGCAACTACCAGGCTGAGCCACCGGGGCGCTGGTTTCGTGCGGGAGGGCCCACTGGTTATATTGGTTGCTAGAAAGTGACTGAGAAGTTTCGTGGGGACTTGCCATGGGGAGAGGCGTCCGTGAGATTAGCCGCCTTTGTCGGGGTTAACCATCCGTCGTGCCAGCTGGGATCTCGATGCTGAGAACCCGTTCCCTCTGATTGCGTATTACCATGGCAGTAGGCGTATGTCTGCAGATACCGTATCCTACCACCTACTACCACAAGCGTTAATACGGAAGTTCAGGTTCCCAACTGACTTATGAAGAAAATACTTACTGTATCAGCTCTTGCTGTAACGGTTCTAATGCTTGTCATACCTTTCGGAACTGGTGCTAATAGGAGCGACTTCAACTATTCTGCGAACCCAATCGCGATCCAGGTCAGCCCGAACGGAATGTCCCCAGACGGACTCCCGCTTTGTAGAAGTGCGAGCCTGGTCAACATTGTCTGCTACTCCCCCAGCTTCATACGTGCTGCGTACCACTATCCGACTAGTCTTGATGGAAGCGGCCAGACGATTGTTATCGTCGACGCTTTCGGTAGCCCAACAATTGCGAGCGACCTGTCATTCTTCGACGTGTTCTTCAATATCCCTGCCCCGCCCTCCTTTACAATACTCTGCGGCAACGGAAGCTGTCCGAACATCAGCACCAACTTCCAAAACCCGACACATGACGAGTTCGGCTGGTCCATAGAAACATCCCTCGACGTCGAATACGCCCATGCTATGGCTCCGGGAGCCAACATCGTCCTCGACGTGGCCTCCAGCTCGTCCGGGAACGCCATCAACG